>Ga0210044_10003730_pt1 | contig 21644 bp, 15 predicted proteins | sample CryGey13umfilter_2_FD_183959 | JGI IMG/M metagenome (GOLD analysis project Ga0210044, IMG submission 183959) | Groundwater microbial communities from aquifer in Utah, USA - Crystal Geyser 4/9/14 3 um filter (SPAdes) (version 2) | ecosystem: Environmental > Aquatic > Deep subsurface >... | reverse complement strand
GATACCTCGTCAAGACCTCGCTGCTTGTCGCTGTAGCTTCCATGAACCAGTATATGGCACGTCTCGCGCGCAGACGCCAGCGAAATCTGCGCCCCACTGCGACACCGGACTTCCGGGGACCTGTACTAAGGCGACAACGGCCTTTCCGAATCTGAAGGGGAGCCACGGTGGCTCCCCTTCTGGTTTCTTGTTGGTCACCAGCCCTGGCACCTTCTGATCCCATGCGGATTGTGGGGCGTGGTGCGCGCCAAGCCGTGAAAGCCGTGTTCGCACTTGCGGTCGTGCCGTGCTTCCTTTATTGATCAGCGCCGGAGCCGACTCAGCGATGTTCAACACCTACGACAACCGAAACCAACAGAGCCGCCTAAAAGTGGCGCTGTGGTCGTTTGTCTTGGTGCTGTTCCTGACTCAGACCCAGGCGTTCATCCACGACCTGAAAGACCATCTCAGCCAAACCCCTGGTCACGGTTTCTGCCTCGCCTGCAGCGCTCCAGCCTCGGAGCCAGTCACCACTGCAGCGTTAGGCCTGTCGTTCGAGCCTCCAGCGCTCTGGAGCTTGCCCGACCCGGTGAGCCCCACCGAGAGGTGCTACCAACCTCTCGACCGCCAGCCTGACCAAGCCCGCGGTCCTCCTCGCTGCTGACTCAGAGCTGCGTGGCGATCGGATTTTCGCGCACTACTCGGCGCGTCAGCAGTCTCGAAGCGAGACTGCTGACGCACCTACGCGCGATCATCGGTATTGAGGGACCTTTCCTGCGACGATCGTCTCGCACCGCCTTGTTTGGGGGGGTGCCAGCGAACGTGTCGTCGTGGCGTGGGGCCGTTCGGTGAGCTGCGCTGCGAACCGTCTGCCTCTCGGATGCTGGCACAGCCATAGGCTGCGTCAATTTCCGCTGTGCAACCCCTAAGACCCAGCAACCATCGGCCTTGATGGCCTTTGTCCTGCGCTCGTTTCGGCCTTGCCCTCGTCGGGCTCGAGCTCGGAGACGTGGCGCTCTAGGAGCAATTCCCTATGCGAAGGTTTCGCCTATGCAGCGTGGTCGTAGCGCTGTCCTGTGCGTTCTCCACAAACGTGTTTGCCCAAGAGATCGAAGACGAAGAGCTGAAGAGCCTACGAGAAGACGCCGAAGCGGTGGCTGGCCCGGTGGTCGAGAAGGGTGCTTCGAGCGGGCCCTCGACGTCGACCCAGCTGCTCAATGCCATGAACCCACAGATCACGGTCTTTGGCGACGTGGTGGTTGTGGCCGACCCCGAGACACTCGGACAAACCGAATCCCACAGCGCCGTCTCCGACTTGAGTGGGGCCGCCGAGCCCAGTGAACCGAGTCTGATCAACCGCTTCAGCGTTCGCGAGGTCGAGGTCGACCTGCGGGCCGCCATCGACCCCTTTGCAAAGGGCGTCGTCATCTTGGGATTCGCCGAAGAAGAACCCCGCGAGTACGCGTTCGACCTCGAAGAAGCCTACCTCACCTTCGGTCGGTTGCCCCTCAAGACCAACCTCAAGCTGGGTCGTTTCCGCGCCCCCTTTGGTCAAATCAATCGGCTGCACTCCCACGACCTCCCCATGACCAACGAACCCCTGCCTGTGCAGCGACTCCTGAGCGAGGAGGGAGAGTTCGCCTTCGGTGGCGAGTTCAGTTGGTTGGCCCCTTTGACGGAGGGCGACTCACTTTCCATCCAGCTCGCCATCATCAATCCCGAGAACCCCAACCTCTTTCGCGAAAGCACGACTTTGCCAGCGGCCATGTTCCACATGGGCAATTTCTTGGACCTGAGCGAGGTGAGCTTTTTCGAAATCGGTGGGACCTGGTATGGCGGCTTCGATGAGGACCAGGTCGACGCGCTGAGTCAGCTCGTCGGTGTGGACTTGATGTTGAAGCTGCGCCCGACCGAGAACGCCCAAGCCCGCTCGTTCGTGTTTCAGGGAGAGGGGTTTTACCAGCACAGCAGCGGCCTCCACAGCGGCGAGGACCGCTCCGCCTTGGGCCTCATGACGTTGTTGCTCTATCAGCTCGATCTCAACTGGTACTTCGGGGCGCGCTACGAGGGCTACCAGAAGCTCGACTCCGACGAGCCCTTCGTGATGCGGACCGGAGCCACCTTGAGCTACTACACGACGGAGTTCTTGCGCTTGCGGCTCAACTACGACCTCGAGCGGGACGGCAACGTCGACAACCACTTGGTGACTCTTCAGTCCACGTTCGTCTTCGGCTCGCACCCGGTCGAGCCGTACTGGTTCAATCGTTAGAGAGAATAGACCTCGACGCCTCGAACCCGGCGTCGCAACCCCAACGCCCAAGCCCCAAGCGGGCTTCGATAGGATGTACGACTATGAGAAAGACACGCAATTCTCTCGAATCTCAAAGGAAACTGACTTCTCTCAGCGGCCAATCACGTCGATTTCGATGTCTGGCGGTCAACGGCCAGCAAAAGAAATGGCTGACCGTGCTTCTGGCAACCGTGTCGCTGTTTCCTTTGTTGTCGGCGCTCGGCGCCGCAGAGGCTCAGGCCGAGAAGCTCAAGGTGGTGACCACCTTGCCCGACCTCGAGTGGGTCGTGGGGTTCATCGGGGGCGACCTGGTGGAGGTGGAGTCGCTGCTCTCGGGTGCGCAGGACCCGCACAAGATCGAGCCCAAACCGAGCCTGATGGCGAAGCTCAGCGACGCCGATCTGTACGTGGAGATCGGGCTGGGTCTCGAGCTTTGGTCGGGCAACCTCATCGAGGGGGCGCGCAACGCCAACATTCAGGTCGGCGAGAAGGGTCACCTTTACGCCTCGGATGGCATCACACTGCTGGAGAAGCCGGCGGTGGCCACCCGTGAGAGTGGCGACATGCACCCCTACGGCAACCCCCACATCTGGCTCGACCCGCTCAACATGTTGACCGTCGGGGACAACGTGTATGGGGCGCTCGTCGCGTTGGATTCGGCCAACACGGAGACCTATGACGCGAACAAGAAGGTCTACGAGGCCGCGCTCTATGAGGCGATGTTTGGGCCGGAGCTGGTCAAGCTCCTGGGCGGCGACGTGTTGGTGCGCATGGAGCGTAAAGGCGAACTGCTCAGCTTCTTGGAGAAGAAGGAGTACAAGGGCGCACCGCTGCTGGAGAAGCTCGGCGGCTGGATGGGCAAGGCCCAGCCGTTGGTGGGCAAAGAGGTCGTGTTCTACCACCAGAGCTGGATCTACTTCATCGACCGCTTCGGTCTGGTCGCTTCCGCCTATGTGGAAGAGAAGCCGGGCGTGGCGCCTTCGGCCGCGCAGAAAGAGCGGCTGGTGGACCTGATCCATTCCAAGTCCATCCCCGTCATCGCCATGACCAGCTACTACGACGACTCCATCCCTGCGAAGTTGGCCAAGGAGACTGGTGCGACGTTGGTCTTCATCCCCAACTCGATCGGCGGAACCAAAGAGGCGACGGACTATTTCAAGACCATCGACGCCATCATTGATGCCTTGGTCGCTCACTAACCCAATCCAGCGGCTCTTCCTGCGAGTTCGTGCCGCCGAGTACTGGTGACCGGGCGGAGCCGCACGGAGGTCTCGATGCCCCCTTCTCTTGATTATCTCTGGTGGCCATTGGCGGTCTGCGTCGTCATCGCCTCGATTCACAACTACCTTGGCCTACACGTCCTCGAGCGCAAGGTCATCTTCGTCGACTTGGCCCTTGCGCAGATCGCCGCGCTCGGCGCGACCTTCGCGTTCTTGGTGGGCTTCGAGCCCAAGACGATGGGCTCCTACCTGTGTGCTCTGATCTTCACCGTTGTCGGTGCAGGGGTCTTCGCCATCACCCGCATGAAAAACGAACGGATCCCGCAGGAGGCGGTGATCGGGATCTCGTACGCCATGGCTTCGGCGGCCACCATCGTCATGGTGGACGCCGCCCAGGATCCCCATGGTGCCGAGCACATTCAAGAACTGCTCGCCGGCTCCGTGGTTTGGGTGAACGCCGTGACGGTGGCTTGGATCGCCGCCATTTACCTGGTCTTGGGGCTCTTTCACCTCGCCTTCCGCAAGCGCTTCATCGCACTGTCGACGGACCCGGACGTGTTGCGTCGCCAGGGCGTCAACGTACCGCTCTGGGACTTCGTCTTTTACCTAGTGTTTGGGCTCGTCATCACGGTCTCGGTGCAGATCGCCGGCATCTTGATGGTGTTCACGTTTCTCATCGTGCCAGGCGCCATCGCCTCGCTGTTCGCGGACTCTTGGGGTAAGCGTCTGGTCAGCGCCTGGCTCTTGAGCTTGTTTGTCAGCTTCGTCGGTCTGCTCCTCTCCTTCGATCGTCCCAGTGGCCCAGTGATCGTCGTCATCTTCGGCATCGCGCTGATCGTCGCAGGCTTGGTCTTCGCCGTCCGCAATGCGTCCAACAAGGGGGTGCTGATGCGCAACATCGCGTTGGGTGCAGGGGTTTTGGTAGGCATAGGTTTCGGGCTCTCGGGGCTGGCAAAGCGCAGTGGTGGGCACGAGCATCACGAGGTCGAGGGGGCGCCGCAGACCGCTGGAGAGATGGAGCGCTACCAAGCGGTGCTGGAGGGCCCTGCGGACTCCGAGGACACCGTGGCGCTCGAGGCCGCCCTCGTGGACCCGAGCGACCTCATTCGGGAGGGCGCCATCGACACGTTGTTGAAGCTCAACACGCCGAAGGCACAGAAGCTCTTGGCGGCTCGAGCGGCGCTAGAGCCGTTGGAGAGCCTGCGCCTGCGCATCGGTGTCGGACTGGCAGGACAGAAACACATTGCCGGTCTCGACATCTTGTTGGAGGTGCTCGAGCGCGGGGAGTATCCGATGTCCAGAGATGAGGCGCTCACTGCGCTCAAGGCCTCGAGCGGCGACGATTTCGGCTACGACGCCTTCGCGGAGAACAAGGAAAACACGGCGTCCCTGCGGCGCTGGAGGGAGTGGCGAGCGAACGTGCCCTGGTGACTGGATCAATCTCCGTGATCCACACCGGGAAACCCGCTACTCTCTGCTTCTCAATTCAATCTCGAGGGCCTCCTGATGGGGCTCGTCGAAGAAAGCGAGGCCGAGCGCGAGACTCGGGCCCCCGTGGGCAAAGGGTTCGTTATGCGACTGACAGTCTGTCTCGTGTTCGTCACCACGCTGGCCTTCGTCGGCTGTCACCCCTTCGAGACCCTCGAGGATCCCTTCGCGGACATGAGCCTCGACGCCGAGGACGAGAGCCAAAGCGGAGATGTGCAGGGAGACGTCGAGACTGACATCCCCCCCTCGGACGTGACGGCCGACGACCTCGATGCCACGCAGGAGGCCGCAGAGGTCGACGTCGACATGCCCGAAGAGGTCGATGCGGTCGACCCCGTCGACGCCAGCGATGCCAATGATGCCGCCGACGAGATGGAAGCGGAGCTTCCCGATGGTCCACCAACAGTGGTCGTGACGACCTCTGGTGACGCACGTCGGTTCCACCCCAACGCCCTCGAGGCCGTTGTGACGGGCGACATCGACACCTTTGCCTGGACGATCACCAGTGCCTCCACGAACGCTCGGCTCCTCATCGAGGCTCCTGCCATCCCTTCGACCACCTTCACCACCCCAAACGTCGAGGGGACGAGCTTTACCCTGCGCGCCGAAGCCTGCAACATCTTCGGATGTGCCTCGGACGAGGGGGCTTTCGTGGTGATCGAACGCACAGATGTGCTCTACATCAGCGCGAGCGCCGTCTCTCCTTTCTACGGCACCGCTGAGCAGCCCTTCTTGACGTTCGCGGAGGGGGTCGCCGCCGCCAACGCTCGCTTTGGCGAAGTGAACGGCCCCACCGAGGTCCTCCTCAAGGTCGCGGAGGGAGACTACAGCGAGGTGGTCGACATGCCCGCGTACACCCATGTCGAGGCCAGCCTCGACGGCACGACTTGGCTCCAACGTGGCCAAACACGACTTCTCGGAGCGATGCGCTTCGTTCACACCGCTCTCCCGATGACCCACTCGCAGGTCAGTCGACTGGACGTCGTGAAACAGACCGCTGGGGTGTACCCGATGAAGCTCTCCTACGGCAGGGTCGTGCTCATGTTCGTCAATCTGCTCCAGGGAACCAGCGAACATGCCGAGGGTCTGCACGCCGAAAACGAGAGCGACGTGGTCGTGCGCAACATGGAGGTGGAAATCGGCAACGCCGCATCGGGTTCAGCCGCCGTGCTCGGCATAAGCCTCCAGAACTCCAAGCTGGACGCCTTGGGATTGGTCATTCGAGATGTCTCCACTGGCGTGTCACCCGGGAGCATGGTCGGTCTGATGGCCGACGGTGCAGAAGTGTCCTTGGGGACCTTTGTCGAATCGGGCGCCGGGCTCGTGGTTCCCTCGCAGATCCTCCTCGCGAGCATCGAAGCGTCACGGGGCGCGATGGATGAAATGGTGGGCATCTCCGCACGTGGAACCTCGACTCTGCAGCTCGGAACGCAGACCGTGCTCAGCGTCGGTGGCGGAAGTCGCGCGGCGGTTGGCGTCGAGGTCATCGGCGATCCCTTCGTATTGGGCGCGACATTCGACGCAGAGGGCGTCACCATCGATGTCGGCGCCGTCGAAGCGAGCGGAACGAACACGGCCTCCGTCGGGCTGCGACTTGCGGACGCAACCAGTACCCTGAACAACGTCGAGATTCGCTCTGGTGTGGCTGAAAGCGGCCGCTCGGTCGGGCTCGACTGCTTGCGATGTGGGGTCGCACTCACCGGCTGCAACCTCAACGTCAACCGCGCGAACGAAGGCTTTGGCCTCCTCCTCGAGGCGCCCAAGCAGGCACATCTCTATGCGACGCATGTCAACGACGGGGCGCAGACCGGTTTGGGAGTGGGCTGCGTCGAGGCGTCGAGCTGCACAGGAATCAGCGTCATCGGCGGGGCGCCCCAGACGCGAACCCCCAACGATCCGACGCCTGGGACCTTGTCCTGTTGCGATCCCTCGCAGCACACCGTCATCGTGATGGACAGCGTGGTCTTCGGCGGCGAGGCGACGAACCGCAGCACTGCGCTGGAGCTCACGGACGGCGTCACAACCGCGATCGCGTGCGTGGAGTCGAGCCATCTGCACGGCGGCTCAGCCAGCCGGACCACGAGCCCGCACCTCCCCGCAACGCTTGGAATCTCCGCAGTCGGCGGCGACTTGACGGTCCAAAACAGCACCATCTACGGCGGCGAGTCGATCAGCTCGCGGGGCGTAAGCGCGACCGGAGGACGACAATCCCTCGCCAACAATTACCTTCATGGTGGTGGCAGTGGTCTGCAAACCGCGGTCGGTCTCGAACTCAAGCAGCCCGAATCCAGCTGGGTTTACAACAATCTCATTCAAGGTGGCCCAGCCACCAACAACATCGCCATCGCGTTGCAGGACAGCACCAACTCGGCCGTCGACCTGCAAAACAATGGTCTCGTCAACCAGGGTTCGACGATTCTTGGGCGCAACTGCGACGTGGGGACCCTCCTTAACTGTGTTTGGGCCGACCCTATGGACGCGTCCGCATTTGGCAGCAACTTCCAGGCAAACAACTGCGGCACGGATGGGAACGAGGCCGCAGAGAACTCGTTCCATCTGATCCAAGGAACGGCGTGCGACATGGCGGGGCTCAATTTCAACAACCTGCTGTGCACCACGCCTTGCGCGGCAGGCTGCTATCCGACCTGCGCCTGCGACCACGCCTGCTCAGTGCCCCAGCGCGACAAAGACGGAGAGACCCGCGGTACTTACGACCTGACCTCGCAATGCACCCTGCTCAATCCGGGCGCCGACACAACCTACGACGTGGGCCCAGATTACTTGCAGTGATCGCGAGCGATGCGCTTGGGTGGCTTGTCGCTCCTGCCCACGTCGCCTAGCTCTGCTCGCGGAGGCAGGCGGCGCGCGCCTCTGCGACCATACTGGGCTCGCGCCCGACGATAATCACCCACAGCTGGTGAATCGTCCGCGTCGCGGCGACGTGGAACGCTCGCCGCGAGGCCGCGTCCGGCGGATAGTCCCCGGACGAGACATCCGGCAAGATCACATAGTCGAACTCGAGCCCGCGCACCTGGGAGACGCAGGTCACATCGACCCCCGCATCAAACTCGAAGTCTCCGTCGAGCACCAAGCGAGACTCCAATCCCCGGCACAAGATGGAGTTAAGGGTGCGCGCGTTCTCCGGATCCCGCGTGACGACAGCAATATTGGCGTAGGGTTCTCGCTCCACGAGCTCGTTGAGGGTGTCGATGACCTCGATGGCTGCATGCGCGAGATTTGGGACGGTCGAGAACTCGACGGGCAATCCTGTCCGCGGAGCCAACGGCGGAGCCGAGGGTGCATCGGCGCCAAGGATGGCGTGCGCGAATTGCGCCACCTGCCGAGTGCAGCGATAGTTCGTGGTCAACGAAATGGTCTCGGTGCGGGTCGTCCTGAGGTCTTGCAGGACGCGCTTCCAAGAGACGAAGCAGGCGCTGGGGTCGATGTGCTGGGCGCTGTCGCCAGCGACGGTGACGCTGGCACGCGGTTCCAGCGCACATCCCAGCGCCGAGAGCTCGACGGAGGTCAGGTCTTGCGCCTCGTCAACGATCAAGTGGCTCAGTGACTGATAAGTCTTGGGAGTTCCGGACTTTTGCCGCTGAATCTCGAGGAGGATCGCGTAATCCTCGACGTCGATGGTCCCGACGAGCTCCTCCGGCGTGCCCTCATCGATACGCCGGCCATCGAGAGTGATGAGCCGATCGGCGTCAATGTGGCCATAGCGCTCGTCGAAGCTCTCGGAGAACTGGGCGCGCGTGTGCTCGACGACGGCGTGGACGTCTCCGGCCTTGAGCGCGCCTTGGGAAGCCTTCGCGGCGAGCCCGAGGAGCTCGGAGTCACCGAGCAGCAAGAGTCGATCGCCTTTGTGGTTGAAGAGGGGTTTCTTCTCTCGCTTGAAGACCGCGCGGGCGATCCGCTTATCCTCTTCGCTGCGCCCCCCGCCGAAGCGTTTCTCGGTCTTCATCAGGCGATTGGCGATGCTGTGCCCACGGGTCTGTTCATAGAGGTCGCGGACCTCGTGTTTGGTCTCCAGAACCTGGTCTAGGCGGTCGGCAATCTCCCTGCCAACCCGTTCGGCGTACGCTTGAATGGCGACCATGATGGCTGGGTGGCGTTTGAATCGCACGACCGACGTAGGCGGCTCGAGACATTCCGCAGTGGGCAGCGGCTTGAAGGCCCGTCGGGCGGTCTCACGCACCCAAGCGTCGAAGGTGCAGACCTTCACTCCTGGCAGTTTGAGCTCTTTCAGCAAGAGCTTGGTGAGTCGCACGAGCCCTTCGGTGGGCACGATGATGACGATGCTCTGCAAGGGATATCGTCGGGGATGGCGAGCATGCAGCATGGCGAGGCGATGCAGCGCAACGGTGGTCTTGCCACACCCCGCGGCTCCGACGAGGAGCAAGGCGCCCCCTTGGTCGGCCTCCATGGCGGCGAATTGCTGTTCGTCGAGGAGGGCCGTGACGACGGTCTTGGCGAGCTGTCCACGGCCCAGAGTGAGCTGTCGGGCGTGGGTGTCTTTCTGGGTCGCAGTGAGTCGAGTTGGGAGGCGGGTCCCTTCGACGAGCCAGTTGCCATCGGGGCCTCGGTGAAAGGACCGCTCTCCGGTGTTGATGCGCACCGCGACGCCGTCCGCGAAGGTGATGACGTTTCTCTCCTCGAGAATTCCTTCATTGGCCCCTTGCGGCAGTTCTAGCCGATACTCCTCGCCGACTCTGGTCTCGAAGAAGACCTTGGCGACCGGAGCGGTCCTCCAGTCGACGATGCGGACTCCTCGCCCGGAGTCAATGAAGGTCTCGTAGCCGAGGAGGATGTCCCTCGCGCCCCGGTTGTTTTTGAGCCGCATGTGTGCAAAAAACGGCACCCGCGGATCGGGCAAGGGGTTGCCGAGCAACGCTGCGGTCTGTTGCCTGACGAGCTCCATCTGGGTAACGATGGCGGGGAGGTCGTCGGCGTTGACCTCGCTGACCTCGTCCCTGAGAGCGAGGAACCGCTCTTGGCCCGACGAAGCGGGCTTGAGCACGCGACTCGCCGCCTCGGCGATGGCAGCGTGTACTTTGTTGATGAGCTCCTCTTGCCTCTGGAGGACTGCTCTCTCTGAGAGACTGGGCTGGATTTCCGTCACACCTACCTCGGACACGGTGTCATTGTTGTGCGCACCTTGCATACAACGCCTCGGCTTCTCTCCGCCTCGTCGCGAATCGGCCTCTGGACCTGCGACGCTCGACGACCCAGTTGGCGTGGTGAGCCGCTGAGCGACAGCACCGGCCCTGCACGCCGTCGCCAGCGGTCCTTGCTCGGCGCGTGTTTCGAGCTTCGGCTCTGCGAAACCATCGAAGAAACCCGACCACTAGGACGTCGGCGATCCAGGTCAGCATGGGGCAGTCCTTAGGGTGTCTCGAGACCCAAGGCGGGTTTCCACCAGAACAAGATCGGTCTCATCCGCCGGACGTTCGCCAATTGAGGCGGGTATTGGTACACGGAGATGGGGCGAGAGTGAAGCCTTTAGTCGACACCTCGAACCATCCTCAGAATGATTGTGATAAGTACCTGTAAAAAATAACAATTTCACAACTAGATGATGTCCGTCACCAAGAAAAAACGTCGAAATTCTCTTTTTACGTCAAAAAAAAATGGACAGGACCTGTCCAATAATCGTAAAGAAAGGAAATCAACCTGTCACCCAAAGGGGGATCAAACCGATGTCAATTTCGCTACCCGTACTCGAGATGTTGAATTCGCTGAATCAGCGACGGAGCAAAGGACGCTACACCGAAAGCATCGCGAAAGACGTGGGCAAGGATTCACGCACGATTCGCCGCTGGGTGCACGACGTGAATCAGCTCGCATCGGCTCATTTGCCGAATCTGCCCTTCAGCATTCCAGGGCTGAAGCTCACGACCCACGACGGAAGATCCTGGGTCGAACTCGTCCCGATGTCGATTGGAGTCAGCATTTTCCAGTATGCCGCAGCCTTCACGGCCGTGAGCGCGCTGAAGTCCATCGATCAGAGCCTGCTCGGCGCCAGCGCGGATGATGTCCTGGATAAGCTCGAGCCCCAGCGTGACGTGCACGAGCTGGTGCAGAAGGCGTTCCATTATCGTCCCTTCGGACCCAAGCAGTACCACGACTCGACCCACCTCGACAGCATCGTTCAGGCGCTCCTCTACTCTCACCCCATTAAGGTCCTCTACAAGGCCTTGGAGAGTGAAGAAGAGAAAGAGCACGACCTCGAGCCCTACACCTTGGTGCTCTACCGAGACGCTTTCTACCTCATCGGACGCCTCGTCGAGAGCGGCCGCAAGACCTTGCTCGCCTTGGATCGCTTCAACAACGTCGAGATCATCAAGGACCAGACCTTCAAGGTGCCCAAGGATTTCAACGCTGACGACTACTTCGAAGGACAGTTCGGAATCTGGCGCACCCGCAAGCATCCGAAGCCGATTCGGCTCGCCTTCAACAAAGAAGCCGTGACCAGCGCCAAGGAGCGTCAATGGCCGGGCTTCCGGAACTGGAGAAAAGGCCGCGGCGACACCGAAGTGCTCTCGCTGCACGTCCCCGTCAGCCCAGAGCTCATCAGCTGGATCCTCTCCTGGGGGCCGTCGGTTGAGGTCCTCGGACCAGAGTCCCTGCGCAAAGAGGTCACGGAACACATCGAAGCCATGCTCGACAAGTACCGTCACTTCTAGTCCATAGCCAATCGAGAAAAAGGCGGCGCCCTGACGGGCGCCGCCTTTTTCCTGCAGTTCGTACACTTGTGGGTTCGAGCGGTCGGACGCGGTTCAGCGTCGTGTGTTCAACGAACGATCGCCAATCCGGGGCGGCCGCCGGCCGCCCCTACACGTCGTGGGTTCGAGCGCTCGGACGCGGTTCCACGTCGTGGGTTCGAGCGGTCGGACGCGGTTCCGCGCCGTGGGTTCGGGCGGTCGGACGCGCGGATTCAATGCGGGTTGGGTGCAGCCAAAGGCCGGGCTTCAGCAGGAGCCCGGCCTTTGGCGTTTTCTGCCGTGACTCCTTGGGCTCTGACCGGTCCTGTGGTACCTCCACTGCTGCCAATCACGCACTTCGGAGGCAAAGCCATGGCAGTTGTGGTCACAGGAGCCACCGGACACGTAGGTGCGAACTTGGTCCGCGCCCTTCTTGACGACGGACGTGATGTGCGCGCCGTCGTGCACGACCGCAACCACGCCCTCGAGGGCGTCGATGTAGAGCGCGTCGCCGCCGATGTCCGCGACCCCGCCAGCCTCGAGGGCCTCTTCGCCGAAGGCGACACCGTCTTCCATTTGGCGGCCCTCATCTCTATCCGCGGCTCCCAGCGGGGCCGCGTCGAGGCGGTCAACATCGAGGGCGTGCGCAACGTAGCCCAAGCATCCCTGAAAGCCGGAGTCAAGCGCTTAGTGCACTTCAGCTCGATCCACGCCTTCGATCTGCGCGACAAGAGCCGCCCCGTTGACGAGGGCCATCCGCGCGCCACGAGCCCAGGCCAATACGCCTATGATCGCTCCAAGAACGGCGGCGAACAGGCTCTGCGAGAGGCCATGGCGCAAGGGCTCGAGGCCGTGATCCTGCATCCCACGGGTGTGGTCGGCCCCAATGACTATGAGCCTTCCCGCATGGGGCGCGTCTTCTTGCAGCTCTACCACCGCACCATCCCCTCGCTCATCGAGGGCGGCTTCGACTGGGTCGACGTGCGCGACTTGGTCTCTGCCGCCATGACCGCGGAGACCCGCGGAGAGCCAGGCGAGAACTACATTATCTCCGGTCACTACACGACGGTGACCGAGCTCGCCGAGCTCGCCCAGTCGGTCACCGGCGTGAAACGGCCCCGTATCTCGACCCCGCAGTGGGTCGCCCGGATTGGCTCGCCCTTCCTCGACCTCTTCGCCAAAATGGCCGACAAGGACCCGCTCTACACCTCCGAATCACTTGGCGCCTTGCGAGCCAACGAGAACATCGACCACGGCAAGGCCAGCACAGCCCTAGGGCACGCTCCACGGCCGTTGGTCGAGTCAGTGCGGGACATTTACAGGGACTTCGACCGGCGCGGGATGTTGAAGCCAGCTCGGAACTCCAAGTGACCGAGACCATCGTTGCCTCCCGCTTGTCAGCGCCGCTCGCCCGTGTCAAAAACTCTTATCCACAGGTTCCCAGTCCTCTTTGCCGGAGAATCCCCAATGCCCCGCAGCGTCCAGACCTTCGAAGTCTTTTGCTCCCCCGCTGACTTCCAGACCGTCGTCCTCGACGTCGAGAAGTTCGGCGATTTCATGGACGAGGTCGTCAGCGCCACCATCGACGAGCAGACCGAGGACACCTTGATTGCCTCTTTCGTCACCGAGACCAACATCGGTGGGATGCAGCTCAAGACTGAGTACACGACGAAGTACACGATCAAGCCGGGCGAGGTCACCTGGACCTTGGTCAGCTCCCCTACCCTCACCAAGAATGAGGGTCGCTGGCTCATCGAGGCCGGCGACGACGACGACGAGGCCAAGGTGACCTACGAGCTCGAGCTCGCCACCAACATGCCCATCCCCGAGCCGATGCAGACCCTGATCACCGACCAGCTCGTCAAAGAGCTCGCCGACTCCTTCCGCAACCGCGCCGAGGAGCTCTTCGGCTAGGCCTGAACACCTCCCAACGAAGAAGGGCGCAGCCATCCTGCGCCCTTCTTCGTTTTCGTGGCAGGCTCAAGCCGTGCGGACTTGAGAAGACTCTCCGCCATCCCTGGCGAGAGGTACGGTCCAACTATTGGCAGAAGAAGACGCGGGGCGCTGATGCAGTCGCTTACGCCGAACGACCAGGCACTCTAATGTACGGGTAGCCTTTGATGAACCACCGTGGTGCGTGTGCCCTACCGAGGGCGCCAAATTTTGGCGGTCCCCACGGCGAGCGCGGCGAATCCGGCCACGAAGACCGTGAGCACGACGCCCGCTCCGTAGGTGGCGTCCTCAAACGTCGCCCCCTGTGCCAGCAGGGCCTCCGCCTCGTCGGCACGCACTTTGGTCAGGTAACCCGCCACGGCTAAGAGGGCCATGCCGAGAGAGACCAGATAAGCGGCGAGGCGCTTATCCTTCGTCCAGAGCTTCTCGACGTCCGACGATTCTGGTCCGGGCCTACACGCCGAACAGACAAGCCCGTCTTCACTGTAGAACGTAGTGCTCTCCTCGACTTCGGCCTCGCAGACGCTACACTCAACCTTCATCGCACGCTCCCGGCTTAACGAGACACACCCATGTCACAGAGACCACCGAGTTTCAACAGAACGCTCTGGACCAGAGTTGCGCCAGCCTGTGTAGCCCTTCTCCTGGCTTTCGCCACCAGTGCCCACGCCCAAACGCCTCCCAAAACCAACCCGACCCTCGAAAAAGCCCGAGAGGCCCTCGGCAACGACCTCGAACAGGACTGCTTCCTCGAGAAGAACGAGGACGGAGAGGGAGGCGGTCCCTGCCTCCTGCGCGGTGACTTCGACGGAGACGGCGGCGAGGACCAGGTCTTGTGGGTTCGCGCCCACTGCGACGGCAAACCCATCGACGAATACGACGAGCACCCCTGCCAGCAAGGCCTGCTCTTCGTCCTCTCCAGCGGCAAGTTCGAGGTCTTAGGCGCCGGACGCGAGCTGACCTGGACCAGCATCGCCGACGACGAGAGCGACGAAGAGCCCGTGCACGAAGACTTCGACTTCGTCATGTCCTGGAAGGTCTTGCCCATGAAGAAGGGCAAACCGAACAAGGTCGAGAAAAAAGTGCTCTCGCGGACCCAAGAATTCGAGCCCCCAGGCCTCGTCGGCGACGTCGTCCTGCTCGACTCCGGCGACGTGTTTGTGCTGCTCTACCGCACGGAAACGGGCTGGCGGCTGTTCAACTTGGGGTTCTAGTGGCTTGCAGTTGGGTTGGGTTCCACTTCAACGCAAGGACGCCAAGTTGGCAGAGGCGCAAGGAACGAGAGGGTTTGAGGTGCACTTCTTCGCTGAGTCCCGCGAATTGTGGCCACCGCTGAGAACCCGCAGCGAAGTGAAGGTAAAACCCTTAAGTTCCTTGCGTCTTCGCGATCTTTGCGCCCTTGCGTTTGGATCAGAACCCAACCCGACTGCAAACCCCCTATTCCACCGCATACGCTCCGGGGAACTTCGACGTCCCCTCCCCCACCTTCACCACCTGCGCCGCGCAGACTTTGTATTCTGCGGTCCCGGTCACGGAATCGCCGACATCGTTCGTCAGCAAGTTCGCCCGCGCCTCCTTGAAGTGGAACGGCATCCAGATCCTGCCGGGCTTCACCTGGCGCGTCACCAGCGCCTTGAGACGCACCTCACCGCGGCGCGTGCTCACGGCGACCTCATCTCCGGAGCGCACGTCCAGCTCGCGAGCGTCTCTCGGGTGAATCTGCACGAAGGCCTCGGGCTGCTTGCTGTCCAGCCCCTCCTCGCGCCGCGTCTGGGTCGCCGAGTTGTAGTGGTACAGCGTGCGGCCCGTCGACAGCACAAAGGGGTAGTCGTCGCAGGGCAACTCCGACGACGGCCGATACTCGATGGCCGTGAACAGCCCCTTGCCGCGCAGCACGCCGCCCTCGTGCAGCGTGCGCGTGCCCGGATGGTCTGGGGTCGGGCAAGGCCATTGCAGGCCGCCCTCCCGATCGATCCGCTCGTGGCTGATGCCGGCGAAACGCACCGTGTCCTTCACCATCTCCGCATAGACCTCTGCCGGACTCTCGAGAGTCCAGTTGGCGCCGGCCTTTCCGGCCAGGTCCAGCAAGATACTCCAGTCGGCGCGAGCCTGTCCGGGGGGCTCCACCGCTTTGCGCACGCGCTGCACTCGCCGCTCTGAGTTCGTAAAAGTCCCCTCCTTCTCGGCGAACGACGTCGCTGGCAAAACCACGTGCGCAAAGCGCGTCGTCTCGTTGGGGAAGATGTCCTGAATCACCAGGAAGTCGACGCCGTTGAGCCCTTTTTCCAGATGCCCGACGTTGGGCTCCGAGAGGACAATGTCCTCGCCCATGACGAACAAGCCCCGGAGCTTCCGCCCCATCTCCTTCATCATCTCGTTGAGATTGAGGCCGGGCTTGGGGTCGAGCGTGACGCCCCAGGACGCTTCGTAACGAGCGAGCGCACCGAAGTCGTCGACACGCTGATAGCCTGGGAAGTAAATAGGCGAGGCGCCAGCGTCATTGGCGCCCTGCACGTTGTTCTGACCGCGCAAGGGGTTGAGCCCCGCCGACGGCTTGCCTAGGTGCCCCGTCATCAGGACCAGGTTGGCCAAGGCGCAGACATTGTCGGTGCCGTGGGAGTGCTCAGTGATGCCCAAAGTGTAGAAGATAGCGGCCTTCTCGGTGGTCGCGTAGGTGCGCGCCGCCCAGCGGATGTCGTCGGCCGAGACCCCGGTCACGACCGCGGCCTGCTCGGGTGTGTAGGCAGCAACGGTAGCCACGACGGCCTCGAAGTTCTCGGTGTTGGCCGCGATGAAGGCGTCATCGGTGAGGCCCTCGGCGATGATGACGTGGGCCATGGCGTTGAGCAGCCAGATGTCGGTCCCCGGGGTGAGCTCGAGGTGCCGGTCGGCGATGGTGCTCAGCCAGATCTTGCGCGGGTCGGCGACGATGAGGGTGGCGCCGCGACGGGCCGCCCGCTTCATCTCCATGCCGATGACCGGGTGGGCCTCGGTGGTGTTGCTGCCGATGACAAAGAGACAGTCGACATCCCGAATCTCGCCGATGGAGTTCGTCATGGCGCCGGCGCCGAAAGTAGTGACCAGACCGGCCACAGTGGGAGCGTGTCAGGTGGCGGCACATTGATGGACGTTATTCGTCCCGTAAACGGCCCTGGCCAGTTTCTGCACCAGGTAGTTCTCCTCGACCGTGCACCGCGATGAACTCACGAAGCCCAGCGCGTCCTTGCCGTGCGCCTCCTGGACCGCCGCAAACCCTTTGACCACGCGGTCGAGGGCCTGTTCCCAGGTCGCCTCGTGCAGCTCCCCGTCCTCGCCGCGAATGAGCGGAACGGTCAGGCGGTCGGGGTGGTCGACGAACCCCGTCCCGAAGCGGCCTTTGACGCAGAGATTGCCGTCGTTGGTGGTCGTGCCGGGGCCCGGGCTGTCGACGCGGACGATGTGACCGCGGCCGTCGTTGGCGTCGGGGTCGACGACCAGGTCCATCTGGCAGCCCACGCCGCAATAGTTGCAGGTCGTGCGGACTTTCTTGGTGTCCGACTTCAACAGCGGCCAGCCAGCGCGCTGGGACATGGCTCCCGTCGGACAGACATCGACGCAGCCGCCACACAGCTCGCAGGACGAATCGAGCAAGCCACGGGCGTCCGCCGTCGAGATGGTGGTCAAGCTCCCGCGACCCGCCAAGGTGATGGCCTGGACGCCCTCGACCTCTTCGCAGTAACGCACGCAGCGGGCGCAGAGAATGCACCGCTCGGCGTCGAACTTGATGTAGGGATTGACGTTCTCGCTGCGTCCCGGACGCGCTGAGCGCAGCGCCCCCAACGGCGTGGCCGCGAAACGCTCGGCCATCTCGAGGAGCTCGTCGTCGCCTCGGTTTTTTTGGCCGATGGGGTGATCGGCCAGGTACATGGAGAGCAGAAGCTGTCGATGGCGCGCGATGCGGGCGTTGTCCGTCGTGACCTTCGCGCCTTCGGCCGCCAACGTCGCGCAGGCGGGAGTCAGTCGGCGTTGCCCTTCGACCTCCACGAGGCAGGTCCGGCAGGCGCCCACGGCCTTCAGGCGAGGATCGTGACACAGAGTCGGGATGCCAATGCCGTTGCGCTGCGCGACCTCCAGCAGCGATTCGCCGTCGACGAACTCGAACGTAGAGCCGTTGATGTTGAGCGTCTTGGTCATCGCGAGAACTCCTCTGGAAAATACTTCATGGCGCTGGTCAGTGGCAGCGCAGCGGTCTGTCCGAGGCCGCAGATCGACCCCTCGCCCATCTCCCACGCCACATCGTCGACGGCGTCCAGCGGTGCGCCGCTGCTTAGGTGTTGCGTCAGCTGCTCGGCCAAGAGCCGCGTCCCTATGCGACAAGGCGCGCACTGGCCGCAGCTCTCCTCGGCGAAGAAGCGCAGCTGGTGGAGCGCCGCCCACGGCATCTTCACTGTCTCGTTCAGGACCACCACTCCGGCCGAACCCAACATGCTTCCCACCTCGGCGAGGGACTTGGCGTCGAGCGGCCGCGTGCGCTCGGAGGCCGGCAGGAATCCTGAGCTGGCCCCCCCTGGGGAGAACGCCTTCAGGGTGCCAACGTAGCCCCCGGCCTCCTCGACCAGCTCGTCGAGGGTGACGCCGAGGGGCAGCTCGTAGGTGCCTGGCTTCTGAACGTGTCCGCTGATGCTGTAGAGCTTGCTGCCTGGCTCCGAACGGCCAAGCCCACGGAACCACTCTCCCCCTCTCATAATGATCTCGGGGAGGCAGGCAATGGTCTCGACGTTATGAACCAGCGTTGGCTTGCTCCAGAGCCCTTTGGTGGTGGGGAACGGCGGCTTGAGGCGCGGCATCCCGCGGCCGCCCTCGAGGGCTTCGAGGAGCGCGGTCTCTTCGCCGCAGATGTAGGCGCCGTGCCCAGAATGCAGGTGGAAGCGGACTCCTCGGTACTCGAAGTCCTTGTCCATCAGGGACTCGAAGGCGCCCCGATAGTAGATGGTGACGTCGTTGGCACCGATGACGCGAGCGGCGATGGTCAGGCCCTCGACGACACGGTCGGGGCGCCGCGCCAGCACCGCGCGGTCTTTGAAGGTGCCGGGCTCCCCTTCGTCGGCGTTGAGGACGACGAATCGCTCGGTCTCGGCCTGGTCCCTGACCGCGCGCCACTTTAGGTGGGCCGGGAAACCTGCGCCTCCACGGCCCTGCAGCCCGGAAGCCTCGAGGACGTCGAGGACGGCCTGCGGTCCCAGCTCGAGCGCACGATTGAGGGCGCGGTTGCTGAAGTCGGGCTCGCCGGCCAGATCGATGGCCATGTCGGAGCGCGACTCGCTCACCGCACCCCCAAGCGCCGCCTCGTCGAGGGCGACGACCTCACCGTCGTTCCAGGTCGAGAGCGTGCGGTCGTTGAGGACGGCCGGCGGCTGATCGCACAGGGCCAAGCAACTGCAGGGGCTTGCCAGCACGCCGTTACCTCCGATGGACTCGAGCACGTTCTCGGAGCCGGCGAGCCTGCAGCTGAGCCCCTGACAGACTCGGAGCTTTACGTCTGGCGCGTTCAAGAGGTGGAAGAACGAGCCCACGCCGTAGATCTGCGCCTCGGCGACACCAGTTTGCTCTGAGATGGCGCGCGCGACGCCGGTGCGCAGCCCGCCCAGATGGCGAATGAGTTCGGGAATCTGACTCTCTTCTCTAGACATCGTGGTCTTCGGGCAAGGGGTCGTGGCGCCAGAGTCGCCCAGAATCTAGGCGTTCGGGACCTGACACGACGGGCTGGTGGGTACAAACATCTTGCGCTCACGGCTGCGAGTTCTTATGGGGCCGGGACGCCTGGCGAGCAACCTGGCGCGGCGAGCGAAGTGGAAGCGTTGGGGTAGCTCGACATGAGCGGGTCGCTGGTCTCGAAGGAAGCCGAAAAACCGTCGGCCGAGATGGCGACGACGTCAGTCCCAGAGAAGTCGTTCCAGTTCGTGCACCAGACGCCGTCGGCCTCCTCGATGGAGAGGCGGAAGGCGCTCTGTGCTTCGAGATCGTAGAGCTGCGTGCCCTGTGCGGCGCTCATCCCCAGCAGCGTCGCGACGCCGGTGGCGAAGCCGGACTCTTTCCCCTTGCGCGTAAGGTAGACCACCTTGTCGCAGCCCATATTGTTGAGCACCAGTGTCGGATGCAGATCAGACCAGCCGCCAGCCGAGACCTGCGTGGCGTTGAGCTCCTTGGCCCTCGCCAGTCCTGGCTCCGCGGGCGAGAACGACATAGCCTCACCCCACGTGGTCTGGCCCAAGCTGCGGAACTTCTGCGTCTTGAGATCGGTGTAGCTCTTGGGGTTCGACTGCACGGTCGCAAGCACGTTCTCGGGGCCCCAATAGCCAAAGACGATGTCGTCGAACGAGACGTTCAAGGTGTAGGGCTGAGCGGCCAAGTAGAGCGTCCGCGCCTCTTGGAACTTGGTGACGGCGTCGCCTTCGAGGACCGAGGTCGAGACCAAGCAAGGAATCGTCTGGCCGATGAGCTGGTCGACGCGGTTGGCGACCTCGCCTTCGATGGGCAGCAGCGCCGCCCGGTAGGCCGACATCAGGCGCACCAGCGCGTCCGAACAGGACTCGCCGTTGCCCGCGTCGAGCTCGGCGACTTGGACCCAATCCAGGCCGCGGCCCGGTTCGGCGCAAGCGTCGAGGAGCGCGCCCAGACCGGGGAGATCGGCGGGCCCCACGGCGGCGTAGAAGTTGGCGATGCGGCCGATCTTGCGGGCCAGCTGACCGAAGTCGAGGAGGCCGGGACGGATGAAGATCGAGGGGTCTGTGGCATCGAAGGCGCCGAAGTTGGCGAGCGCCCCGATGATGTCCTCGGCGTGCCAGAGCGGCGACGGGGAGTTGGCCAGCAGGTCGAGGACCTCGTCGTTGACGAGGTCGGCGACGTCGGGCGAGTTGAGCACGTCGTTGAGGGCGGTGCGGGCGGCGTCGAGGTCCGTATTCGCCAGCTCACTGATCCCCGCCTCTTGGAACTTCGCGATGAGCGGCAGGATGAAGAGGAAGGCCTTGGCTTCGTCCGTTTCACTCAAGACGAGCAGGTAGGCCTGTAGGGACTTCATCAGGAAGGCGGCCCGGGTCGCGGATTCTCGGTGCGTGCAAGCCCTCCCGCCACAATCGTAAACCGCAGGGTTCGAGAGCACACTCTCCAACAGGAACATCGAGATGCTGCCCGAGCTGCCGCCGGCAGCGCCATCGATGAGGCCGTACTCCTCGAGGATGCGGGCGAGGGAGGCGAAGTGAGAAAAGATGAGCTCGCCGTTGCCACGGATGCCGACGCAGAGCATGGCGTCTTCAGAGACGAGCTTCTCGCCGGTGATGGCGTCCGGGTCGGTGTCGGCGCTGCTGTCGTTGGAGGTTTCGACCAGGTCGCAGTCACCGTTGCAGGGCTCCGCCTTGCTCCCCGAGTCGTCACAGGCGGCGAGGGCTTGGGCGAAGAGGAAGAGCGCGGCGAGCAGAGCGAGACGTTTCATGTGGACCTGCTGGGGGCGACCAACACATCAATCGTGCTGAAAAAAACGGTGCGAAATGCCGACCGGGAGAACTCGTAGCCAGGGATGGCGGAGAGTCGTGTAAACCCGAAGGGTTGTGCGCAGGAGGCGCGCAACAACATGACAAAGCTGCGACTTGGGGTCAACACGATTCCATCCGCTTGTTGGCGATGGGGCTCATCGGGGTGCTCGGGCACGCGAAGTCCGGAATCCCCTCCCAAGTTCGGCGCGATGAGTTCACGACGCAACAGCTCCTCTCTCTCAACTCTCTGCGCCTCGGCCGCCCTCTGCGCCTATGGGGGATAAGATCGAAGCAATTTCGACGACATGCCGCCCGAACCAACTTCAAACCGGATTCGTTTACGCGCCTTCCCTGCGGATCCTGCAGGATCCTGCACAGGCTCGCTTCTTGTTTCGCGCGAAAGTGTTTCGGAAAGGCAGTGCCCTTCTTGCTTTGCGAGAGTGCTGAGAACGGCAGAGTTTTTCGCAGTTCGTTTTCGTTTGCGTGCGCGGGTTGGCGTGAG
>Ga0210044_10003728_pt1 | contig 21647 bp, 17 predicted proteins | sample CryGey13umfilter_2_FD_183959 | JGI IMG/M metagenome (GOLD analysis project Ga0210044, IMG submission 183959) | Groundwater microbial communities from aquifer in Utah, USA - Crystal Geyser 4/9/14 3 um filter (SPAdes) (version 2) | ecosystem: Environmental > Aquatic > Deep subsurface >... | reverse complement strand
ATAGTAAAATACTTACCCCTAAAACAATTTTATAAATTAAAATGTTCATGCTATGAATTCAAAAGAATCTTACTAAATAAGTTGTTGTTAACATTGAATTTTTACAATATTGGGACTTTTTTTAAGAATATAAATAAATTGATTAAAAAAAGTTTTAGTTGTTAAATTACTTTTTTTTGATTAATTATTTTGTTATTTTTTAGGTTGAACTAGTTTAGTTGCTTTAGTTTGAATAATAGGTTTTTACTGAGGTGAGTCAAATGGATTTGCCTTAATTTGTATAATTTTTTCCTTAAATTTCTTTTAAAATTTTTTTGGTGTAAAGTGAAAAATCTCCATTCCTTATCCAACTATAATAACCCGATTCTTTTTCTAATACTTCAATAACTGTTTTCCCTTTATGTTTGCCGCCCAAAGACGCAAGCAAAATATCATTAACCAGGAAAATTAACTTCGTTGAACTCGCAAGCTCGGTTCTCAAATTTTCTACGATATAAGTAATACCAACAAATTTAGCTATTTTCAACAACCCAAATTTGGGCATTACTATTCCGATAATTATCGGAAGGGATTAACCGCTTTGCTTCCCACAGCCCTTCGCACATTCATACAATTCGCTTCGCTTTTGCATGAATAAAGCGGGTTAAGTTATGTTACTAGTCAGCTGATGTAAATAGAACTGAGTAGTAACAACTAGTCATTAAAAAAGATTCAAGAAAAAAAGATAGTTTTATTGCTCACACTAACTAGTTTTTTATACCTTTATCGAATTATTTTAATAAAAAGATATGTCCTTATTGAAACGTAGTTTTTTAGTTATTCTAATTTTTATAGTACTTCTTACCTTTGTTTCATTGTTTTTTCCTTCTTCCCAAAAAATCAGTAAAGAAGTATTCTTTGAAGCAGACAACAAAATTGTTACTCAACAACTTGATGCAACTACTTTTGATATTGAATTAGAAAATTTTACGTTAAAAAAAGAAGATGTAAAATACACACTTAAAGATGATACTAAAGGTGTATTCGTTTATTTTGAATTTAATATCTCTTACGGATTTAATCCCATTACTAAATATAGAGGGCTGTTTGTACAAACAAAAATCAATACCCTTTTAGATGAAAAAATCAATCAACTCAAAAAAAACATAGAAGATTTGCCCAAAATTCACAAAGTGAATGTACAAAAAATTCATCGCTCGGAAATATTATGGTATTTATCCATTAGGGACACACTAAATCAACTACAAGAAAACAACATTCATGGAAAACTAATTAACGAAGTTGAAAATTATATTTCTACAAACCAATTAAACGAAATTTATTCTCCCATAGTTATTTATCATTATTGGTCGGATTCTATTATTGATATTGAGGCTGGAATTCCTGTTGAAAAAGCGTATGAACCCAACAATAATAGAATAAAACTCAATAAAATTGACACAGGTAATTATGTAACAGCAACACACTATGGTGCTTATGAACGCTTGCCAGAAACTTATTTTGGAATCAATGAATGGATGCGAAAAAACGAAGTACATGTTATTGGTGCCCCTTGGGAAATGTATGTAACAGATCCTTCTGGAGAACCAAATCCCGACAAATGGGAAACCATTATTTATTTTCCTATAGAATAATTTTTATATTTTTTAAAAATGAAAAAACAAATCTTCTTACTAATTTCAATAACTATTTTGAGCATTTTAGGTTTAAATGCACAAGAAAACACTTCTTTATCAACTAAATTAAAAACTCTTACTAAAAAAGGAGATTACGTGATTTTAGAAGTTCGATTAAATAACGAAGATGAATTTAGAACAATAGAAGGAAGTGAAACTAGTTTAACTCGGATTTCCATATTTACAGGAACCAATAGTGGCAGTGAGATAATTCGCAAAGGTTTTGATGGGATAAATACTATTGTTTTTATTTTAAATGATTTAAAAACTAATGGATGGATTTTAAATAATGTATATTCCATAAAAGGGGAATCGCTTATTATTACCCATTATGTCCTAGAGCGAAAAAAATAAGCATAAAAAACAAAATCTAATTAATTTTTTTGCATCCAACATCGGTTTAGGTACATTTGCAGCTAAATGTAATAAATAGACATGCAACAAAAGATTAGCTCCAACTTCAAATTAGGAATTATCGGTGGAGGACAATTAGGAAAAATGTTGGTACAAGCTGCTTCAAAATGGGATATTAAAACCTATATTTTAGATCCAGATGAAAACTGCTCTGCTGCTTCACTCTGCACAAAATTCATAAAAGGAAGTTTTAGAACTTATGAAGATGTTTATCAATTTGCGCAGCAAGTGGATTTGGTAACTTTTGAAATTGAACATGTGAATATTGAAGCATTAAAACGCCTTAAAGAGGAAGGAAAAACAATACATCCAGACCCTAATGCACTTACTATTATCCAAGACAAAGGGTTGCAAAAACAATTTTATGCTTCACATAATCTTCCTACTGCCAAATTTCAACTATATCAATCAAAAGCAGAAATTATTGCTGCAATAGAAGAAAAAAAAATAACATTGCCCTTTGTTCAAAAATCTAGAAAAGAGGGGTACGATGGTAGAGGAGTTATCGTTATCAATTCCGAAAAAGAGATTGAAAAAATTTTTGATACACCTTCCATTGTTGAAGAAACCATAGCTATTGAAAAAGAATTAGCCGTTATTGTTGCTAAAAATACAAAAAATGAAATTTCAAGCTTTTCAGTAGTTGAAATGGGATTTAATTCCGAAGCAAATTTAGTAGAAGATTTAATTTGCCCAGCAGCTATTAGCAAACAAATTGAAGAAGAAGCTATCGCTTTGTCAAAAAAAGTAATTAAAAAATTAGATATGGTTGGCATCTTAGCTGTAGAATTATTTCTAACCAAAGCAGAAAAATTACTCATCAATGAGGTTGCTCCCCGACCTCACAACAGCGGTCATCACACCATAGAAAGTGCTTTCACATCTCAATTTGAACAACATTTACGAGCTATTTTAGGGTTTCCTTTAGGAAGTACAAAAATAATTATGCCTGCCATAATGCTCAATTTGTTAGGAGAACCTAACTACACAGGAGATGCTATTTACAAAGGATTTGAAGAAAGCATTGCCATTGAAGGCGTGTATGTGCATATTTATGGAAAAACTTCAACTAAACCATACAGAAAAATGGGACACGTAACCATTATTGAGGAAACTATAGAAAAAGCAAAAGTAAAAGCAGAAATTATAAAAACACAGTTAAAAATAATTGCCTAAACATACCAATTATGAGCCAACCAAAAATAAGTATTATCATGGGGTCAGATTCTGACTTACCCATTATGCAACATGCAGCAACTATTATTAAAGAATTTAATGTAGATTTTGAACTCACTATTGTTTCTGCACATAGAACACCAAAACGCATGGTTGAATTTGCTGAACAAGCACACCAAAGAGGAATTGAAGTAATAATAGCCGGAGCAGGTGGGGCAGCACATTTACCAGGAATGGTAGCCGCAATTTCTCCACTTCCAGTAATTGGTGTTCCAATAAAATCATCTAACTCCATTGATGGTTGGGATTCTATTTTATCCATTTTGCAAATGCCAGGAGGTGTTCCTGTAGCAACAGTTGCACTTAATGGAGCAAAAAACGCAGGTTTATTGGCTCTGCAAATTTTATCGGTTGGAGATAAAAACATTCAAAAACAACTAATCGCCTATAAAAAACAACTTAATGATGAAGTATTGGAAAAATGTAAAAATGTGTGAATGTGTGAATGTGTGGATGACTTCCAACCTCCATCTTCCAACTTCTTAAACTTAAAATAAATGAATGAATTTTTAGCAAAAGAATTTTATTATAACACAGTAAGTCAGTGGGGAATAAGTTTATTTATTATTCTTATTTCAGTTGTACTTGGGAAAATTATAGTTTGGATTTTTAGCAATATAATTAAAAAATTAACTTCAAAAACAAAGGGAAAATTAGATGATATTCTTGTTGACATGATTCAACAACCCTTAATTTTTGCAATAATTATTTTTGGTATATGGCTAGGAATTAGTCAACTAACATTTCCTGAAACCATACTAACTTGGTTAGCAAAAGTTTATCACATTTTAATAACCATAAATGTTACTTGGTTAATAGCCAGATTATTGGATGCCATAATTAGAGAATATATTGTTCCACTTACCGAAAAAACTGAAAGTACGCTTGATGATCAAGTCATTCCTATAGTTCGGAAAGGCTTACGTTCCACTATTTGGATTTTAGGAATAATTATAGCATTAAACAATGCAGGTTATGATGTAACTGCTCTGATTGCTGGATTAGGAATAGGTGGTTTGGCGTTGGCTATGGCTGCTAAAGATTCTGTTTCCAATATTTTTGGTGGAATAATGATTTTTACTGACAAACCTTTTAAAGTTGGCGATCGAATAAAAATTAACGGTTTTGACGGTTCAATAGAAGAAATAGGAATAAGAACTAGCCGAATGCGGACGTTGGAAAACAGATTGGTAACCATCCCAAATGCTGTTTTTATTGGAAATATGATAGAAAATATTTCTGCAGAACCAACAAGAAAAGTTGTACTAAACATTGGTTTGGTTTATGAAACAAAAGCCGAGCAAATGGAAAAAGCTATTTCGTTGCTTAAAGAAATAGGATTACAAAATCCTAATGTAGAAGATAACATACTCCTTTCTTTCAACAATTTTGGAGATTTTTCTTTAGGCATTCTATTTATCTATTACATCAAAAAAGGAGAAGACATTCTAGTTACTCAAACTGAAATTAATTTAGCAATTTTAAAACAATTTAATGCAAATGGTTTAGAAATGGCTTTCCCAACTCAAACACTTTATCACAAAAAAGAAAGTTAATTCATTTTAATTTTCTAGGTACTAAGATTCAAAGATTATAACGATTTTTAACACTTAACTTTCATCACATTTTCATTATTTTTGAAGTTGGTAATTTTTCCTACAAAATAACTTCCTAAACAAATGAAGAAACTTTCAATCTTAATCGGCTTTTTAGCACTTACTTTCTATGGCTATTCTCAAGAATATGTACGCTTAATGGAAGATAAAAACGCCAATTTTTATGAAGTACAAGAGGCATTTTATAAGTATTGGGAAAACAAACCTTACGAGCGTGGCAAGGGATGGAAGCAATTTAAGCGTTGGGAATATTTTATGGAACCGAGAATAAATGCTCAAGGAATAATTCCTGATCCAGGAAAAACATGGGAGGAATTTCAAAAATTTCAAAAAAGTTTTCCATCTGAAAAAGGAAATAAAAGCAATAAAACTTCTAATTGGACTCCTTTAGGTCCAACCAATTGGAATTCTATAGGTTGGAATCCAGGAATTGGAAGAATAAACACCGTAGTCGTTGACCCTAACAACAGTAATGTAATTTATATTGGTGCTCCAGCTGGAGGCTGTTGGAAATCAACCAATGGTGGAAATTCATGGATACCACTCACCGACACCTTAGCTTCATTAGGTGTATCAGGTATTGCTATAGATCCTTCTAACTCAAACATCATATATTTGGCAACAGGTGATGGCGATGGAAATGATACCTATAGTATAGGAGTAATCAAATCCATTGATGGAGGAAATACTTGGCAATCAACAGGTTTGACATGGACAACATCCCAATCAAGAGTGATGCGTAAAATCATTATAAACCCAACAAATCCTTCCATTCTTTTTGTAGCAACAAGCAACGGAATATGGAAAACAACAAATGGAGGCGGAAGTTGGACAAGCGTTAGAACTGGAAGTTTTAAAGACATTGAATTCAATCCTCTAAATCCAAATACTATTTATGCTTGTACCAATTCTTCTATTTATAAATCTACCGCTGGAGGTGCATTTAACACATTTATTCCTTTAACAAATGGCTTACCTTCAAATCAAGTTGGAAGGTATTCTATTGCTGTTACTCCAGATGACACCAATTATGTTTATGCATTAGGTACAGATCCTAACGACAATGGTTTTTATGGATTATATCGCTCAACTGATGCTGGCAACTCATTTACGTTAAGAGCCAATTCACCTAATATTATGGGGTGGAATACATCTGGTACAGATGCTGGTGGACAAGGGTGGTACGATTTGGCACTAGCTGTTTCTCCCACAAATAAAAATTTACTTTTCACTGGTGGAGTAAACGTATGGAAATCAACCGATGGAGGAAGTACTTTTACCGCTAACACTCGCTGGAATTGGCCTACAGGAAGTTATGGCTATGTGCATGCCGACATACATACTTTAGATTATTTTGGAAATACGTTGTTTTGTGGTTCTGATGGTGGGATTTTTAAAACTACCAATGCTGGTGGTTCATGGACAGATTTAACAGCGGGAATACAAAATTCACAGTTTTATAGATTAGGTACTGACCCTAACAATGCGGGAAATATTATGGCTGGTGCTCAAGATAATGGTTGTACGTTATTAAAATCAGGGACTTGGACTCACGTTACAGGTGGTGATGGTATGGAATGTTTAATTGATTATTCGGATAATAATTTTATGTATTCTACTAGCCAAAATGGAACCATTTATCGTTCAACCAACGGAGGAGGGTCGTTTAGCCAAATTACAGGAAGTATTTCAGAATCGGGTGCCTGGGTTACCCCTTATGTGATTGACCCAAACAATCCTGCAATCTTATATGCTGGTTATACCAATTTATTTAAAACCACCAATAGAGGAACTTCATGGGCTCCTATTTCTAATTTTTCAGCCACTGGAAGTATTCTTTCTTTAGCCGTTGCTCCCTCAAATTCTAACATTATTTACATAGCAACACAAACAACTATTAGAAAAACTACTGATGGAGGAACATCTTGGAGTGTTATCAACAACAATTTACCTAATAACAACATCACTTACATTTCAGTTCATAACCTCAACCCTAATATTTTATGGGTAAGTTTATCTGGCTTTGCTAATGGTCAAAAAGTATATAAGTCTATTGATGGAGGAGCAAGCTGGATAAATGAATCAGGAAATTTACCTAATTTACCCATCAACTGTGTGTTGTATGAAAATGGTACCAACAATGGTATTTATGTTGGCACGGACATAGGCATTTATTACAAAAATGACAATCTACTAAATTGGGTTTCTTTTATGGACAATCTTCCAAATGTTCAAGTAAATGAATTGGAAATACACTATGTAACAGGAAAAATACGTGCGGCAACCTTTGGCAGAGGAATTTGGGAATCAAATGTATTTCCTATAAACACTCCTCCTGTTGCAGATTTTTCTTCTCCAGACACTATAATTTGCCCTGGCGTTTGTGCAAATTTTACCAATTTAACCATAAATCTTGGTCAGCAATGGATGTGGTATTTTCCTGGAGGAACTCCTGCCACTTCCACAGATTTGAATCCTACGGTTTGTTATCCAAATTTAGGTAGTTATGATGTTTCTTTGGTTGTAAGTAATGTAAATGGTACAGATTCTCTGTTTAAAGGAAATTATATAGTAGTACAGCCTCCAACAGTTGGAATAAATCTACCACTTACTGAGGGGTTTGAAAATGGAACAGTAACGCCATCAGGTTGGTCTGTTGTTAATCCAGACAATGGAGAAACATGGAAACACAACAATACTATTGGTGCCTTTGGAACTAGTTCATCGTCTGTTTTTATTGACAACAGAACTTTTGATTTTACTGGAGAAATTGATGCTTTAAAAGTGCCAAAATTTGATTTTTCTTCCGTTACTTCTACTCAATATCTTTCATTTGATGTAGCACATGCTCGTTTTGGTGGAACAAAAAATGATACCCTTTCTATTTATTATACCAATGATTGCGGGGCAACTAAAACACTACTTTGGCAAAAAGATGGAAATGCTTTGGCTACCCGAACCAATTATCCACTTTTCTTTGTTCCCTCAAATACCGAATGGAGGAAAGAAATCATAAACCTAAGCAGTTTGTCTGGACTAACTAATGTAGAAATTTCTTTTGAAAACAAATCAGGTAACGGAAACAATATTTACTTAGATAACATTAATATTTTAGATAGTGTAACTACTGGAATTAAAGAAAACGATGTTGTTGATATTACTGTTTTTCCAAACCCTGCGAGCAATCAATTAACAGTTGCTGGTTTACCTTTTAATATAGCTAGCAGAATACTAATTACAGATATTTCAGGAAAAAATATGTTGACTCTAACAACACAAATAGACCCCCAACAAAAAATCAACATTAGCAGTTTAGCTAAAGGGATTTACTTTTTGCAGGTGATTACTCCATTAGCAAACAAAACCATAAAGTTTGTGAAGGAATAAGTATTAGGAGGTATCAACCCTTCCAAAAGTTTAAAACTTTTGGAAGGGTTGATTGGAAGGGTTAATTTAAAAAGTAGCTATTTTTATTTCCACTTCCCTTCAAAAGTAATTTCAGTTATTGCTTTTCTAGGCTTTTCAACAAATTCTCCATCATAATAACCAATTGCAATAGCAGTAACAGGTTCATAACCTTCTGGAATATTTAAGTTGCTAATGGCTTTTTCATGTAAAATTCCACTCATTTGGTGTAAATGAATTCCCATAGCTGTTGCTTGTGCAGAAAGATTGCCAACAGCCAATCCTAAATCGTGCATTGCAGTAACATTAGCTTTTCCATTTTGTGTAAACTCCTTTTTAACCACAGTTATGAGAAGAACCGCAACATCTTTTGTCCATTTTTGATTGCCTTCAACTAAACACTCCCAAATGGTGTTAAAATTTTTTTCATCGCTTTTTAACGCATAAACAAAACGCCAAGGCTGTTCATTAAATGCAGATGCTGCTTTTCCTGCTGCTTCAAAAAGTGTGTTTAAATCTTGTTTTAAAATGGGTTTATCATTAAATTCATAAGGACTAAACCGTTTTGAGATAACATTTATTATTTCCATATTTTTATTTATTAAGTTCTAAGTAAGTTTTATACGATAATTGTTGTGGTACTTCTATCAGAAATAGTTGCACTGTTTTTTTTGCATCAAATTGCACTGAAGTTTCATCTTCTACTATAATAAAATCATGCTGAACAATGGGTTGATTGTTTATTAATAATTCATCATTCAATACATAAATTGAAGTGATTTTATTTTTCGCTAATGGAAGCGTAGATGTTCCAATAGGAATAGTTATTTCGCTGATAACAACACCTTCGGCATCCATAACTATCGGTCCACCTTTGCCAATATAATTTTTTACTTCAAAACCATTTTCTTCAAAATAATGCATTTCTTCGGCTTTGTAATCATTATAAGAAGCTGGTTTGTTGTATGTTAATTGCACATTTGGGTCAAACCAAATTTGAAACATTCTACCTCCAGGAAGAATTTTTTCAGCATGTCGGATGCCATTTCCTGCACGAATAATTTGAGCAGCTCCTTTTGTTAAGGACAACCAACGGTCAAATTTATTATCATAATGCTGAATTTCTCCTTCAATTACAAACGACATAATTTCAAATAATTGGTGCGGATGTTCGCCTATTAACCCACCATTGTCCGACCATGCATTTGCCCAATAAAAAAGGTTTGAATACGGTTTTTGCTCTCCTCCATCTCGTGGAAACCCAATGGGTTTATTTTCTAAAATTGTTCCTCCATCAAAAGAACCTTTAGCTTGTTGTTCTTTGGTAATTATTGTTGTTGCCATAATTTAGTTGTTTTAACATTTAATGTATGTACATATATTTTAATACAGTTTTATAGATTTATTTTTTCAGTAAATTATCCTCTCATTTTATCTAGTAATTTGTTGATTATTTTTGCTTCTTTTTCAGAAATAGTTTCTGTTAATAGATTAAAACTATTCATTTCTGTTTTCACTTTTTCTAATAATTCAATTCCTTTTTTGGTGATTTTAACATCCACTTGCCTTCTGTCTTTTTCACAAATCACACGTTCTATTAGTTCTTTTTGACGTAATTTTTCTACCAACCTGCTTGTGTTTGACATTTTGTCTATCATTCTTTCCATAATATTATTTACAGAAATACTATTAGGCGATTGTCCTTTCAAAATTCGTAGCACATTATATTGTTGTGAGCTTATACCAAAAGGCTTTAATGTTTTTGTGGTAGTTGAGTTGAGCCAATTACTTGTAAATAAAATATTAATTGCTAATTTTTGATATTCCGAATGGAATTTATCTTGTTTAATTTCTTTTTCAATTTTCATTCCGCAAATATATACAAAAACATTTAATGTATATACATTAAATATGTTAAAAATTGTTATTTCTCATTCATTCAGAGCAATATTTTTCCTGCTGCTTTGCAGTATAGAAAAATACGGTGTTGAATCTATTGGTTGAAGGCAAAAAGATTCATCACGTCATTTTGATTAGTAATAAATTACTTGCAAAATTTTGTTCATTATGATAGTTAATAATACATTTCCAATAAAATCATTATTTTAGTGGGATGAAAAAGCTGTTAATCATACTTTTTACTATACTTGCTGTAGGGTGTAGGTTCAACAAACCTTTTCCATCAATAAGAATTGCCATAGATGTTAATGAAAATAGTAATGAAATTGTTACTAAACATAAGTACTTTAGAATTTCAAGATATGGATTTCTTGGGCACATTCGTATCGAAAAAAAAATTTAATCCAGAAGGAGATTTGTTTGAAAAATCAATTCATAAATACTCAGCATGGGTTAAAGATGGATTTATGAAAATACATCGGAAAACTATTACCTATTCTAAAAAAGGAACTCGGAAAAGTGTTCACTTAAAAATAAGTAAGGGGAAAGGTCGAGGAGGTTCAAAATCAATCCTAGATAAAATCATTTTGTTTGACGATAATGGAAAAATAAAAAAAACGATAAATAATTTAGATCGTTAACCCCACCCAAGCCAATCTTTTACTCCGCTTTACTATTTTTTATATTTTATCCTCTCTAATAAATGATAGTTCAAAAAAATTCAACTTTTGAATACTACACCAATCAAATTTTTGTTAATTTTGTATAGTCTATTATACATTTTATGTATATATTTGTACACTAAACTAATCATTTTAATAAAATGCAACGATTAATTGACACTCATAATAGGATATTACAACAAGTTGACACTTCGATAAAACGCTACTTGTTTAAGCAAATCAATTGGAAAAATCGTTTGATTGCAATTACTGGTCAGAGAGGTACAGGTAAAACCACCTTATTGATGCAACGAATAAAAGAAGCAGAAGACAGCAACGAGTATTTATATATTTCTGCAGATAGTTTGTTTATTTACAAATTATCGCTTTTCGAAATTGCACTAAATTTTAGAAACAACGGAGGAAAATATTTGTTTATTGACGAAATACACAAATACGCCAGTTGGTCGGGAGAAATAAAACACATTTATGATGCTATTCCAGATTTGAACATTGTATTTACTGGTAGTTCTATTTTAGACATTATGAAAGGGTATGCCGATTTAAGTCGAAGAGCTGTTCATTATACTTTGCAAGGCTTATCGTTTCGAGAATATTTGTTGTTCGAAACCAACTCCAATTTTCCTACCTACACATTAAATGAAATTGTCCATCAAAAAGTAAAAATTGAAATAGACAAGCCATTATTTCATTTTCATAAATACCTAAAAAAAGGATTTTATCCGTTTTACAAAGAAGAAGATTTTGAGCTGAAATTATTGAGCGTAATCAATACCGTTTTAGAAGTTGATTTAGTGCAATACATGGATTTAAAACCAAGCACTATTGCTAAACTTAAAAAGCTTTTGCAAATAATTTCAGAAAGCGTCCCTTTTAAACCTAATATTTCTAAAATTGCCAATTTAACTGATGTTTCTCGTTCACTATTACCAGAATATTTTAGTTATTTAGAAAGAGCAGGATTAACAATCATGTTACAATCGTCCGCCAAAGGAGTACAAGCATTGGGTAAACCTGAAAAAATGTATTTGAACAATACCAACTTATGCCACACATTGGTTGGAAACAATGAAGCCAATATTGGAAATGTTAGAGAAACCTTTTTTGTTTCTCAATTAAATGCTTTGCATACCTTAACCATTCCTAAAAAAGGTGATTTTTTAATTGATGATATGACTTTTGAAGTAGGAGATAAATCCAAAACTAAATCACAAATTACAGCTATAAAAAACAGTTATATAGTAAAAGATGATATTGAAATTGGATACCAAAACAGTATTCCATTATGGCATTTTGGATTTTTATATTAATGGGAGTTCAGGATTGATAAATTTTACTATGCTCACTCATAAATAAAGTGGACTAATACTCCCGTTGCATCAACCCTTTAGCAAATTGTTCAAAAACCAATTTTTTTTCGTTAGGAACTTCTATACTATCTAAATGGGCAATGGCAGTATTATAAAAATGATTCATTTCATTCATAGTCAGTTCTTTGATTTTTAATTGGCTATAAATGGCTTTCACTCGATTTACCTTGTTTTCTGGAGATAAAGTTTTGGACGAAAGACAAAATTCTAATTCTTTTTTAAGTTCATTTTTTGCTAATTCTTTGGCTTTTAAAAGCAGGTAGGTTTTTTTATTAGAAATAATATCTCCGCCAACTTGTTTCCCAAATTTTTCGGGGTTGCCATACACATCCAACAAATCATCCATCAATTGAAACGCAATACCTATGTTTTGGCCAAAAGCGTAAATATGATTAACATCTGTAACAGATGCTTTGGCTATCAACGCTCCAATTCTTAAACTTGCTCCTAACAAAACGGCTGTTTTTAGCTCTATCATTTTCAAATAATCATCAATAGTGATATTTTGTTGCGTTTCAAAGTTCATATCATATTGCTGTCCTTCACAAACTTCTGCTGCCATTTTGTTGAAAGTTTTTAATACTTCAGGCAAAACAACACTTTCACAAGTGCTGATGAGCTTATAGGACTCTACTAACATCACATCTCCCGAAAGGATGGCTGTATTTACATTCCATTTTTTAAAAACAGTTGGATGTCCTCTTCTAATTGGGGCATTGTCCATAATATCATCATGAATCAATGTGAAATTATGAAAGATTTCTATGGCTATTGCAGCATCAATGGCTAATGCTTGTTTTCCTCCAAACAAATCATTTGCTAATAAAAGCAAAGCGGGTCTAATACGTTTTCCTCCTAAACCAAGTGTGTAATTTAATGGTTGATAGAGCTGTTGAGGCTCTTTATTAAACGGTCTTTTTTGAATTTCTTCATCTATGATATGAATGAAATGGGTTAATTTATCCATTCTTACTATTTAGCGTTTAAAGTAGGGTGAAACATAATATAATTTTGGTATTATACGATAAAAGAAGTGTCTTGAAGCACCATTTCCAATCCTTCTTCTAGTGGTATCAATTCTTGATTAAGAATACTTTTCATTTTAGAAATATCGGGTTTTCTTCTGGTCATATCTCCTTCTTCAAGAGGTGGAAGATGTACAATTTTTGAAGAAGAGCCTGTTAATTGAATAATTAATTTAGCCAAATCATTAATTGTTGTTTCAACGTCATTTCCTATGTTGATAGTTTGGTTTTTAAAAGTGTCACTGAAAGCTGCTTTTATTGTGGCGTCAATATTGTTTTTTATAAAACAAAATGTGCGTGTTTGATTGCCTTCTCCATAAATAGTGATGTCTTCATTTAAAAGTGCTGCATTGATAAATTTAGAGATAACAAAATCTTTACTTTGTTTTGGTCCATAGGTATTAAAAAACCTAAAAATGGTATAGTCCAATCCAAATTCTTGCTTGTACGATTTTAAAAAAGCTTCTCCTACATTTTTAACTATCGCATAAGGTAATCTGGAATTTAATGGTGTTGTTTCCTCATTTTGTGGATATTCAACAGGTTCTCCATACACTTCTGAAGAAGAAGAATAGATAACTCTTTTTACTCCCGTATTTTTTGAAAGGTTCAACACATTTTCAATTCCACTAATATCTCGGAGTACTTTAGTTGGATTTTCTAAAGTACGTTTAACACCCACTAATGCAGCATAATGAAAAACATAATCAAAAGAAAACGTATGAAAAACGCTTCTTATTTCATGTTCTTTATTCACATCACATTGAATAAATTTTAGGTTATCATAAGGAGCTGTAGGAATTTTATTTTTGTTGCCTGTTTTTAAATTATCTACAACAACTACAAAATTGGTTGGATTTTTCACTAGTTCTTCAACCATGGAGCCACCAATAAACCCTGCCCCTCCTGTAACTAATATGTTTGTTTGATTATTCATTAACGATGTCCATTAAATAGTTTCCATAACCACTTTTAACTAATGGTTCTGCTAATTTCAATAACTGTGTTTTATTGATAAAGCCCTTTCTGTATGCAATTTCTTCTAAACAACCTATTTTTAGCCCTTGTCGTTCTTCAATTACCTGAACAAACTGTGAAGCTTGCATGAGAGATTGATGAGTTCCTGTATCTAACCAAGCTGTTCCTCTATCTAAAATACCAACTTCTAAATTTCCTTGTTGTAAGTAAATTTTATTAATATCGGTAATTTCATATTCTCCTCTGCTACTAGGTTGCAGCGTTTTTGCCATTTTCACCACTTCATTATTGTAAAAATAAAGACCTGGTACTGCAAAATGCGATTTGGGTTTAGTTGGTTTTTCTTCTATAGAAATTGCTTTATTGTTTTCATCAAACTCAACAACCCCATATCGTTCGGGGTCGGAAACATGATAAGCAAACACAATTCCTCCTTTAGGCTCAGCATATTGCAACAAAAGTTGTTCTAATCCTGTTCCATAAAAAATATTATCTCCTAAAATTAAGGCTACCGTATCATTTCCAATAAATTTTTCACCAATTACAAATGCTTGTGCTAGTCCATTTGGTACTTCTTGAATGGCATACTCAAACCTACAACCAAATTGAGACCCATCACCTAAAAGGGTTTTAAAACTTGGATTGTCATGAGGTGTGGTTATAATTAAAATTTCTTTTATCCCAGCACTCATTAATATGGAGATGGGATAATAAATCATTGGTTTATCATAAATAGGCATCAATTGTTTGCTCACGGCAAGTGTTAAGGGGTGTAACCTAGTTCCTGATCCTCCTGCTAAAACTATTCCTTTCATTTTTTTAATTTTTTATAACTGCAAAATACAATAATTTTTGAATATCTATGCTTAAGGGATAGGTATTTCATCATTTTGTTTGTTTTTCTTTTTTATTTTAAGTTGTTTTAAATCAACATCCTCATCTTCGTCATATACATTGATAAGCGGTTCTCGTTTAAATGCTTTTGTGGTTAATGCTTTATCCAACGACAACAGGAAAGAGGGTAATAAAATTAAGTCAGCAAATACAGCAAATAATAATGTTAATGAAACAAGAACGCCCAATGCGACAGTGCCTCCAAAACTTGATGCAGTAAAAACACCAAAACCGAAAAACAAAATGGTTGAGGTGTATATCATACTCACGCCTGTTTCTCTCAACGCTAAAATTGCGGCTTTTTTTATTCCTAGGCGATGTATTTTAAGTTCTTGTCTATATTTTGATAGAAAATGTATGGTATCGTCAACAGAAATTCCAAAAGCGATACTAAAAATCAAAATCGTGGAAGGTTTTATTGGTATTCCAAAATAGCCCATAATTGCTGCTGTAGTTAATAAAGGTAATAAATTAGGGATTAAAGAAACCACCACCATTCTTATAGATGAAAATAGAAAAGACATAAGTGTGGCAATAAGCAATATAGCTAATGACAAGCTCATAAGGAGATTGGCAATTAAGTAATCCGTCCCTTTGAGGAAAGTAACACTTGTTCCTGTGAGATATACATTATATTCTTCTTTTGGAAAAATATTATCCACTTTTTGTCGTAATTCATTTAACAAAATATCCATTTCTTTTGTGCCAATGTCAGCCATCTGAAAACTAACACGAGTATATTGATTTGTGGAATCGATAAAGGAGGAAAAATTTTCTGTTTGTTTATCGTTATCAATATGTTTCTTAAGCTTGTTTAACTCAGATGCTGGAGGTAAAATAAAAAACTTAGGATTGCCCTTTTTATGTGCTTGGTAAGCAAATTTTATAGCTTCTACAATAGAGATTGGTTTAGAAAATTCATCATAATCAGCAAATTCTTTTTGTAGTTTTTGAATTTTATAGAGTGTTTTTCCGTTATCAGCAAAAACGCCATTTTTTTGCTTTGTATCTATCATTATCTCAAACGGCATCACTCCATTAAATCCTTTTTCAAAAAACATTAAATCTTCAACAATTGGGTCGTGTTTGGGTAAATCATCAATAATGTTTCCAGATGTTGTCATTTTACTTATGCCAAAAATGCTCAGCACTAAAATCATCAATGTTACCACATAAACTTTTTTTCTATGGTTTAACACAATAGTTTCTACCCAACCAACCATCTTTTTCATTATTTTGTTTTCCAAGTGTTTTGTGTGCCTTGCTTTCGGTGGTTTTAAAAAACTAAATATGATGGGAATCAAAAATATAGAAAGCAGAAACACAATAAAAATATCTATGGCGGCAACGATGCCAAACTCCACCAACATTGCACTTTTAGTAAAAATAAAAGTTGCAAACCCAAGGGCTGTAGTGGTGTTGGTTAAAAAAATTGCATTACCCGTTTTTTCAATGACCCTGCTTAATGCTTTGATTTGATTATTGTGATTTTTATACTCCCTGTGATATTTATTAAGTAAAAATATACAGTTTGGAATTCCAATTACAATAATTAATGGAGGGATTAACCCAGTAAGTAAGGTAATTTCAAAATTAAAAAGCGATAATACTCCTAAAGACCAAACTACGCCAATGCTTACTACCAACATTGAATACATAGTTACCTTAAAAGATCTAAAGAATAAATATAAAATAAGGGAGGTAATTAAGATGGAAAGAAATAGAAAGAGTTTTATCTCTGAAGCTACTTTTGTTGTAGAATTAGCTCTAATATAAGGAAGACCTGATTTGTGAGCTTTTATACCTGTTTTAAGTTCAAATAAGGCAACTTCTTCGTCAATTTTTTCAAACAATGCATTTCTGTATTTTGAATCTAACACTTCTCTGTCTAAAGTAACAACAATTAATGATGCGTTTGTTTCTTTGTTAAACAAAAACCCATCATAGAAAGGTTGACTATGAATAAGATTTTTAATACTATCCAATTCATCTTGAGAAGAAGGTTTCTTTTTTACTATTTGATCAAAATCAAATTTTTGTGTTGAATTATTTACTTTTAATGTATAAGCATTTGCAACAGAAAGTGCTTCTGTTACTGCTTTTATTTTAATGAGTTTTTTATTTTTTTTAAAATCTACCTCTATCCTTTTGAGCTGTTGTGTTAAATCATACCATGCGTTAAATATTGTTAGCTCATAGAGTTTTTCGCTATTTATTCCTACTACAACCACACTACCATCTTTTCCAAAGATTTTTTTGAAACTTTGATATTCTTGAAAATTTCGGTCAGATTTTGGAAGTATTTGAGCCATTTCATAGCTCATCTCAGCAAATTGTGCTTGATAAGCCATAAAAATTGTTGATATTCCTATGAAAATAAGAATCAACAACCGATTTCGTAATATTATTCTAGAAAAATTAAACCACATATACTCAAATCACTTAGCTTTCCAAATTTTTGACTTACTCTTTTTGCCGTTATCTGCGTTAAAATTTTAAACCGTAGCTACGGCTATGCTTGAAAATTTTGCCTTGATACCAACAAAAATAGTTTACTCAAATTACCCGAAAAGCTAAGTGATTTGAGTATAGAAACAAATTGCCAAAGAAAAACTCGGCAAATATCACGATTATTAACGAAAACGAAAGAATGTTTTTAGATTAATTATAATAACAGTAAGTCAATTTAATGTGTTTCTATCTTTTTTTTAACAGCATTGTAGTCAATCTTCACGAAAGGAAGGTAGTGAATTCGCATTGCATTCGGTTTGTAGTTTAACACATAACTTTGAATTAATTGATATTTTTCAAAGTACCAAAGAGGAACAATGGGTACTTCATTTGCTGCTATTTGATCTGCAATTAAGCAAAGTTCATATTTTTTTTCTTTGTCAATTGTTATAATAGCTTCTTTATATGCTTTGTCATAAGCTTCGTTGTTAAACCTTGAATCATTTGGATAGGAAGATTCATCTATTGAAGAGTTAACAAAACCACCGTACAATAAGGATAAAAAATTTGTAGGGTCTGGTGTTTCTGCTATCCATGAAGAAAGGATTATATTAGATGTTTTGCCGCCTCGTATAGCTATTAATTCTGCTAATGAGGTAGAGGTAACTTCAACATTAATTCCTAAATTGGCTTTTAATTGTTTTTGTAATTCAAGGGCTACCCTAACATTAATGTTTTGTTTACTTGTAATTATTTCTGTTTTTGGGAATCCTTCTCCATTTTTAAATCCTGCATCTGCTAGCAGTTTTTTTGCTTTTGCAACATCAAACTCAAGACCAACAACCGATGTATAATCATAATCTTTAATGGCTGGAGGCACCAATCCATGATTTGCAGGCCCATAAGCCTCGCCTTTTAAAACTTTATCTACAATTCTGTTTTTATCTATTGCCATTGCAATAGCTTTTCTCACTTTCAGGTTATTAAATGGAGCTACTGAAGTATTGAAATTAATAAAAGTTATTGCTAATTCTTTGTTACGAGCTAATATATATTTAACTGGTTCGTTTTGAAAATCACTAATATTATCTTCTACTAAACTATTTATCTCATCAACAGGTATATTTTCTAATATGTCTATTTTGTTGTTTTTAAACGCTTCCAACACACCTCTTCCATCAACACCATAATTATACCTTACCCCTTCTAAATAAGGTAATTGAACGCCTTTTTCTTTGAGGTGATAATTAGAATTTCTTAATAAAGTAATAGATGTTTCCGTATCATTTTCTTTGGTATAAATAAAAGGACCCGTCCCAACTATTTGATTTGAATTGATAGCTTCTTCTGAAACTATTGCTGAAAAAATAGAGCCTAGTAGTTGCAAGAAATTTGAGGATGGTTTTATTATGTTGAATTTAACGGTGTAAGCATCAATTGCCTCAACTCCAAATTTTGTTTGTTTTCCTTCATAATAATCTTGAGCACCAACAATCAATTCTTTAAATAAGGAGTACCCATAATTTCCTTCAGAAGGAGAACAGATTCTCTTAAATGTAAATACAACATCACTTGCATTAAACACCCTTCCTTTTCCTCCCTCAAAACAAGCATTATCATGAAAAAACACCTCTTTATTTAAGTGAAAAGTATAACTCAACCCAGAAGGGTCAACCTCCCAAAAAGAAGCCAACATTGGTTTAATAGATAAATTATCTTCATCAAAACGAACTAAACATTCATTAATTTGACTTAATACTTGTGCCGAGGTAAGGTCAAGTACTTTTGTTGGGTCTAATGTTTGATACTTTTCTTGAGCAATAAAATCTAATATATTATCTTGTCCAGTATTAACATCTTGTTGTTGAACTTCATTTTTTTGAGTTGAACCCTCATCGTTGCATGCTTGTAAACCAATAACGACAACAATTACAAACGTATAATAAAATAATTTTTTCATATAAATTTTGTTTTATCTACCAAAAATGCAAAAATAGAATAAAGTTTGAGATAAATAACTTATCTTAACCTTTTTATAATTGATTTTAAAGTTTTAATTAACAAATGTAGCAATCTAAACTCAATTATTCTAAAAAAATGTGATTCAAATTAATTTATTCTTTATCTTTATTATCACAACCACAAAAAAGTTAGTTACCTTTGTATTTGATAAAAACAAATACAACAACAATATATGTTAAACGCACACAACTTTCACATCCCTGTTATGGGAATAGGTTTTACAATCGACACCCCAGTCAAAGTAGCTCATTATGGTATTTCTTCGGTAATATCATTAGGCGATGATGGTCTTGCTGAACGAATGCGTGCTTTTTATTGCAAAAAGTATGGATTTGAATATCTTGAAATTGACAATGACCAAGAAGATTACAGAGCAAAACGATTAACGGCTTACTTAAATTTAATAAATGTTATTGTACAAAATAATTTCCAAGCACTTAAAAACGAGTCTTTCTCAAAAGGAAGTAATTTGACTAAGTATTTCGAAATGCTTCCTGAGTTATCTTCTTTAAAGCAAGCCTATCAATCTATGCTTGATGAAAAAGACGCTACTACACAAATAAAATTACAAGAAAATCTTAAAAAAAATATGACACTCGGTGATATTGACGTTAATGTTATGACTAAATTAGACCGAGATAACTACACAAAAAAAGGAGAGCAATTGCCCATAGAATATAATGATGCTCATGCAGCTGTTAGGGGTTTTGCGAAAAGTAATTTAACATCAGGTATAGTGCTTTCTGCAGGGTTAAGCCCAAGATTATATAGTTATTTGGCAAATTTTGATTGTTTTTTTCCTGACGAAAATGAACAACTAAACAAAACAATAATTTTAAAAGTAAGTGATTATCGTTCAGCACTTATTCAAGGAAAATTTTTAGCAAAAAAAGGCATTTGGGTAACTGAATACAGAGTTGAATCTGGATTAAATTGTGGTGGACACGCTTTCGCAACCAATGGGTTTTTAATGGGTCCTATTTTAGAAGAATTTAAACAACATAAGAATACACTTATTAGCGAAGTGCATGAAATATTAAACGACACGCTTGTTAAAAGTGGTAAACCAGCACTTAAAAAACCGTTGAAATTAATAATTACTGCTCAAGGTGGTGTTGGAACACATAAAGAACATAATTTTCTTTTAAATTATTATAAAATAGATAGAATTGGTTGGGGTACACCATTTTTATTAGTTCCAGAAGTAGTTAATATTGATAATGACACATTGGAAAAATTAGCAAAAGCAAAAGTGGAAGATTTATACTTAAGTGATATTTCACCCATTGGCGTTCCTTTCAATTCTCTTAGAGGAAACACTAAAGATGTAGAAAAAGAAGAAAAAATTGCATCTGGAAAACCTGGTAGTTCTTGCCCAAGTCAATTTTTAAAACTTTACAACAAAGAATTTACAGACCGACCTATTTGCTTAGCTTCTCGACAATATCAAAAACTGAAAATTGAGGAACTGAACGCTAAAAATTTATCAGAAGAAGCACACAAAAAAGCCTACGATAAAATAACCGTTAAATCATGTATTTGTGCTGGCTTAGTAATGACTGCATACACTGAGAATAATCTTTTAAAGTCAACTGATGGCAAAGGAATATCTGTATGTCCTGGCCCAAACATGGCTTATTTTTCTAAAAAATCTACCCTCACTGAAATGGTGAATCATATTTATGGAAAAATTAATCTTTTAAATGATACATATCGACCTAATCTTTTTGTTAAAGAATTAGGTATGTATGTAGATTATTTGAAAAAAGAAATCCATGAGTCTGTTGATGCTATTAATGATAGAAAATTAAAATACTTTGAAGAATTTAAAGAAAATTTAGTTTTAGGTATTGAATATTACAACACATTGGTAGAGGAAATGAAGGAAGAATCTGAAATTTATAAAAACAAAATGTTGGAAGAACTTCAAAAATCATTTTTTCACATACAGGAAATAAACCTTCCAGTTATTCAGGAA
>Ga0210044_10003726_pt1 | contig 21650 bp, 19 predicted proteins | sample CryGey13umfilter_2_FD_183959 | JGI IMG/M metagenome (GOLD analysis project Ga0210044, IMG submission 183959) | Groundwater microbial communities from aquifer in Utah, USA - Crystal Geyser 4/9/14 3 um filter (SPAdes) (version 2) | ecosystem: Environmental > Aquatic > Deep subsurface >... | reverse complement strand
GATTATAAAAGCTACCAAAAACACATCAAAGAAGTTCAAAAAAGACACAACACTTTTTCAAACAAAAAACTTCGCTTACTACTGCGAAGAATCTTACAAAACAATGAGTAACATCTGGGTCAGACCCGCCCATGCCGGGTGAAGATCAGATGCCCTTCTTCCTCCCCATGGAGGACGGTAGCTACCAGTACCTGGCCACGGTCGAGCCCGACGGCGAGGCCTACTCGCTCATGCGGATCTACCTGATCAACGCCCTGACGGGTGAACGCCAGGTGTACCGCTTTGACAAGCCGGGGCGCCCCAGAAACTTGCAGGGTCCGCGCAAGGTCATCTCCTACGCCAAGTCTCTTCCGAGCTACGTCTGGGTTGAAGGCTCTGGCAAGGATCAGAGCGGTACCTACCGCCTGGTCGAACCGAGGCCAGTGACCCCCGAAGGCAAGGACCGCATCTTCTGGATGCTGTCGATCACCCCCGCCGACTATGCGAGCGTGTTCGCCACAGTCTTTGTCGACTCGGCCACCAACGAGGTCCACGGTCCCTTCCTGACCCGCGAGGCAACCTTCGCATGGCTCCGGGGAGAGGAGGTCGACATCAACCAGATGATCGAGACCGGAGACACACTGACAAGTGTCGAAGGAATGTGCAGCGGAATCGAAACCATCTGGATCGACAACTGCCACGGCCTTCGTCCCCCACTCGGCACGACCCGCTAGCGGAAACCAAACGAACCCCACGCAATGCACGTGGGGTTTTCTCATACCCATCTTCCTCCTGTACACTTGAGTTCTATGCTTTATGCCCTTCGCATTTCCTATCCAGTCATTCTTCTTTATTTCCTTTTTGCTGCATCTATCTACGTTGATTTCCAAAGCAACTACAAAGGACTGGCCTTTATGATCTTTGCTGTGGGATGCATTGGAACACTCTATCAAAAAACGTGGCACAAGTACCTAACAATCTGTACAATGCCTGTGTATGACAAAAAGCTTCACTCCGCACATGACCATTGAAAAATGGTTCTTCTTGCTCCTAACCACGGTCGTGGTGTACTTGTTCTGGCAGGTGCTGGAACCGTTTATACTTGTCCTGCTCCTTGCGGGCGTCGTCGCAATCATTCTCTCTCCGGTTGAACATCGACTTCGAAAGATTGTAAAAATTCCACGACTCTCTGCGGCTATTATGTCGCTTGGAGTCTTCTTCCTCATTTTTATTCCTTTGCTTGTCACACTTGTCATCATGGCCACGCAGGCCTCAGAACTCGTGCAGACCGCAACAGAAAATCAGTCCTGGCTTGAACACCTCGATCCTGCCACATCCCCGTTTATTCAATCCCTTCCAGAGCCCGTACAGAATGAAATAAATGCCATTGATCTTTCTGAAATAGGACGTTCTGTTGCCACTTGGGCCTTTGAAAATGTTGGAAGTTTATTCTCAAGTACAACCAAACTCGTCCTCAATACATTTATTTTCTTCTTGTGTCTCTATTACCTTCTTGTTGACCGTAAGAAACTTTACGATGAAGCGCTCATGCTGAGTCCGCTTGAAGATAAGATCGATTCAAAAATTCTCAAGCGTGTTGTTGGAACGGTGCGTTCAGTCGTGTTTGGTGTCCTCTTGCTTGCAATCATCCAGGGCATCATTGCTGGAATCGGGATGACGATTTTCGGTGTCCCAGGCGCCTCAATCTGGGGAGCTCTTACAGCTGTATCCGCCATGGTTCCGTTCGTTGGAACAGGCCTTGTTCTCATCCCAGCCATTCTCTATCTCTTTTTTACTGGCTCAACAGGTACAGCAATCGGACTCTTAATCTGGTCCGTCATCTTTGTCTCCATGGCAGACAATCTCATTGGTCCTTACCTCATCGGTGGCACCACACACATGCATTCATTCCTGGTTCTGCTCGCCGTCCTCGGTGGACTCTCGGCATTTGGATCCGTCGGAGCCATTGCTGGACCAACGATTTTAGCCGCCCTGCTGGCACTCATAGAACTCTACAAATCAGGAATCCTGACGACAAGAAAATTACAAGAAACGACTTGATCAAAAAGAACACCGACCTCACGAGGGTCGGTGTTTGAATTTGAAAAGCACAGACCGTTCGTCTGTGCTTGTGCGTTGGAGTTGTCTCAGGGCATCTTGAGCGGTGTGCTGCGATACCCAGGAGCGAGCGTTCTCATCAGGCGTTGAAAGGCCTGGAAGAGCTCAAAGTCGTCCTGGTGGACGGGATGGCTCTCTTCGTAGCCGGCGTGGTTGAAGAAGAGCTGGTAAACCTCGCGCACGTCACGGCCATCGAAGCTCATGTAGCCCCCCTGACCTGACGACGCATCTGCACCCATGGCGTAGAGCGCCACGCGACAGGCCATCTGCCGGTCGAGGATTGTGCGCAGGTCACCGTTCGAGCCGATCTGACCGCCTGCCCCCCATCCAATCAGGATCACGGCGCTGTGCTTGGGATCGAGCAAGATGTGCTCGGGCCGGACAGAGGCATGAACCAGCTTGGCCTTGTGGGCGAAGATGAGAGCCTGGAACAGGTCACTGAAAACCCAGCCAACAACTGGGAGCGGAAGTGCGTGCGAACGTGACGCATACTGCTCCACCGCCTCTTCGAGCGTCCACGTGAACCCGGATCCGATCCGGAACACACCCTGAGCACCCTTGAGGGGTTCGGGGATACGACGAAGATGGTAGTCGTCGTCGCTTGAAGCGCGTAGTTGTTCGACGAGTGCCTGCTCGGCAGCCACCCACTCCTGATCTGTGCCCACCCCTTCGACGAGAAGAAGATGCTGCGTCTCACCTGCCTCGTCCATGCGGCCGAGAGAGACGACCTTGACCGGATCCCTGACGATCTCGCATGCGATGAAGAGCGTGAGGTCTCCGACCAGCCTGCGGATGTAGCCGCTCCGCCGCGTACCGTCAGTGAGGAACCGTCGCTCCGGGAGGTTGGTGACCTCATGAGCGTCGAGCAGCCGATCGGCTCGCTCGAAGAGCAGAATCATCTCCGTAAGGGTCGATGCGACACCAGTCAATACAGGGGTCATGAACAGATCAGGATGCTGAAGGAAGAACTCTGCCACCTCTGGCTGATCAAAAGCATCTTGGTTCATCAGAGCCAGGACACCGTAGAGTGGCACCCCCGTCTGTTCCCGGGCCTCGAGGAGAACGGGATGAACCGTTCCTCTGCACCACCTGATGATGGTTTCGTCGGTGAGCGGGATGAAGAAGCCAGGTCGGCTCTTGGTATCCTCGCTGAGCGACGCATCGACAAGCTCGCCTGTCACCCAGTTGAGACGCCGAAGCGTCATCAGGATGGGTTCGAAGCATCCCCTGCGACAGAAGGGGCAGGCCTCCTCCACCTCGAAGGTGTAGAGGTGACCATTGACCTTCAGACCGAGCTCACCACAGCTATCACACACGAGCGTGCGGGGGCCAAAGGCCTTGAGAAGCTGCACGAGCCGCGTCACCCGAGATGCGGGAAGGCCTGTGATCTCAGCCTGCTCGGCCTTGCGCTCGACGTCATCGACCTCGATCAGGCCGACGTCAGCGAAGGTTGGTTCAGGCCCCACCAAAGCACCGAGAAGAAGACGCGTGTCTTCTTCGGGACGCTCGAGCGTTCTGGTCGCACCCAGAACCAATGCGTGCAGCAGTCGATCTGGGATCGACAGAGAGCTTGCGTCGGTCAATGAGTCACTCATGCCATCTCCTTGAGATGAGAGGGTTCATTGTGTCTAGCAGCCCTTGGGTATACCCCAGAGCTTCATAAACACAGTGATTGAAACCTCCACCGGAATGTGAGCTGAGCAGCTCACATTCCGGAAGAATGTCGTTGATCCGACGAACGGATCAGGCGGTCTGGATGCCGGCGAAGGGGCCGGCCCTGACCTCGCGGGTCGTGGGGCCATTCCTGGTCATCTCGATCACGCTGTGCAGGTCGAGCGGTATGAGCGTGAAGATGATCTCGGGCTCCTCGCGCCAGTGATCGGGATCGTGCGGGTCCAAGGTGACGCGCTGGTCGACTGTGCGACCGGCACCGACCTCCATACGCTCGGGCGCACCGACCCGGCGGATGGCAGGCCGATGATCCAGCAGCCCTTCGGGTTCGATGCTGCGCGTCAGTCCTCTGAAACCGTCGCCGCCGAGGGACTGCGGCTCGAATGAGGACTCGAATCCCCCACGGAACGCCGAGGTGCGAATCTGCGGCTTTGCATGCTTCGAGAGGAAGACAGCGATGTCGATCCCCTCGCTGCGCCTCTCGCCGATGAGCTGCTGAGCCACGCCCTTGCCAGAGCTGGTGGGCACCAGCACGAACTGCTGGATCTTGCCGTCCTCGCCACGCCAGCCGTCACGCCAGAACGCCCCCCGTTCGATGTCCGAGATGAAGTTCTGCGGGTCCCAGCGGAAGCCACACTCCGTGCAGAAGCGGTGAGCGTCGGCGAAGGGAGTGCCATGACGGGGGCAGGTGTTGCGGTAGAACTCGAGCACGGGCTTGCTCGGACCGACGTACAGGTCACGACGCATGCTGCTCGAGGTGGGCAGTCCACTGACAGCGTTCAGACCCTGCACGCCCATGAGCACGGCCACGTTGTGGCTGTGGTGACCCATGGCATTGAAGTCGAACCACATCTCGCGAGGCATGGGGAAGCCCCGTGCGTCGACGAGGATCCGAATCATGTCGCTCGGGTCACGGGTGACCTGACTCTCGGTGAGCCCCTGGTCCTGCCAGTGGAGCTCCGTGCTGGGGATGCCGAAGAAGAAGACGGCCTGCATCGAACCCATGGCGGTGAGCCAGTGCCCGGGGACCTGGTCCTTGTAGTCACTGGCATCGAACACATGCCAGGGATGGGAACGTACGAGGCCTGTGCTGCCATCATCTCGCTTGGGGGCCAGATGGACGGCCACCTGAAGCGTGTCTGCTCGCATGACGTGGGTCGTCATCGGTACTCCGTTGGTTGTGTCCTTACGGACGGGTGAGGGGGAAATTACTTTCCATCCACGGCTCGTTTTATCAAAACAGGCCGTAAATGGAAAGGAGGAGTCTTGCGTGACTCCTCCTCGTAGGGGGGGTGGCCAGTAGGCCTAGCTCAGGGAGCCGCGGGAATCGCGACCACCGGGACGGTGCGCCGCGGTGCGGCCCTCGATCGCGTCGAAGCTGGAGGGACGGCCGGCGGTGCGGTAGGCACTGGTGCCCGGCCAGGTGATGGGCTTGCCGCGCCGCTGCAGGGCCAGGATGTACTCGGGGCAGATGTCGGCCGGCTGCTTCGGGAGCTCGAGAACACCCAAGACGAACCCGGCGATCGAGCGCTCCTGGTCCTGGGCGTCCACGGGAACGTCCAGCTCGAGCTTCTTGATCATCTCCTCGAAGCTGCCGGCACCGACCAAGCCCGGGAGGGCAGCGTCGCGCAGCAGCTCGGCGTCCATGACCAGATCCTTGCCGATGGTCCTCGCCGCGGGGATGCCGAGACCGGCGAACACGCGGTTGAACTCGTCGATCAGTGCGCGGGCGGCGCTCACCACCGGCATGGGATCGGGGTACTCGATGCCGGAGGAACCACTGCGGATTGCCAACACGATGTTGGCGACGTCGCCGGACTCGTCCTTGTGTAGCTGCCGGTAGGCATCGAGCTTGCCCTGAAACTCCGCGAGCCTCGGCCAGAGGGTCGCGACCTTCTCGACGAAGCAAGCCTTGTCAGCCTCGGGCACCGAGGTGATCGAGCCGTCGAAGGCTGCGAGCACGTCCGCGTAGCTGCGCCGGGTCTGGGCGCGCTTGAGCGTGTAGTAGAGCTCCGGCGCGGGCAGGTCCATGGCCTCGGCGTGCTCGAGCACGCGCTTGGTCAGGACCGGCAGGATGCGATCCACACCCAGGGCCCGGGTCAAGGCCCCGCGGATGGCAACGACGGCGTCGGCCGAGGAGAACTTGGCCACGCCGCCGGTCGCGAGCGCACTCAGGAGCGAGTCGCCGTCCTCGGGGAGGCTCGGCAGCAGGCTCATGTCGACTGCAGCACGAGGCGTCGGAGCCGAACCGGCCACGGGGGTCGGCCCAGGGATGACGTTCGTCGGGGTCTCGAAGGCCTTGAGGACCTTCTTGACGCCGAGGGTCACCTTGGCGTTGAAGCCCTTCTCGCCGGAGCGGGTGAAGAGGCTGACGATCTCCTCCTCCTCGAGCACACCTTCCTTGACCATCTCGAGGATGGTGTCGCTGTCGCCGTAGCCATCGAAGGCGGCGAAGATCTGGGCCGTGGTGAGGTCGGTTGCGGCAGCGAGCGGGGCGAAGGTGCTCTCGAACTCGCTGGAGAACTCGGACGGCGGCGGTGCGTCGAGGTACTTCTCGACCAGCTTCTCGGCCGCGGCCTTGGAGATGGTCCAGGCCTTCTGGACGGCCTTGGTGTCGCCGTACTCGTTGACCTTGGCCTTGAGACTGGCCTCGTCGGTGACGCCGTCGACTTCCATCTTGGCGATGCCCTTGGCGCTGACGCCGAAGGTCTCGAGGGTGGACTGGAGTGCGGATTCCATGTTCTGCTCCTTGACAGGGTGGGTAGTCGGATAATCCGACCTGTTGAGGTTGCCATTTGGCGCTCTGAATACGTCTCAAACGTATGCAAGGCGCCAAATGGCAAGAATCTTTAATGAGCAGAATAACGGGCAAGAATAGACGAAAACTCTTTTTTTGTCAATACTTTGGATCAAGCTTAGTGTCGATCACACACTAAAAATAGTTGATGTAGTAAATCCTGTCAACATTGTGAGACTTTGCACAATTGACCTAAAAATGCAGCCTATTAAACAAGGAGAAACGATCGACTTCGTGTAAAAGGAGCTAAGGTGCTTTTGTTGGATTTTTTGAATTTGAAAACCGGACCCGTTAAGGAGTCCGGCTGATGCTCATCGCGTGTTGATGAGCTTAGAGTCCCGTTCCGAGGAACAGGTAGGTGGCGCCGGCAGCGGATCCGCCGTCGTCGTCGCCGAGGGCACAGATGAGGACGTCGTCGTAGCCGTCGCCATCCACGTCACCCGCAGCCTCGAGACACTCACCGGCGTTGTCACCAGCGCTTTCGCCCTGGAGTTCACCGTCGATGGTGCTGATCGTGGCCGTGACACTCACCGGGCCGAGCCAGACGTAGGCGGTTCCTGCGTCCGCACCCGCTCCATCGTCGCCGAGGGCGCTGACGATGAGGTCGTTGTCGCCGTCGCCGTTGACGTCTGCCACGGCTGCGTCGGTTCCGAACTCGTCGTTCGAGCTCTGTCCCACAAGCTGCAAGTCCGCCGTCGAGAGACTGGCGTCCAAGGCGCTCACGGGCGTGAGGAAGAGGTACAGAGCCCCTTCGCTCGTGCCGGTGTCGTCGTAGGCGGGCACGCCGACCATGAGGTCATCGTAACCATCCGTGTCGACGTCACCGGTCATGAGGTACGCACCTGCGGCATCGCCGGCCACTTCACCGGTGAGGGTGTAGTTGACGACAGATGCGATCGTTCCCGAGGTCGTACTGAGCGGTCCCTCGAGGATGTAGACGGCTCCGGCGTTGCTCGCAGCGTCGTCGTTCCCTGGGGCTCCGATCAAGAGGTCATCGCCACCGTCGGCGTCGATGTCCGTGATGACGAGTGACGACCCCGCCTGATCACCAGAGGCGCCGGTGAGGAAGATCGCGTACTCGTCGATGGGTTCAGTGCCGGTGTTCACCGGACCGAACTCGATATAGACACCGCCGGCACTGGTGCCACCGGAATCCTCCATGGGGACACTGACGACGAGGTCGTCGTAGCCGTCGTGATCGAGATCGCCCACAGCGACTGCCGCACCCGTCTCGTCTCCGGAACCGATTCCCGAACGGGTCATGTCGGCATCGGCGTCGCTCATCGAGCCCGAGAAGGGGCCCATGAAGACGTGCATGCGACCTGCACTCGAGGAGACGCCGGGGGCGCCGACCACGAGATCATCGGAACCATCTCCATCGAGGTCACCGCAGGCAAGCGAGCTACCGAAGTAGCCACTCGAAGCGGACCCGTAGATCCGCGCGCCCGCCGTGGAGGCACTCACCGTCCCCGAGCTCACGGAGCTCGAGAACACGACGTACACGGCTCCACCCCGGGTGGTTCCCGAGCCGTTCTCGTGCGAGGCGAACACGATGTCTGGGTCGCCGTCGTCGTTGAGATCGCAGCCACCCAGCAAGGGGCCACCGGCTTCATCGCCGCTTGCCTCACCCGTCCACTTGCTCCCCGCGTCTGCGAGAGAGGACGTGCCGGAGAACCCACAGGTGTTGGGGGTTCCATCGCAGTCGTTGTCGAGCCAGTCCCCGCAGACCTCGGTCTCGCCGGGGTTCACGGAAGCTTCGGTGTCGTCGCAGTCACCCGTGTCGGACGTGAAACCACTTGGGGCCACACAATCCTCTGCAGTGCTCGCACTCGAATCACCGTACCCGTCGCCATCGCCGTCGGTGTAGTAGGTCGTGAGGACGCCTTCATCGATGCTGGTGTCGCAGTCGTTGTCGACGTAATCACACACCTCGGTCTTGCCAGGACTGACGGCGGACGTGCTGTCATCGCAGTCGGTATTGTCCGTGACGTAACCCGTGGGAGCGGAGCACCCCGTGACCGAGTAGATCGCGTCGCCGTAGCCGTCGGCGTCGGCGTCGAGATAGTAGTCCACGGCGTCCACAGCATCCGACTCGTCGGTCGAACCGTCGCAGTCGTCATCGTGGCCGTCGCAGTACTCGTCCGCACCGGGGTTCGTGCCTGCGTCGGTATCGTCGCAGTCGGTGTCGTCGCTCACGTAGCCCGAGGGCTGCGTGCACGCTTCTTCCGTATCAGACACGTCACCGTAGCCGTCGGCGTCATCGTCGGCGTACCAGGTCGTCCTGTCGATGACGTCGGACTCGTCGATGAATCCGTCACAGTCATTGTCGACCGTGTCGCACTCTTCGGCGGCATCAGGGCTGATGGCCGATGTACTGTCGTCGCAGTCGTCGGCATTGGTGACGTAGCCGGTCTCGTCTTCACAGGTCACGAGTGAACTGTCCGGATCACCGTACCCATCAGCGTCGGCGTCCAGGTAGAGGGTGTCGGGCGAATCGACCGTGCCGTCGCAGTCGTTGTCGATCAGATCCCCACAGTCCTCACGGACACTGGGATTGATGTCGGCGTTGGTGTCGTCGCAGTCCTGGTTGTTCTCGACGTAGCCAGCCGAAGCTTCACAGGCGATCTCGGTGTAGTAACTGTCTCCGAACCCGTCACCGTCCGTATCACCGTACCAGGTCTCAGCCGTGCTGAGATCCAGATTGCCGTCATCGTCATCGATCTGCATGTCGCAGTCGTTGTCGATTCCGTCGCAGACTTCGGTTGCATCCGGGTTGATGGTGGCGTTGGTGTCGTCACAGTCCGAGGAGGACGCGACGTAACCCATGGGCTGAGTACAGGCTTCGGCCCACGTATCCGAAGCACCGAAGGTGTCGGAATCCGCGTCCTCGTACCAGGTCAGGAACAGCCCTTCGTCGATCGCGCCGTCGCAGTTGTTGTCCACGTAGTCGCAGACTTCATCTGCGATGGGACTGATCTCGGCGTTGCCGTCGTCACAGTCTCCCGCAGTCGCAGCGTAGCCTTCCGGCATGCCACAGGCTTCGATCGTGTAGTCCTCGTTCCCGAAGCCGTCAGCGTCGCTGTCGGCGTACCAGGTATTCATGACCCCGTCGTCGATCAGGCCATTGCAGTTGTTGTCGATCGCATCGCAGATCTCCGTCGCACCCGGACGCACACTGGCGTCGGTGTCGTCGCAGTCTTCGGTCTCGGTGTATCCGTCGCCGTCGGCGTCGATGCCTGGAACGTATCCAGTGTCCGGATCGAATGCGACCTTGCCGGTGTCGCAGCCACCGATGGAAAGGACGATCGCCAGCACGCTCACGCACCAGCAACCGTTTCGAGTGTTCATGTGAGACATTGCTGTCTCCTTATCAGCGAAAGGCGCTTTCTGCGCCCAAATAAGGGCCATTGTAACAAGCGTCATGCCTGCCCGTGATGACCCGCGCCCAACCTCCGAAAGGCGCGATTCACCACAACAAAAACCTCATGAAAACCTCCTTTATTCAATGAATCATGAATAACTGAGGGAACATGAGGCTTTGTTTCTGTGCTATTTATGGCTGCACAAGTGGCCCTAATTGACCACTCAATCTAACGAATCAGGTGCGGAATGTCAATACTTACTTACTTCAACATCCCAGCTAAAGCTGGAATGGCCTCGTGTGCGTGAGGCTTCAAACGGGCGTCAATCTGATCTGGAAGAATTTCTAGCCTCATGATTCCAAGTCCAATTGGCTTCATAACCCACCTGCCCCATGACGAGACCATGAACGAGCGAAAACGTTTTGACGTCCTTTTTTAGTGACGCTCCAAAAGAATACGTTCTGTGGTTTCGACAATGACCTGTGTCTGCGGATCGATCTCGAGATTGACCCGATCTCCTACCTGTTTGTCGCCGAAACGTGTGAGCTTCAACGTCTCTGGAATAAACCAAACCTGAAATGTCCCCTGTGACTTATCGGCATCAACAACCGTTAAGCTCGCCCCATCAAGTCCGATAAACCCTTTTGAAAAAATAAATCTCATCCACTCGGGAGCCACTTTAAACGTCATCACCTTGTTGTTATCGCTCTCTTCAAGAGAGACGATCTCCGCCATGGTCGAAACATGTCCACTCATGGGATGTCCTCCAATCTCATCTCCCATCTTTGCCGATCGTTCGATGTTTACCCGGTCGCCTTGCTTGAGCTCACCGATCGTCGTCTTCGCAAGTGTCTCCTGCATCGCATCAAACGTCGCTCGCACACCATCAATTTTTGTGACGGTAAAGCATGTGCCGTCAATCGAAACACTTGCTCCGATTTTGAGTCCCGTGATCAGCGAGTCTGGAAGCTCCACGACAAACGTCTTAAGCCCTGGCTTGTCTTCCATCTCCACCACAGGACAAAGCGCCTGAATGATTCCTGTATACATACGCTTGGTAGCTTGCCGGAAGCAATATATTTTGTAAACAGAAAAGAACCCTGGTGGGTTCTCGTGTTACGGAGGGCTGACCTTGAGAAGTATCAAGATCTGATCGATGGCCTGAGCCATCTCCTCGGGACCCCGAGTACTGCCTGGGCCGCGTGCGTTACCCATGACGGTGTCTCCGCCACCGAATGCGGCCTCTGGCTCCTGCTCACTCAACCTTCTCCCAATCTCGGGAACAGGAAACCAGTAGGTGACCGGGGCGTAGCGGCAGAGTGTGTAGTACCAACGCCCACTCGGCGTCTGACGAACACTTGCGAAGGCGCGAACCTGGCGTCGTGCCAACTTCATGCGCGCATGTGGTCCGATCTCACGTACCATCTCCCAGCCCGCACCCCTGTGCAGGGTTTCGTAGTCGTCTTCAATGGAGACAGACTTTCCACGTGCTGAAGCGAAGTCGTCGATGCGACCTGCGATACTCTCAAGCACTCCCATATGCTCCCCAGGATCCTTGCGATCAAGGGCCCCACTCATCCTGAAGTCCCAGTAGGGCTGGAAGATCCAGGCGGCCTGGCGCACGATCTCCATGTCGCGCGGCAAGTCCACGAGACCCGCACGCTTGTCCATGGTATCGACGTGACCGAAGAGCCTATTGAGTGCAGGGTTGACCATCGGCGCAACGATGAAGTGGTGCACGAAGGCGTAGTAGCACAGGGCCACATCTGGATCACAGTCGTTCATCCAGACATGCACTTCTTCGTCCCCTGTGGGCATGAGCAGCGTGAGGAGACCATCATGGATCCAGGAGCGAACCTGCATGGCCGATGAGAGCATGGCAGGTCTTGGTGGACCTGCATGATGATCGAAGTTGAAGTGCTGGCTCTGGAGGTCATAGCACGGAGGTGCGTTGACGAATCCATCCACGGCGATGGAGCGGCGGGGCATCTGAGTCTTGAACGCCTCCCAGTTCATGGGAGGACGTGTGGGCTCCATGTGAAAGACGATGGGCAATGAACCCTCCTATGCCAGTGAGTCTGGCAGGAACCCAACCTACTCTTTCTCTCGTGTAGGGTCAACTTATGTAGAGATTCCTGAAATAAGAAAACCTCGCGTGCGTAGCGAGGCTGTAGAAAAGATCCTGGTCACAGACACTGATCGGACGAGCGGCCATGGAAGGAGGCGATGCGATGAAGAAACCGTGTGTCTTATCGGCGCATGGACCAGGAAAAGGTTGGTACAAGGAGCCTAACCGTGCAAGCACCTTGTGTCAAGATACACATACACCAAAAAAGAAAAGACGGATGTTAGTACATCCGTCCGTGCGAACCCCCCTTGCGCAAGCGCTCGGCCGTGGGCTCGTAAATCATGGTGTGGTGCACGACCATCTTGCGACCGCACCGAGAACATGTGATGTGGAACCCGTCTCCCTCAAGGAGTGTTTCCTCTGGATACGGGCCGTAGCTCAGGTCGTTCTCAACGACCATGAGCTCGCACATGCACCAAGGGTTCGTGCAGTGGAGCGTAAGGCTCCAAGAAGGAACTGATGTGCAATGAACGATCTTCATCCGAGCACCTCCTTGAGCTTGAGAATGGCGAGGTAGTGATCGAAGGCCATGACGCACGACTTAATCGTGCCGAGAGACATCACATGGATACTCTCTGCATCCGAATCCGCCTTTGCGCTCCGCAGCAGATCCGTCGTGACACGAGCCCAGAAGACATGTGCGGCACAGTGCAGAGGGCGCGGATCACGATCTGGATCATCGAGGACACACAGTGGCGTGAAGTCGTCTTCATCAAGATGAATCCCGACCTCTTCCATCAACTCACGCTGAACAGCCTTGAGCACGGTCTCACCAGGGTCCACGCGCCCTCCGGGGAAAGCAAGCTTGCCCTGGAAGGGGTCCTTCGCGCGCCGGATGAGCAACACCTGTTCTCCATCCGTCAGCACCGCATCGACCGTCAGTTGCATGTTCATGGTGTTCTCCTTGAATTAGTGATGAAGCCGACGAGTCACTACCGGAGGCAGTGAACTCCACTTGAGCCTCAGATCCGTTTCGCAGACAGGACACTCGACGTAGGGAAGCCGTTCACCGTTGTCGCCCGCGTAGTAACAGGCGTCGAATGTTCCAACCTTTACGTCGCCCTCCTCAACGAGCAGTTGAGACTTACACGAGTGACAGGTCACTGTCAGACTCCAGGGACCAGGGCTTGAGAGAACCTTCATTGTTGCCTCCAGTTGGAATGAACGATTGCGATCTCCTCAATCGCAAGGCCATCATGGCAGTCATCAAACATTATCTCTATAAAAAATCGTTTCAAAATTGACAAATTACAAAAAAATGCTTATTCTTAGGCACAGAATAAGCTTAAATTTCTACGAAATTCGTCGTAAGAACCACACATGTGTCACTTTCCCCTAACGAAAATAAAGAAATCTCTGAAGTCTTGAGGGACTTTGGTTTTAATGAAAAGGATGAACAAGTGTATTTGTGCCTTCTTTCTAAAGGACAGACCACCCTTTCTCCTTTAGCCTACGAACTTGGACTTCCTGTAAGCACGGTCCAGTCAACGATTAAGCGCTTGGTTGATAAGGGAGTCGTCGACGTAAGTAAACACAAGACCAGAAGTCTGTATGAGGCAAGTCCTCCGAACGTCTTTAAACACATCCTTAAGGAGCAAGCGAAAGGAATCGCTGGGATTATCCCCCTTCTCGACAAACTTAGTTCAGACCCCCTGACAACACCTCGACTACGAGTGTTCCAGCGCGAGCGCATCACGGAAATTTTGAACGCATCCTTAGAATGTAAACATAAAGTGGTGTATGAGGTCATTTCAGCAAAAGACTTCCAGGATGTCATTGGAGAAAAATATCATTACACCAGACGCCGCGTACAAGCGGGAGTTGAACTCAAGAGTCTGCGTGTCCGTTCACGGGAAATAAAAAAGTACAACACACGGATTCATACCCGTGAACGACGCGAGGCTCGTTTTCTTCCTCCAGAACTTGATTTTCGATCTAGTTTTTTGTTCTGGGATAACACGGTCGCTTTTTTATCAACCAAGTCAGAAGGGCTCCACTGGATGGTAGAGAGTGAATCCGTTCGTGAAATGTATGAGCAGCTATTTAAGTTGTTATGGTCTGTCTCAGGAAAGATGGAAACGCTAGCCTCAGAGGGTTCAACTAAGGTACAATTGTAACGTTATGAGTGAATTCCAAGGATCACTCAGTAGTGCGCACAACGAGTGGCTTTCGCAAAACGAAGGGCAGCTTGCTGTTGATGTTGTGGAAACAAGAGAACATCTTATTGTCCGCTCAGCTATCGCTGGCGTGACCGCTGATGAGCTCGATATTTCCCTCTCGGAAGATACGCTCACCATTCGTGGGGCACGCGAGCATGGCTGCAGTGAAACAACCGATGACAACACCCACGTACAAGAGTGTCACTGGGGTGCCTTCTCTCGATCAATCATCCTTCCAGCTCATGTCGATCCAGACGTTGTGACAGCAACATTGAAACGAGGCATCTTAACCATCCGCATGAAGAAAGTTGAGATGGATAGGCATGTGCCTGTTCTTGAAATTGAAGATCTATGAGTACCCCTGAACACCTGTCAGACCTCCTCTCAGACAAAAAAGTGGGAGGTTTTTGGAAAACGACAAGACTCCCAATAATCGTCGTTGTTGCGTTGACTATCTTTGCCGTGTCCGCCGCATATGTTTGGGCAGAGAGCTACAATGGTCGCATGCCCCCAAGGTCTTCTATCGGTGACATCACTCTTGGAGGAATGACGACAAGCGAAGCAGAACAACGTATTCAAGAACGTGTCGACGCCATTCTTACCACAGGCATCACGGTTGTGATGAACAGCCAAGAAAAACAACTCCCTCTTGTCACACTTGTTTCAGGAGACCTAATTGAAGATGTCCATTTTTCCATCAATGAATTTGTGGATCAGCTCGCAAACACACGCCACCCAAACCCCATTCTCAACATTGGCTATCTCCTCACAGAAATCATCGATCCAACACGCACAACTGTTTCTGTTGAACTACAGCGAGGTCAGCTCACCCAAAGTCTTCTCAATCTCTACCCAAACATACAAACCCTTTCTATCCCAACAACGTTCGATGTTACTTATTCAGAATCTGAGGAACGTTGGCTGGTTGAAGCAAAGGAAGGAGAACCTGGTATTGAGTTTCAACTAGATCTTTTCTTTTCTGATCTTGAATCACAGCTCTCGCAGTTAAATGGAGGTTCTGTTGAGCTTGAGCTGCTGGATGTCTCCCCTTCTGTTTCGAAAGATGAAGCTCAGAAACAAGCCGAACAGGTAACTGCTGTGCTTGATCGCGCACCTTATGTTATTGCGTTCACGGAAGACGAGAAAACATGGGATCTCACAAGTGTGAGCTTGGCAACCATGCTGATCCCAACTCATACCGAAACAATCAGTCTCGATGCAGATTTATTCTTTCAGTGGTTTACAACAATCTCTGAGGAAGTAAACCAAGCCGCTGTCAACGCACGTCTTGAAGTTAAGGATGGACGGGTAACTGATTTTGTAGAAAGTGAAGAAGGGCGTGAGGTAGATGGAGAAACAACCTATCAACGTGTTCTCGTCGCGATACTCTCAGGGAAAAATAAACCTATAAATCTCGCAATGGTTGTTGAAGAACCAATGGTAAAAACAGGTGATATCAACGATTTAGGAATTACGGAAATCCTAGGAACAGGAACTTCAAGTTACCGAGGAAGCCCTACCAATCGTCGACACAATATCCAAAATGGTGTTGATCTTCTCAATGGACTCCTGATTGCCCCAGGGGAAACATTCTCTCTTATTGAGGCGCTCAGACCCTTTACGTATGAAAACGGTTATCTTGCAGAGCTTGTCATCAAGGGCGACAAAATCGAACCAGAGCTGGGTGGTGGGTTATGTCAGATTGGAACCACCACGTTCCGTGCAACCATGAACGCAGGATTGCCGGTCACAGAACGTCAAAACCATTCCCTCGTCGTTTCTTACTACAACGACCCAGCGAATGGAAATCCGGGAACAGATGCAACGATCTATGAACCCGCCCCCGACTACAAATTCACCAACGACACGGATCACTACATTCTCTTTCAAGCAGAAAACTTTACAGAGACGCAGGACCTACGCTTCACTTTTTGGGGAACATCTGATGGGCGTAAAGGCACCTACGAACCTCCAGTCGTTACGCGCTGGATTCCTGTTGGAGCAACACAGTACATTGAAACAGAAAATCTGGAACCTGGAGTAGAACAATGTCAGGGAGCACATATCGGAGCCGATGCGTCCTTCACCTATACCGTCACACATGCTGATGGAACAATTGAAGAAACGGTCTATACATCTCACTATCGTCCACTCCCACAAATTTGTTTGATTGGTGTTGATCCTGAAGTCACTGAAGAAGACGAGACCCTGCTGGACGAAAATCTGTCAGAAGAATCTATGGGGGAAGTAGATTCTACTGAAACGGAGTAGTCCTTATCCACAATGCTGCTTGCATGTTCGTTGCTCAGAGAAGTAAGATCGGGACGTGAACAAAAAAGACCCGGCAGAGCCGGGTCCCGATCATTCCATACAATGACCTGCAGGCAAGAAATTTCAGACGAGGAGAAATCGAGCCGGAGCCTGATGTATCCACGCTATGAAATCCCATGCTTGTCGTGCCTGCAGATCACTGAGTGCAATGACAATGGAGAGCAAGAACGTGACTTAAGATAACACCCAAGTCTATACATCACGGTTAAATTTGTCAAGGGTTAACACCAAGACTATGTTAACCCATTTTGACGGCCCCCGCAAGGGAGCCGTATTTGTTTGCCATAACGACTCTATTTTTGTCAGTTTCTGATGAAAATATAGCTAAAAACAGGCTTGAGCGCCTGTTTTTAGCTATCAATTTTTTAGAATTTGGATGAAAATGAATCTTAAAGTATCAATTCATCCAGAGACCATCCAGTGTTTCTCCACTGACTTTTCCCCTATTTGATCACTTTATCGACCAAACCATACTTTACTGCCTCGGCCGCAGACATGAAATTATCACGTTCCGTATCTTGTTCTACCCTAGTTTTCTTCTGCCCTGTGTGCTTCGCCAAGATGTTATTGAGCTGGTCCTTAATCTGCAAAATACGTTCTGCATGAATTTTGATATCGGTTGCTTGCCCCTGTACCCCACCGAGAACCTGATGAATCATCACCTCTGAGTTCGGAAGTGAGAAACGTTTTTTTGGTGCCCCAGAAGCCAAGAGCACAGCCCCCATTGAGGCTGCCATGCCAATACAGATCGTGGAAACATCTGGTTTCACATACTGCATGGCGTCATAAATCGCGAGACCAGAAGTGACGGACCCACCTGGCGAGTTGATATAAAGCTTGATGTCAGCCTTCTTATCCTGACTCTCTAAAAAAAGCATCTGAGCGATAATCAAGTTGGCCACAGTGTCATCAATCGCTGTCCCAAGAAAAATAATCCGATCTTTCAGGAGACGTGAATAGATGTCATAGGCCCGCTCCCCCATGTGTGTCTTTTCAATAACGGTCGGGATGAGGATTTGATCCACCACTGGTGTCTCGTTCGAACTGAGTGAGTATGTATTCATAAATATTGCATTACAACGCCCCTACTGTACTACGATCGTACGACCTTTTCCACCTTCCACCTTCCTTCTCGCTCAATCAAGTGCGCATTCTCGAGGGTAAACCCAGCCGCACGCTTATGCCCCCCTCCACCGAATGCGCGTGCGATCTCAGAAACATCTCGATCGAGCGAACGCATGCTGACCTTCACTCCCCCATCAGTGGTCTCACGCAAAACAAACAGTGTTCCTGTGTCTGTCACAAGATTCAAAAAGTTCGAGAGTCCATCAATCTCATCATCCGTCACTTGATTCTCCTCAATATCTTTTCGTGTCAAACACGTTGAGATGTAGCCAAACTCTGGATGCTGAAACAAGCGTTCAAGTGCCACCCCCCAGACACGCAATGCTGAAATGGAACGATTTTGAAACATGGCGCGGATCACATCTTGTACGCGCGCCCCACGCATCACAAGACTTGATGCGGTATCAAGCGCTCGCTCATTCGTGGCTGCATTTGAAAATGCTGTTGTATCAAAGCAGAGTCCTGTCAGCAGGCAGGTTGCTGCGTCTTTACTTGGGACAATTTGATTGTGTTCAAAAAATCGATGAACTACTTCTGCGGTCGCTGGTGCATCAACAAGCACCTGATTCACGTGGCCATACCGTGTGTTTGTTGTGTGGTGATCGATATTCACAACTGTTGGTTCACCTGGAATAAGCTCAAGAAGCGACTGAACAAATGTCTCATCAGAGCAATCAAACACCACAAGAAGGTCAATGGACGCATCGTGAAACACCGATCGATCTGTCGTGCACAAACTGATGTTTGGTAACGATTGATATTTCTCAGGAACGGGCTCTGCGACAAAGACAGGAACACGCTTCCCTAACCCAATGAAAAAATCAGCGATCGCAAGCGAAGCCCCAAGACTATCTCCGTCAATACGCTCATCAGAAACAAGTACCGGGTTTGTCGCACTTAGGAGAAGATCGTAAATTTGTTTGTGGATATAAGATTCCATAAGCAAATTAACCTACCGCACCCAAAACGGCGCGTCAACCATATCATGTCGCTTGCGAGCATTATCGCATGCTATAATGCTCGCACCTGTAAATTAAGGATATGCACCTGACGAAACTCGAACTCCAAGGATTCAAGACCTTCGCAAAAAAGACACAACTTTCCTTCCTTGCACCAAGAGAGGATCGAAAACCCATCACCACCGTGGTGGGTCCAAACGGTTCAGGAAAATCCAACCTCGCTGATGCGATCCGATGGGTCCTTGGCGAGCAGAGTTTGAAACTCCTTCGAGGAAAGAAATCGGAGGATATTATTTTTTCTGGATCTGAGGGACGTGGACGGGCTGGATTCGCAGAAGTCAGTCTCACATTCAATAACGAAGATGGGGCCATGCCCATCGACTACAGTCAGGTTGTCATCACCCGACGTTTATTTCGTGATGGAAATTCAGAGTATCTCCTAAATGACTCAAAGGTTCGTCTCAATGACATTCAACTTCTCCTTGCACAAGCAAACGTTGGTCAGCGGTCCTACTCGGTCATTGGACAAGGCATGATTGATCATATACTTGTCTCAACCCCAGAGGAACGCAAAGCCTTTTTTGATGACGCAACGGGAGTCAAACAATTTCAGATCAAACGCCATGAGGCCATGTTGAAGCTTAAACGCACGCATGAAAATTTAGCGGATGTCGAAATGCTTCTCACAGAAATCGAGCCACGCCTGCGTTCGCTCAAACGACAAGCCAGTCGACTGGAAAAACGTGGAGAGGTTGAAGCACAGCTGCACACACTTGAAGAACAGTACTATGGAGCTCAGTGGTGGACCCTTGTTGACCAGCTTGAAGAAGTCCGCCAAAGGTTCAGCACAGCTGAATCAGAAATCCACACAGAACGTGCTGAGCTGAAAGCCCTTGAGCAAGAGGCTGAAAAAATCGAACGGACAGACACTCAAGAAGATACAGGGCTTCAAACACTACAACAGCAATACCGAACGCTTCAGCGCGAACGGAACACTCTGCGTGATGAACAATTCAAAACGGAAAAAGAAATCGAACTTACCAAAGTACGTGCACAATCGAACTGGGCACCGCTTCCACTGATTAAAATTCTTGACGAGGTCAAAGCCCTCACGACCGGACTTAAAGGATTGCGAACGATTCAAGCCCTTCCAGAAATTCTAAAAGCCATTGACGCACTCCTCCATCGTTCACAAGACCTCTCAAAACGTCTAGAGCGACCAAATCCACAGGATATTAAACCCGATCCAAAGCTCACCAAGACACTCAAAGATCTGAAGGAGAAGGAAACACACCTGGTGGATCAACTCAAACAACTGGAGCAAGAAATCGACTCCTACGCCACCAAAGAAAAAACCGTGCGCACAGAACTGATTGAATCGCAGCGCACCCTGCGTGAGAAACAGACACAAATTCACCTCCTCGAAAACCGCCGCAATACCCTTCAGATTGATCTCGCTCGCTATGAGGAACGTCAGCAAAACCTCATTCGTGAAATGGATGAGTTTATGAAGGATCGGGCGGTGAATGTCCGAACCGAACGTGGAACAACTGAGACGATAGGCCAAGAGGCCTATGCGGAAATTCAGCGCCTGCGCTACAAACTTGAACTCATTGGTGGAATCGATCCTGAAATCATCCAGGAATATGAAGAAATTCGTGAACGCTATGAATTTCTTGATGTACAAGTGAAGGACCTACATGGAGCCCTGCGTTCAACCGAAAAAGTTATCAAAGAACTCGACGAACAAATCTCTAAACAATCCAAAAAGGCGTTTTCGAAAATCAACAAAGAATTCCAGCGGTACTTTAAACTCCTCTTTGGCGGCGGATCTTGTGCACTTGTAAACGTGACACGTGAAGAGATTGACGAAGACGAGCAGGAAGGCGTGACCCCTGAACGAGCATTTGCTGACACGGGTGAAGCTGAGCGTGAAAAAGAAGATCGGATTGAAGAGGAGCTCGAGAAGCACCAAAGTCCAATCATCGGTGTCGACATCCAAGCCACTCCGCCAGGGAAACGTATGAAGGCCCTCAACCTGCTCTCAGGTGGCGAGCGTGCCCTCACGTCGATTGCGCTCGTGAGTGCCATCATGGCCGTGAACCCCGCACCGTTTGTGGTCCTCGATGAGGTGGATGCAGCGCTTGATGAGTCGAACACCACACGGTTTGCAAATATCCTCGAAGAACTCTCCGCAAATAGCCAATTCATCATCATCACCCATAACCGTGCGACCATGGAAAAGGCCGACCTCCTCTATGGAGTCACTATGAGCGACGACGGTGTCTCAAACCTCCTGAGCGTGCACCTGGAAGACGTGGCCCAAGGCAACACAGCCAGACGATAAACCAAAAAATCCCATATGGGATTTTTTGGTTAAATCGAAAAGAGAGCCAGTTGGCTCTCAGTTGTCGTTGATCCGCGTGAGAATCAAGTCATTGCGTCGGTTGTACGCCCATGTGTGGGCCTCTTCGTAGGAGTCGAAGGCTTTGAAGCAGACGTGCTCCGGACAGACCTCATCGTCACCGATAGAGGTGACCCCATCCTGGGCATCTCGCCGCCAGAAGATGGAGTCCTGATCCATCCACACGTACTTGACGACGATGTCGTGATCTTCGTACTTGGTGATCTCCCAGACGGAGACGTGGTCGACGTCGAAGACCTGGCCGATGAAGACGCTATCGCGATCAATCCAAAGCGTGTGCTTGACCCGCTCGACGAGAAGGATGATCTTCTCGAAAGGCTGGGTCAGGAACCAGAACCACAGACATCCCACCAAGCAACCCGTCAGGACGCCTAGCAGATACCTGACTGAGACAGGCCTCTTTTCTTCTGAACTCATGCTCACTCCAGTGGGTGACGGGTACGCTGGCCTCCCGCCAGATGGCTTCCTTTCAGATGCTCCTGCATGCGACCATTCGCAAACAGAAAACTAAACGGAAATAAAGAAGCACCGATCATACCATAATCGAATGATTCTGACAAGATCGGTGTGGCGGTCCTGGATCGTTTTCCAGGACC
>Ga0210044_10003722_pt1 | contig 21661 bp, 14 predicted proteins | sample CryGey13umfilter_2_FD_183959 | JGI IMG/M metagenome (GOLD analysis project Ga0210044, IMG submission 183959) | Groundwater microbial communities from aquifer in Utah, USA - Crystal Geyser 4/9/14 3 um filter (SPAdes) (version 2) | ecosystem: Environmental > Aquatic > Deep subsurface >... | reverse complement strand
AGCGCGCCGGGCAACCGCGGCTGCTGATGAGGCTGCACACCGCGCCGAAGGTCTCCACGCCGTACCAGCGCGGGTCGTAGCAGCCGAGCGCCTCGGACGGAAAGGGCAGCGCGTCCAGCTCCGCGATCGTCTCTCGCACAGGCCCATAGGCCGGGCCTCCGGCGTCTTGGGGCTTGTTCACGATGACGCCAGGGACGTGCTCGAGCGGCCCACCACGCTCTAGGGACGCGGCCAGCTCGACCAACGTGTGCTCGCCTTCGCCCGGGACGCAGACGTCGAACCCAAAGTCGAGGGGCTCGATGGGCGCTGCGGCGACGTGCGGGCCGCCAGCGACAAAGAGAGCGTCGAGGTCGGTCAGGGTCTGGCGCAGCCGATATCCTTCCAGCGCGTTGATGGTGAACAAGGTGAAGCCGACCAGCTGCGGCGCGAACGCGTGAGCGGCGTCGAGGAAGTCGAGCCCGACCGCCTCCCAGTGGGTCGCGGCCAGGTCGAGGCAGCGGACTTCGTGACCGGCGCGAAGGAGGGCGGCGGCAACATACTGCTGACCGAGATACGGCGAGCCCAGGGGTTGTGGGAGTCGGGGGGTCAGCAGGAGAACTCGAGCCATTCGAACCTCTGGCGATGCGCTTTGTTGGGCACAAGGAAGCTAACGCTCGATCGGCGTGCGTACAACGGCCAACGGCGACAATGATGGAAGAACTCCGTCGCGATGAGCTCGACTTCGCCTTGGCCATCGACGGTTCGACGGGCTCCGGACCAGTCTGGAGCTTGCTTCGGCCGAAGCAGTTGCTGCTGCGATGAGTTCGATGCTGCCTTGGCCATCGATGGTTCGACGGGCCCCGGGCTCCGGGCTCCGGGCTCCGGACTCCGGACTTGAACCTTTGTTCACGGTGTCCGTAATCCATGAACTCGGTTCCGACCAGTCTGGAGTCTGGAGTCTGGAACTTGCTTCGGCCGAAGCAGTTGCAGCTTCGGCGATGAGCTCGATGCTGTCTTGGCTATCGACGGTTCGACGGGCTCCGGACTCCGGACTCCGGGCTCCGGACTCCGGACTTGAACCTTTGTTCACGGTGTCCGTAATCCATGAACTCGGTTCCGACCAGTCTGGAGTCTGGAGTCTGGAACTTGCTTCGGCCGAAGCAGTTGCAGCTTCGGCGATGAGCTCGATGCTGTCTTGGCTATCGACGGTTCGACGGGCTCCGGACTCCGGACTTGGACCTTTGTTCTCGGTCTGAGCTGTTCCCCATGTGCCCGGTTTGGATCTTATCGATCCTATCACGTTGGACTGGATATCACGGGGGCAATGGAGTTAGTCTTCGGGGGTCACGCTCGAGGAGAAGTTGGTAACGATGAGGCAAAGATGTTCAGACCTGTAGGGCAGCCGAAATGGACCTTGTTTCTCGTCGCTCTCTCGCTGACCCTTGCGCTGGGCTGTGATGACGGCCCGTCGACGCAGACACCAACAGATGACGCCACAGAGCTGGGACCCGATGGGACCTCGAACCAAGGGCGAGTGAGTGACGGCTTGCTGGCCTTCTACACCTTCTCCGAGAGCCAGAGTCGCATCGCCTACGACCGGGCGAATACGGGCGACCCCATCGACCTCTACCAGCGCGAGACCGAGTATCTCGAGCGTCTGCAGCACCGAAACGGTTTCGCCATACGGGAGTCGGAGTGGCGGGACAACGGGTTTGAGTCCCTCGAGCTGCCGCACCGCATCAACGACGCCATCAAGGAGAGCCATGAGTTCACCTTGGAGCTCTGGTGCAAGCCCGACGACGTCTTGGTCGAGGGCCCGGCGCGAATGCTCACCCTGTCCTTCGACGGCAACAACCGCAACGTCACGCTCGGGCAGTTCCAAGGCGACCTTGCCGTCGGCCTTCGAACCGACGACCCAGGCGTCACCGCCAACGGCATGCCGACGCTCTACGCGCCGAAGGCCGTCACGGCCAAACAGGAGACGCACTACGCGCTGACCTTCGCCGACGGGGTATTGAAGCTCTACCGCAATGGCGTGGCCCAGTCGCTCTACGATCGCACCGAGGACGCCGACGGCAACACCGTGGAGACCCTCGTAGAAGGCCGCCTCGGGACGTTCTCGAACTGGGGCTCCGACTTCGCCTTGACGATCGGCGACGAGACCAGCGGTGACCGCTCGTGGGCTGGGGAGATCTACCTCGTCGCCATCTATGGTCGGGCGCTCAGCCTGGCCGAGCTGCAACGAAACATCGCCGCCGGCAGCCTCTTCGCCAAAGAGCCGCCGCCAGTGAAGGACGTGACGCCGCCGAGCTCGCCGCTGTTGACGGCCAAGGTGTTGCCCAACGGCGTACAGCTGGATTGGACGCGCGCCGCGGACATCGGCGGGGTCTCGGGTTATTGGGTCTACCGCAGCGGCAGCCGCATCGCGACGACCGAGGATCTGTCCTACTTCGACACAGGCCTAGGAAACGGGGCGCAATACACCTACGCGATCGGGGCGTTCGATCGAGACATGAACCGCACTCTCAGCAACTCCGTGACGTTGCGTTCGGCCGTCGTGTCCGAGTGGAACCACCTCCATGTGCACTACAGCCAGCGGCAGCTCGAGAAAGACAACGGCGAACAGTTCTTCTACCTCTCCGACAACGCCACGGCCCTGCTCGAGAAGCTCAGCCTCACGGAGATGGACCAATACCTCAACGACCGAGCCCTCAAGGGGTTCACCGTCATTCAGTTCGGGCTCTTGCCCACCTTGGACGGCTCGACGCCAGATGGCATCAAGCCCTTTGGCACGGACGGGCTCTCCCTCAACGAAGCGTACTTCGAGCGAGTCGACGCGGCGATGGCGAAGATGAAGGCCCGTGGGCTCTTCCCTGCCATCCAAGTGGTCCCTTACCAAGAGTATCTCGACGGCGCGACTCCAGTGATGACGCGGGACCTGGCGACGACGTTGGGCGAGTTCGTCGGTGCTCGCTACTCAGACGACGCGGTCTTCATTCTCGGCGCGGGCACCTCACCTGAAGGCTTCATCGACGTTTGGCACAACCTCGGGATGGGCCTGCGCACGGGGGGCACCGGCATCCGGACCTTCTTCCCTGGCCCTGGCGAGAGTTCCAGCACCTGGTTCCACGCCGAGGAGTGGCTCGGGTTCAACAGTGTCAACTCGGGCCAGGTCGCCGACGCAGAGAGCTGGGCGCTGATCGAGCCCGACATGCTGCTCGAGACTCCAAGTCACCGGCCGTGCATGGAGCTGGGCGGGGGGCTCGAGGACATTCCCGCCGCAGGGTCCATGGACAACCCACGACTCGGCGACTGGGAAGTCCGCAAGGCGGCCTACCGCTCGGTCTTCTCCGGCGGACATGGCTACGCCTATGGCTCGAACGAGGTCAGTCAGTTCTGGACCAGTGCGGACTCGAGCGCGACGGGCGCTCGAACGCCCTGGCAGGTCGCACTCGACGCTCCAGGCGCGCGCCAGATGGGCTATCTCCGCGCGCTCTTCGAAGGACGCCCGTTCCGCGGTCGCACGGCGCAGCCGGAGCTCGTGGTCGGCCAGCCCAGCGCTCCTGCGCAGCACGTCAGCGTCACGATGGAAGACGATCACTGGCTCTTCGCCTACTTCCCCGAGGGCGGCGAGGCGACGCTGGACGTCTCCCTGCTCTCATCGCCCGAGGTCGATGGCTACTGGTACAGCCCCCGCACCGGTGCCTATTGGGAGCTCCAGCGGCACAGCGGCGAGAACACGAGGACATACACGCCCCCGACCTCAGGTCCAGGCAACGATTGGGTGTTGGTGCTCGACGCTCCGGAATATCGATACCCACCGCCCGGCCAGAGCTGGTGAGAAAATTGCCGAGCGGACGGCCGATTTTCGCACCGCAAGCCTTCGAAACGACACGAAAATCGGTCGGGGGCAAGCAAGGCTATAACCCCAGATCGGCGGGGCGGCGCGGGGGCGCCCCGTTCTCCTCGCTCAGCGCAGCAGGATCAGGCGGAAGCGGACCTCGGACTTGAAGCCCACGCTCTGGGCCGCCTCGGTCCAAACCTCCTTGTCGCTGTCGATGAACATGATGACCTCTTTGCCCTTCTCCAACAGCAGGTTTCCGGCTTGACCGAGGATGCCAGAGACCAGGCGAGGACGCTGCAGCGGCCGGGGAATGTAGACGCGGTCGAGCATCATCACGCCAGGCTCGGGACTCTTGGCTTCGCCGAAGAAGATGGGCTTGCCCTTCTGCTTCCCGATCAGGAACTCGCCGCGCTCGATGGACTGCAAACAGCGCTTCTCGTGCGCCTCACGTGAGGCTCGGCGAGGATCTGCGTCCCACTGCTCCAACGACTGCTCGGCGGCGAACTCCGACACGAGCTTGAGGTCCTTGGCGGTGGCGATCTCTACGCTGTAGGCGCTGTTGGTCTCGGGCGCGGCCTTGAGCGAGGTCAGCGTGCGCTCTTTGTCGCCGACGACCTTGCGGTTGATCTTCTGGAAACCAGCCCAGAAGACGCCCATCAAGCCCACCTCACCGAAGAGCATGTGGGTCCCGCCGGTGCTCGCTCGGCTGCCAGCAGCGCGCGCCATGGCCTGCGCCAAGGTGCGGGTCGCGGAATCGTCTTCGCCATAGATGTTGGCCGTCGTCCCCTCGACTCCCGCCAGCGCCTTGATCTCTCCGCCTTTGCCGAAGGCCGCATGCCACCACCCGTCGAAATTTTCGAGGTCGAGGGCCGCGAGCTTCATGAGCAAGGTCGGGTATCGTGGCGCACGGGCCAAGAACGACGTGACTTTGTCGTAATCCTTGGGAGGCACTTGGTTGCACTGGTAAGTCGTCTCGTCCACGGTTCTTACTCCATTTCACTTCGCTGATTCACTGAGAGAAACACTTGCCGGCGTAGCCTATGGCCATTCTTGATGGTTTGCTCGAAGCGCCACGCGCTCGAGTTCAGTCGTCATCCGCTTCCATGGCCGCAAGGGTCGCCTCGTCGAATACTGGCTCTCCCGCGTCGAACTCCATCTCCACGAGGACATCCCCCTCTTCGCTGTACTGGACATAGTCGCCGTGCAGCTTCCCGTCTTGGTAGGCGCTCTCTTCGAAGAGCTCTCCGCTGGGGTACCAGCGGCGATAGGGGCCTTGCAGGACTCCGTCGACGTGGGTCGCCTCATAGAGGAGCTGTCCGTCCTCGTCCCAGCGCCGCAAGACCCCGTGCAGCATACCCCGCTCGTAGGCGACCTCGAACTGCCGCTGCCCGTCCTCGAAGAACTGCTCGTAGATTCCTTTGCCTTCGTCTTCTTCGTTCGCCATGGTTCTCATTTGAGGCTTCGCTGACCACGACCAATTTTCGCTCTATTTCGAACCGTTGTGGTGCGAAAATCGGTCGTCCGCTTGGCATTCGATGTCGGCGCGAACCGCATTCGTTGAAGGCCGACGAAGTGGGACGACGGCTCTCTCGAGCAAAACCTCATCGTCGACACGTTCATCGGGCTCACATCAGGCGAAACTACCGTCGTTTCTAGAGCGCGACAACACGCCAAGAACCAGAGGCACGGCGACAACTCTCTGCACCCCGAGCTCTTCCAGGAAGGATTTTCGCTTTATTTCGCTGCGTTGCGGTGCGAAAATTGGTCATCCGCTCAGCATATTGACTGCGGCGGACTCTGGACTGAGGTTCTCGCAATATGGTGGAGCATCGGGTAATAAGCGAAGACCCCCTGCAGCAATCCGGGAGAACTCCTGCAGATGACCATTATTCGCGATTTCGAAGACGCCCCGCAGCCCCCCACGCCGCTCGAACAGCCGACGCACCGCTGTCGCGTGATGCTGACTCCATTTCAGCGCGAAGACGTTCGCAAGCGGACTGGCCGCGAGATGGCTTGGGTGGACATCCACGATGACGACGGCCGTGCGTTCGAGAAAGGGATGCCTCAGCGCAACCCCGACGACGTCTTGTGGCATGCCCTGAGAGACGCCGAGGAGCGCAACAAGTACGACGCGGACTACCACGCCTACCTGATCGCCTTGGCCGCCTGGCAGGACGCGAACAAGGCGACCCCGGCGCAAATCGCCGATGAGCTCGCCGAGGAGGCCGAAGAAGACGCTGAAGCGAGGGCGGAAGCGTTCGCCGAGTTCTATGCAGCGGAGGGTGCTGCGCTCGAGGCCGCGAAAGCCGCTGCCGTCGAGGCCTGGGATCCCAAAGGCAAGAAACGAAAGAAGGCCGCTGCCGGCGAGTGAATTATCCGTCTGAGAGTGAGGAGGAGGTTTTATGGCCGGTCCAGGAGTCGAAGATGTCAAGGAAGAGCAGAAAGCCCTTCAGCTGATGATCGAAGAGCTGAACAAGACCAGTGATCCCGAGCAATTCAACCAGATTCTCGCGATGATCGAGGCTCAGGCCGCCAAGCTGAAGGCGACCGCTGTGGCCGCAGGAGACGCCATCGTCGCCAGCGTTGGCGGCACCGAGGGGCTGGCCTCGCCCCTTCTGGAAGGACCGCGGCCCAAGGTCGAGGTCCTCCTGACGCCCGAGCAGCGCCAAAAGGTCTTCGATGAGACTGGCGTGAACATGGAGAGCGTGCTCATCAAGGACGACACCGGCGCCCGCACCTCCACCATGCGGCAGACCACTCCGCCCGAGATCGAGTTCCAAGCCATCGAGCAGGCCCACGAGTTCAACCGAATGGTCGAGGCCCAGAAGACCATCAGCCAAGACGTCGCCGACGCCATGGCGGGGCTCGAGGACAGCGACGATCCGCGGCTCGTCGAGGCCCTGGAGAGGGCCAAGGCCGATCCCAATTTCCTCGCCGGTCTCAACAAGTAGTCGACGGCAACGACCCGCCAAACAGGTGACGACGTGAAGATCGCGGTGATCAGCGACCTACACCTTTGCAGCGATCGCAGTTGCCGGGAGTTTACCTTCGACGAGCCCTTCGTCTTGGGACTCTTCGACAGGCTCGAGGCGCGGCACGACCACATCTTCGTGGTCGGCGATCTCTACAACCTGGAGCACTCTCGCCAGCCATTTGACTGGGCCGGCGAGCTCGAGGCCACCTGGCGTCGGTATCCGCGCTTGACGGCACGACTGCATGGCGGTGCCGGCTATTTCTTGGTGCATGGGAACCACGATCGCGCCATCGCCGAGTTGCTGGGTGTACCCGAGCACCTGCGCCTCGAGCTGGGAGGTAGCGTCATCACCGTGACCCACGGCCACAAGCTCGACGGCTGGCTCAAGCAGCTCCCGTGGGTCGCTCCGACCGGCGCCTGGGTCGAGGCCTGGTTGCGACGAGCCCATCTCGGAAAGGTCGCGGACTCCATCGTCGACGTCGGTCGCCTCGCAGCCCGCGTCGGAACGCCCAGCGGTGGCGTCGTCTATCGCGGCGAATTTCATGGGGAGCGCTCCATCCGGCTGGCCCGCGAGCTGCTGCTCAGAGAGCGCTCGGATGTGGTCATGATGGGACACACGCACTTGGCCACAGCTGCCTTCTTCCCAGAAGGGGGGATCTACCTCAATGGGGGAGGCTGCGCGTTCGGCGAGCTGAGCTATGTCAGCTGCGACCTGGCCAGCGCCGAGGCGGTGATCCATCGCTACGAAGGCGGACAATGGACCCACGAAAGGACCGTTGCGAAGCAGGCCGCGGGCTGGTCTCAGATCGTCTCGGAGGGTAAACACCTCAGCTTGCGCGAGTCACGATAGGCAGCTATCGTTGCCTCCAGATCGCTCGAAATTTCGCGTGAGATTTGATGAACGACAACAGTCCTCCTATCCCTGTTCCGGGCGAAATCGTAGCTGGGCGCTACGAAATTGCTGCCGTGATCGGCCGTGGGGGCGGGGGTGTCGTCTACCGGGCGCGCCAGCTCGGGATCAACCGAGACGTGGCGATGAAGGTCTTGCCGCCCGAGAGCCAGCTGCACGCTTCGGCGGTGCGCCGGTTCGAGCGGGAGGCCCGCCTGGTCGCTCGCCTGCGCCACCCCAACACGGTCACGCTCTACGAGTTCAACCGCACCCAGACCGGCCTGCTCTACATCGTGATGGAGTTCGTGGACGGCGTCCCGCTGAAGGCCGTCCTAGAACGTGAGGGGCAGATTCCGCCCAATCGAGCGGTACCGATCTTCCGGCAAGTGCTCAAGAGCTTGGCTGAGGCGCACTCGCACGGCATCGTGCACCGCGACCTCAAACCCGCCAACATCATGCTGTGCAACCTGCACGGCGAACGGGACTTCGTAAAAGTGCTCGACTTCGGCGTCGCCACCGTGCTCGAGGCCGACGACCAGCTCTTCGACGACGACATGACCCGCACCGCCGACGTGGTCGGCACCCCCAAGTACATGGCCCCTGAGCAGTTCCGCTCGGGCACCCTCACCGCGGCGAGCGACCTCTACGCCACGGCCTGCATCGCCTTCGAGATGCTCGCCGGATACTGCCCCTTCGACGGCGAGACGCTGCACGTCACCATCGCCAAACACCTCTTCCAGCCTGCACCCAAGTTGCCCGATTTCCTCAGCCGCTACCCCAACCTCGTCGCGACCATCGAGCGCTTGCTGGAGAAGACCCCCGAGACCCGCTTCCAGACCGCCGAAGCCGTCCTCGAGTCGCTGACAAACTGGGAGGCCGGGGTTCCAGACGCCAAACCGTACGTGGCGACGATGCCGACTGCCAACGACTCCTACGTCGAGGCCTACAAGCAAGAGGCCGGACCTGGCGGGCTCCCACACCAGATGCCCTTCGACGCCACACCGCAGCCTGGCTCCGTCAACTCGGTGACCAACAACGGATTGCGCAACGACATCAGCTCGCGCTATGGCCAACATCCATTGCAGCAGGGCTACACCGCAACTCCGAGCCACCCCATCTACCCACAGGACGCCGTCAACGCGGGAGACACCAACCCGAACATGATGGTCCTGTCCCAGCCGCGCAGCAGCGGCGACGCCCGCACCTGGCTGCTCCTGGGCATGGTCTTCACCGTCATCGTGCTGGCCGCGGTCGCCTTCCTCATCCTCACGCGCCACATGCGCGGAAAAGACACGCAGTCCGAGGACGCCTCGGGCGCAGCGGAGGCCACGGAACACTCCGACCCAAGCACCGCAAGCAACGGTCATGGACTAGAGATGTCGTCGGACTCCCTCGATCGCATCAGCACCATCTACTTCGCCACCGACCAGGGCTCCATCTCCTGCGCCAACGGCTTTGTCGAAGGCAGCTCGCGAGCGAAGCCAGCGGCGAAGACCCCCATCCCGAAGGAGCTCCCTAAGGACCCGGTAAAGACAGATCCTGTCGTCAAGAACGACCCGGTAAAGACAGATCCTGTCGTCAAGAACGACCCGGTCAAGACAGATCCTGTCGTCAAGAACGACCCGGTCAAGACAGACCCTGTCGTCAAGAACGACCCGGTAACGACAGACCCTGTCGTCAAGAACGACCCGGTCAAGACAGGTCCGGACAAGGACGATCCAGCTAAGACCGCCCGCGAATACACCCGCTTCTCGTTCAAATATCAGCCTCCCAACTGCAAGGTGAAGGTCAGCGGCGCCAAGGAGTCGAGCTGCAAGGCGGGGGTCTGCAAGGTCCGGGCGGCCATCGGCACGACCCTCTCGATCGAGGTCTCCGCGGAGGGACGGCCCACTCTCAAAAAGAGCATCAAGGTCACCAAGGAAGTGACCGTGGACACCATCACGCTCTACCGGCGTTCGAACTAGTCACGGGTTTCGGTCCGATGAATGACCCGATAAACACCCCCGCTCTCTGGTCCCTAGAGACCGAGCGGCTGCAGTTGGTTCACCTCTCCACGGTCGAGCCCGATGCCATGCGGCAGTTCACCCTGCGCAACAAAGAGCATCTGGCCGCCACCAGCCCGTCTCGACCGGCGGGTTTCTACACCCGAGAGTTCTGGGCCGAGCGCATTGTTCTTGCCCGCACTGAGCTCGAAGACGGCGTCGCGGTGCGGCTCGTCGGAAGGCTACACGGCGCAGAGCCCATAGCGCTTACCGTGAACTTCACCCAAATCGTTCGTGGCCCGATGCAGGCCTGTTATCTGGGCTACGATTGCGACGGCGCCCAACAGGGCCAGGGTCTCATGACCGAGGCCCTACGCGCTGCCATCGCTCACCTCTTCGACGTCCTCGACCTCCACCGCATCATGGCCAACCACCTCGTCGAGAACGTCGCCTCGGCGCGAGTCCTGGCCAAGCTCGGGTTTGCCGTCGAGGGCCGCGCTGCGAACCTTCTCCTGATCGCCGGCGAGTGGCGCGACCACATCCTCAACGCCCGAATCAATCCGAACTGGCGCGGCCTCTATTGATGCTGCGATCGCGAGCGCGGGCACTCCAGCTCGCTCGTCTCGAGCGAGCGCCGTGTTGCGAAGCGAGCGAAATCCGGTCGGATTTCGCGCGCGACTCGGAACCGTGCTGGCTCGAAGCGAGCCACTTTGGTCCCCATGCGCGATCTAAACCCGCGCCTCTCATCCTTCTTTTTCTACGGCGGCGTCCTCGGTAGAGTGGCAACGTTGTCAAAATCGTCTAGGTGACTCTCGCCGCTTGGCGTGAGTCTTCGCAATCGGATTTTCGCGCATGACCCGGAACAGAGGGGGCTCGAAGCGAGCCCCCTCGCGGCCCTACGCGCGATTGGAGTGCACCTTGAGCCGTCACGTTTCGCCCCCCTTCGCTCTCACGCTGCTCTGTGCCGTTTTTCTGTCGCTGGTTTGCGCTTGCGACAAGCTCGAGCCCGTTGGGTTCGATGACCTAGTGAACGACGCATTGCCCGATCTTGCGCACGACGTAAGCGCCGACGTGGACTCGTCGGACACCCCCGAAGAGGCCGACGAGACCGAGCTGCCCTTCGTCCCCGAGGTCATCGAGACCGAGTGCATGGGCTCGTTCGCGCAGGGAGCGCCGGGCACCCGCGTGCTGGCCGACCTCTGCGACGCCATCGGCGAACCGGTCGGGCAAGGCACCGCCTCTGTTCACCAGATCACCGACGCCAGCGAGCTCTTCCAGGGCCCCGCTGCGCGCGGTCAGGTCGGCGACTGGATGGTCGACACCGGCGTCGCCCGTTTCATTATCGAGGGGGTCGATCGCCACTCCATCCCCTGCCCCTACGGCGGCAGCCCAATCGACGTCAGTTACTTCGGCGAGTCGCCGACCGGGACCCCCGATCACCTAGGCGAGATCTGCTTCTTCATGCAGCTCGGCCGGACCGTCGCGCCACGCAGCGACGCCGACTTCGAGATCGTCGCCGACGGCTCGGACGGCGGCGCTGCCATCCTCGCCGTCACCAGCCACGACACTTTGTCCGACTGGCTCAACCTCGAGGCGTTCGCCAAGGAGTACGTCGGATTCTTGGTCAACACTCCGTTCTCACCGGAAAAAGACCTGCATCTGACGCTGACCCACTACTACATCGCCCGACCCGGCGACAACTATCTGTCCTACCTGACCGCAGCCCGCAACGACGGCGACCGTTTCCAGCATGTGTTGGGCGGTGACCTGATCGACTCCGGCGGACTGGGCCGCTTCTTCAATCCAGCCTCGGGGCTGCAAGGCTTCGGCTACCTGGACATGAACCCCGAGCAGATGGAGTACTTGGCCTTCATCTCCGACGAGTCCAGCCACGCTTACGTCCCCGGCATCCGGGGCCTCGACGACCAAGGTGAGGTCCTGCCCGACGCCACCTACCTCGCCATCAGCGGCGCGGCGGCCATTCTCCTCGGCACCACCGACCCCATCGCCCTGTTGAACAAGGGCCCCCAGGCTCTGCGAGAACCCGGCGTCGTCAAGCTCGAGGTCGGCCGCTCGACGGTCTGGTCGCGGCGGATCTACGCCGGAGGCGCCGACTTCTCCACCATCACCGACGAACTCTTTGCGCTCCGCGGCCAGGCCACGGGACACGTCAAGGCTCGAGTGGTCGACGGTGCTGGCCTCGCTGTCGCTGGGGTCCCGGTCGCCGCCGTCCGCGTCTTCAGCGCAGTGGCGGGCCGCACCGAGACGCGCTTTGTGAGCGACGTCGACGGTTGGGTCGAGGGAGACCTGCCCGTCGGCAGCTACACCCTGCTCCCCGACGCTAATGACCGCGCCGCCGCCGCCCCGGTCCCGTTCGACCTGGCCGCTGGCGACTCGCTCGACCTCTCTCTCCCCGTTGGCGAGCCAGGCCTCATCCACTTCGACGTCAAGAACGGCATCGACGACTCGCCGCTCCCCGCCCGCGTCACCATCCTCTGCGACGGCACCTGCCCTCGCCCGACCAACTCGAAGCTGCGCGACGTCACCTTCGACGGCATCGGCGCCAACGTCGCCGCCGTCTTCTTCATCGGCGTCGACGGCCACATGGACTGGCCCATCGTGCCGGGAACCTACCGGGTGCTCGTCTCCCACGGCATGACCTGGTCGGTCTACCCGCTGGGCACCGCTGGTGAGGGACCCAATGCCGGAGGCGAGGTCGTGACCGTGCCCGAGGGCGGTGAGGCCGCCGTGAACGCCGTGCTCTACAAAGCCGTCGACACCAGTGAGTTCCTCAGCGCCGACTTCCACGTCCACGCCGTCAACTCCCCCGACGCGCCGGTGGCCAACAGCGAACGCGTCCTGTCCTTCCTCGGCGCAGGCGTCGACGTGCTGATCTCCACCGACCACGACTTCGTGACCGACTACGGCCCTTACGTCCGCGCGCTGGGCGCCGAGGGGCAGCTCGCGACCATGGTCGGCGAAGAGCTGACGACCTTCACCTACGGACACTTCAACGCCTTCCCGCTGCAGCACGCTCCCAACGACCGCAACGGTGGGGCCATCGACTGGGCCGTCGATGACGGCCCTGCCATGCACCCCAGAGACATCTTCGCCGCCTTCACAGCCAACCCCGGTGAGCAAGTGATCCAGGTGAACCACCCGCAGAGCGGCTATTTTTCGGCCATCTACCTCGACGCGAGGACCCTGACCTCGCACGCCGACCCGACCCTCCACCGCATCGCTCCGGCCGAACCCGCTCCCGTGACGGGAGACACCGGCCTCTTCGACGAGGGTTTCACGGCCGTAGAGGTCTACAACGGATACAGCCGGAACAGCTTCTGGGGCGTGATGAACAGCTGGTTCCCCATGGTCGCGCAGGGCCTCGTCCCCACCATCACTGCCACCAGCGACAGCCATCGCGTCTATTCCAGCCTCGGTGGCAGCCCATGCACGTGGGTGCACGTCGGCGCAGGCCGCGACACCCCCTCGACCATGGACGCAGCGACCTTCGTGAGCCAGACCAACGCCAACCAAGCGTTCGGCAGCAACGGGCCGTTCGTGCGCTTATGGGCGACCAACGCCGCTGGCGAGCGGGTCGAGACCGCCGGGCTCCTCGCCAGCGGGGGGGCAAACCATGAGGTGACCATTGGGGTCGAGGTCCAGACGCCCCTGTGGATGAAGGTGGATACGGTGACGCTCTACGGCAATCTCGTGGACACGGCCCCATTGCCTGGGGAAGTGAACACTACGGAACCCACTTCCCTCGAGGTCGCAAGTTTCACCCTGACGGACGCCGACCTCCTGCCCTCGGCGAGCCCTGGGGCGGAACCGACCCGCCTGCTGCGCTACCGCAAAGAGGTGACCTTTACGGTCGCGCCCGCAGCCGACAGCTACTACGTGGTCACCGTCGAGGGAAAGAGCGCCCCCAGCATGGTCCCTGTGATTTGGAGCAACACGCAGCCCTTCGCGTTCTCGAACGCGCTCCTCGTCGACGTGGACGGCGGTGGCTATGACAAGCCGCCGATGACCCGAGCCGCAGGGAGCGGGGGTGGGCATCCCAAGGCGACGCCCCAGACGCGCCCGCTCGAGACGCGAGAAGACTGGGAAGCGCTGCGTCGTGCGCTGATTGAACGTCTGCGCTGAGGGGTCACCATGAGTTCGAACGCGTCCTCGAGTATGAGCGCAGTGTTGGGAGCCTTGCCGGCAGGGACTTTGGTGCTGGACCGCTACGAGATCCTTTCGCGCGTCGGCGCCGGTGGTTTCGGCGTGGTCTACAAGGCGCGTCAGCTCAACACGGGCCAACTGGTCGCCATCAAGATGCTCAAGCAGGACCTGCGCGAGGGCTCCGAAGACCTCGAGACCCAGGTCAAGCGCTTCACTCGGGAGATGGAGCTGATCGCCGTCCTCAATCACCCCCACATCGTCGCCCTCAAGGACTCCGGAAAGGTCGACGACGACTGGGTCATGATCCTCGAATACGTCGAGGGCACCGAGCTGGCCGAGCGTATCACCCAGGGTGCGATGGAGCCTGGGCTGGTCAAGCGCGTGATCTGCCAGGCCCTCGAGGCGCTCATCGCGGCCCACCGACGGGGCGTCATTCACCGCGACCTGAAGCCCTCCAACATCATGCTCACGGGCTCCGCCGACCGGCCGCTGGTCAAGGTGCTGGACTTCGGCATCGCCACCTTCGCCCACGGCGAAGGCGGCGAGGGCGGTGCGCTGACGCAGACCCACGTGGTGCTTGGGACCCCGGCCTATATGGCGCCAGAGCAGATCCAAAAAGACGAGGCCAGCCCAAGCATCGACGTCTACTCCATGGGACTCATTTTGCTCGAGTGCCTCTCAGGCCGTCGGGCGGTGACCGGCAAGACCTCCATGGATGTAGCCATGAAGCAGCTCAACGAGCCGGTGCCCATCTCCACTGAGCTGCGCAAGAGCGCCTTTGGGCCGGTGATCCTCAAGGCCTGCGCCAAATATCCGGAAGACCGCTACACGAGCGCCGAGCAGATGCTCGAGGCCATCGAGGCGCTGGACCTCGAGGCGCTCGCCCCTCCGGAGAGAAGCAAGGTCGTTTTGTACGCCACGCTCGGCCTGGCCATCGTCCTCCTCATGACGGCCGGCGTGCTGCTCGGACTCAAGTTCCTGGGCAAGAAGCCGGCGGCCGCTGGCGGTGCCGAGACGCTCACCGAAGAACCAGGCGCCACCGAAGAGTTCTTGGCGCTTCAGCAGCGCGCTCGGCGTGGCGCAACCGATTCGTTGGCCAAGGGCGCCTTCCTGCCGGCGCTGAAGCTCGCCGAGCCAGTGGCCAACCCACCGGACACCATCTACGCGGCCATGGCCGACCTCGAGCGCGACGGGCGCGAGATGCTCAAGGAGTTCTGCGACTGCTACACCGACAACGTCTTCGGCGGCAGTCGCGAGGACTGTGAATCGCAGTATAAGCTGCTCAAGGAAATCGACTGCGCGAAGGTCGCCTACGAGGTGCACCCCAAGGGCGCCATCGAGCATCTGCGCTGTACCCAAGGCGCCATCGTGAGCTTCAAAGACTGCGTGGCCGGCTGCCCAGCGCTCGACAGCGCCAAGGGCGGACAATGCCTGGCCAAAGCCGGCGACGACGCCAACACTTGCCGCAGCGAGTCTCCCCTCGGGCTCTTGGTCCAGATTGACTCCTGCATGGAGATCGCACTCAAGTCGCCGCACGGCCGCTGAGCGAGCACACTTGCCGAACTGGTTACGGCGCCGTTTCAGGCGCACGCGAGGTTCCGATGGACGCGAACACGCGCCTGCAACGATGGCAGGCTGGAAGCGGCGCTCGCCGCGGCGGCGAGCCTGGGCACGACCGGTGGTGACGGCGACACCCCTTGTCTCTCGGTCGCGGCCCACTTGGGGCAGCTCGACCTCGTTCGCCGAGGGCGCGTCGGCAAATCGTCACGACGGCGACCGCCTCAGGCCCTTGAGATTCGAACCTGATTGCTGATGCAGACTGTGCTGGTCCGCGCTGCGCCTCTTCACAAGGTCGAAGTGCAGATGAGGTTTTTGTGCAGGGTACATTGACGGTGGCTCTACTTTGCCCTAACCCTCGAAGGCACGGGAGCACATGCATTCGAGTGAGAGGCCATGACGGCAGAACTGAACACACAAAGCTTGGTCGAGGGATCGGTCGTCGACGGACGGTTCCGAATCAAGAAAATGCTTGGCGAAGGCGGCTTTGGCGTCGTTTTCAAGGCTGAGCAGCTCTCGACTGGGCAGAACGTCGCGATCAAAGTGCTTCACACTCAGCGAATGGGAAATCCGAGCGCGGCACGGATGATCGAGGAGCGCTTCGTCCGCGAGATGCAGGTGATCGCACGACTCAAGCACCCCAACATCGTGCGGCTCATCGACACAGGGAAGTTGGTGGGCGGAGAGCTCTACGCCGCCATCGAGTTCGTCGAGGGAGAACCCCTCTCGGACCTGCTGAAGCGAGAAGGGCAGATGCAGGCTCAGGATGCGATCCGCGTCATGGGCCAGGTCCTCGACGCGCTGTCCTGCGCCCACGACTCGGGCATCGTCCACCGAGATCTGAAGCCCGACAACATCATGATCACCACCACCGGCGCGCGCCGCAACGCGCTGGTGCTGGACTTCGGCATCGCGGGCCTCGCCACGAGCGACCAAGACGACCCCTCCAAGAAGCTGACGGCGACGGGGCAATTCATCGGGACGCCCTACTACATGGCGCCCGAACAGCTGACTGGACACAGCACCACGCCGCAGAGCGACATCTACGCTTGGGGCTTGGTCTTTCTCGAGGTCTTGACCGGGAGAACCGTCGTAAACGGGAACTCTATCGCTGCCATCATCATGGAGCAGTGCTCGCCAAAGCCGATTCCCATCGTTCCTTCGATCGCCAAATCGCCGCTGGGGCGCATCTTGGCACGGGCCACCGACAAGTCGCTGGAGCGTCGCTATCCACATGCTGGCGACGCGTTGAACGATCTCGACGGGGCGATGACCCAGTCTTACGTCTACAACATCCCGATCCTCGCGAATGACGCCCTGGCATCAGGCGAGACCCAGGACCTCATCGATGGCGAGGTTGCCTTCACACAGAACACGGGTGAGAGCGCCGCGAACTGGCGAGCGGCTGCGCCTGGGGACAAATCCACCGCGCCGCATGTCGTCGGGGGTACCGACCAGTTCGAACGCCAGGTCAAGAACAGCAGGCTGGGCTTAATCGTTGGCCTTTTGGTTCTGTTGATCGCCGGGGCGGTCGTTGTGTTGCTCGCCCAGATGGGAGATGAGACGGCGCCGACCGACGCGAAGAGCGACAGCGCCCCTACCGAGAATGCCGTCGCTGCAGGCGCTCCTGTGGTTGCGCCAGAGGCCATTGAACCCAAAGAGACCTCGTTGCCGGCCGACTCGACCGTTGGCGAGGAGGTCACGGAGCCCACAGGGCAAGAGACGCACCCGCAAAACATCGACGAGCCCCTGCTCGTTGGGCTGCGGATGCAGAACGCTGGCGACGCCGTGGCCGCGAAGCAGGCCTTCCAAGAGGTCCTCGCCATCGACGCCGAACACACGGAAGCCCGAGAGGGCCTGGGCTGGGCGCTGCTCGAGCTCGGAGCGTTCGACGCCGCCTTTGAGCTCTACCGCGAACTGCAAAGGGAGCCCGAACTCGAAGCTCGTGCCATGTTGGGAGCCGCGCGCGCCAAGCGGGGTGCAGAGGCCTTCCCCGAAGCGAGACTGCTGTACAAAGAGTATTTGCGGCGCTTCCCCGACGATTCGAACGTGGTGCAGGCCCGTGCAGAGCTGAAGAGCATGCGGCCCGAACGCACGCCCCATGGTCAGGGAGGCTCCCCCAAGACGGAGCCCAAGATCAAGCCCAAGGGGCTCGAGGTCGATCCGGACCTGTGAGGCTGCGCGCGGACCCCACTGTCGTCGCTTGAAAGGCCGAGAAAGGCCGAGAAAGGCCGGAAAGCCGGAAAGCCGGAAAGCCGGAAAGACTCGAGAGGGCAACCTGCCTAGTCTGGCGGTTTCCGAATTGCGAACCCCCAAGTGAGAGCGCCACCATGCGTCGTTTGCTGTTGTTGATGTCGAGTCTGTCCCTTCTGCTCGCCTGCACCGAGGTTGGACTCAACGACCGGTATTACGCGTGCCAGAGCGACGCCGACTGTGTGGGAGGCAGGCGCTGCCTATATCCGTCGAGCGGCGCGGCTACCGAAAACTTGGCCGATTCGCTGCGTGAGACCTCGCGTAAAGAGTCTGCAGGGCGCTTCTACGTGCCACCTGCTCCGAGGGCCACCAAGACCTTGACTCTTCAGCCCTTGCCTGCGGCCTGGAGCCCCTTGAGGTCGATGCGCTGAGCCCTCAAACCCATCGAAACGACTCATCTTAAGCTGGACCTCACCCAACGACGAACCCCAGCAAACGCTCACCAATCAGGGGGTTGACGGGCGAGCGCGACGGTTCGATAAGGGTGCGGCACCGGGGTGCCCCGCCGCCGCTTGGGCTGCAGGAAACCTCGTCGCTGAAATCCGTCCAATAGAGAGTATGCTTGGCCGACCAGTACGCTCGGCAACGACAAGGAGCAGCAATGAGCGAGTCCACCCCCCGACTCGAGCCGACCACTCACGTCACCGCGTCCTTTGTGCATGAGGAGCGCTTGCTCTTCGAGCAGTCGAAGCCTGGCTGCCGTGGAATCGAGTTCCCACCACTCGGAGTGCCTGCGGTCGACGCCAGGTCTCTCCTCGGGAAGATGTTCCGAGCGCAGCTCGCCGAGCTTCCCGAGGTGAGCGAGCCCCAGGTGGTGCGCCACTTTGTGCGGCTGAGCCAGTGGAACTACTCGATCGAGATCGGCCCCTACCCGCTGGGGTCGTGCACGATGAAGTACAACCCGAAGGTGAACGAGGTCTTGGCGAATTTGCCGGGATTTGCGCGGCAGCATCCGTTCATGCCGGAGCAATGGACGCAGGGCTCGCTCAAGTTGATGAAGGAGCTCGAAAAGCAGCTCTGTGCCATCTCGGGGCTGGCGGCTTGTACGCTGCAGCCGGCGGCGGGCGCGCACGGCGAGTTCACCGGCCTGATGGTCATGCGCAAGTGGCAAGAGTCGCGCGGGCAGGGGCATCGCAACAAGGTGCTCGTGCCGGACTCGGCGCACGGGACGAACCCGGCATCGGCAGCGTTGGCAGGGTGTGAGTCGATCGAGCTCAAGAGCAATGCGCAAGGGCTTCTCGACGCCGATGAGGTCCGGCGCGCAATGGGCGGAGACTGTGTCGGGCTGATGGTGACCAACCCCAACACGCTCGGTCTGTTCGAGGCGCAGATCGCCGAGGTCTGCGCCATCGTTCACGAGCGCGGCGGCTTGGTCTACATGGACGGCGCCAACATGAACGCCATCCAAGGCAAGGTCCTGCCCGGCGCCATGGGCATCGACGCGATGCACTTCAATCTGCACAAGACCTACTCTACGCCGCACGGCGGCGGCGGACCGGGCGCAGGTCCCATCTGCGTGCGCGCCGATCTGGCGCCCTTCTTGCCCGTCCCGCACATCGTCGAGCACGACGACGGCACCTACTCGCTGGACTACGACCAGCCGCAGAGCGTCGGGAAGATGAAGGGGTTCTTCGGGAACTTCCTTATCCTGGTGCGGGCTTACGCCTACCTGCGGGCCATCGGGGCGGAGGGCATTGCGCGCAACGCCGAGCTGGCCGTGCTCAACGCCAACTACATCATGGCCAAGCTGCGCGGCGTCTACTCGCCCGTCCACGACGTGCCGTGCATGCACGAGGCCGTCTTCTGCGACAAGTCGTTCAAGGACAACGTGAAGACCCTCGATGTGTGCAAGCGCCTGATGGACTATGGCTACCACCCGCCGACCATGTACTTCCCGCTCAACGTGAGTGGGTCGATCATGATCGAGCCCACCGAGAACGAGCCGAAGGAAGCCCTCGACGAGTTCATCGAAGCCATGTTGGCGATCCACGCCGAGGCTAAATCCGAGCCCAAGACCTTGACCTCCAGCCCGCACCGGACGTTCCGCAAGCGCGTGGACGAGACGACCGCGAACCGCAAGCCGGTGCTGCGTTGGCGTCGAGAAGTTCTTTGATTCCGCGCTAGGGGTCGTCTCGAGCTTTGGGTTCTGCTATATCAAGGTCTTCGGCGTCTGTGCTGTGCGAGTGGGACGCCGAAGGCCCTGTTGTTTGCTGGCCGACCGCCTTACGCTGTTGGCCGCGCCGCGGGTCGTGACCACCCCTTCGACAGTCCCGTGTGACGCCCATCGCCCAATTAGTGACCGAGGCCGACCGAGATGACCGCAGCTGAGCGACGTCCCCCCCCTTTATTTCCGCAAGAAATCGAGCGAATCTACATGATTGGTGTGTGCGGCACCGGAATGGGGTCGCTCGCCGGAATGCTGCGCGTGGCGGGATACGAGGTGATGGGCAGCGATCAGAACACCTATCCGCCCATGAGCGACCTGCTCGCCTCGCAAGGCATCGAGATTCTCAAGGGTTGGGACGCGCAGAACCTATTGCGATTGGAGACGCCGCCCGACCTCGTCGTGGTGGGCAACGTCTGTCGGGTCGACAACCCGGAGGTGCTGGCGGCCCTCGAGCTGGGCATCGTCTCGGTGAGCTTTCCCGAGACCCTGCGTGAGCTTTTCCTGCTCAAGTCCAAGAAGCGCGTGGTGATCAGCGGGACCCACGGCAAGACTACGACCAGCTCGTTGGTCGCGTGGTTCCTCGAGCACGCGGGCTACGACCCGTCGTTCATGATCGGCGGCGTGGCCGGCAACTTCGGCAGCAACTACAAGCTCGGCCAAGGCGATATTTTTGTGGTCGAAGGGGACGAGTACGACTCGGCCTACTTCGACAAGGTGCCGAAGTTCTGGCACTACGCGCCCAACACGCTGGCCATCACCAACATCGAGTACGATCACGCCGACATCTACAAGAACGTCGAAGAGATCATCGAGGTCTTCGAGCGACTGGTCGAGATGTTGCCCCCGACTGGCCGCATCTGGGCCAACCTCAAGGACGCCAACATCCGGCGCGTGGTCAAGAGCGCGGCCTGCTCCGTCCACGGCTTCGGCGTCGGCACGGGCGTCGAGCTCAAGGCGCAGAACCTGAAGTTCGTCGAGGGCGGTGGCGCGACCTTCGATGTGCAGCGCTCGGCGACTCGCCTCGGGACCCTCGAGAGCCCGCTGCCTGGCACGCACAACGTCTACAACGTGCTCACCGCGCTCGGCGTGGGCCTGAGCCTGGGCCTGCGCTTCGAGTCGATGGCCGAGGCGCTCGCGGCCTTCAAGGGCGTCAAGAAGCGCCAAGAACTCATCGACGTGGTCGACGGAATCACCATCTACGACGACTTCGCCCACCACCCGACCGCGGTGCGCGAGACCGTCCGAGCCATTCGCGATCGCCACCCCACCTCGCGCCTGTGGGGCATCTTCGAAGCCAAGAGCAACACCAGCCGCAGAGCCGTCTTCCAAGCCGACTACCCTATCGCGCTCGCCGGCTGCGACCAAGTCATCCTCTCGGCGCCCTGGAAGCAGGACTCCCTGCCCAGCAGCGACCTCATCGATCTGGACAAGGTCGTCGCGGACTTACAGGCCGGTGGGACCGAAGCTTGGCTCATCCCTTCCGTCGACGACATCGTCGCCGCGTTGCTCGAGCAGCTCGAGGCGGGAGACGTGGTCCTGGGCTTGAGTGGGTCGGCGTTCGGCGGCTTGCACCGCAAGCTGGCGGCCGCGCTGCACCAACGCCCGAAAGAGCCCGTCGCCGCTGTGGCGAAGCCCGAGACCCCGGCAAAGCCGCACCGCCGGCCGGCCTCTGAGTTTGCGCCTCGTCCCCGGCGCACGAGCCGCCGCCGGCGCACGCCTCTGCAGCCCAAACCCAGGGGCCGACGACCTCAGCGACCCCAGGCGAGCCGTCGTCGAGGACGCAAGCGCGTCGTCCGTTGATGAGTCCTGCGGAGCTAGAGCAGCCCGAGACTGGGTGGAAAGGGCGGGCCCG
>Ga0210044_10003721_pt1 | contig 21662 bp, 16 predicted proteins | sample CryGey13umfilter_2_FD_183959 | JGI IMG/M metagenome (GOLD analysis project Ga0210044, IMG submission 183959) | Groundwater microbial communities from aquifer in Utah, USA - Crystal Geyser 4/9/14 3 um filter (SPAdes) (version 2) | ecosystem: Environmental > Aquatic > Deep subsurface >... | reverse complement strand
GGACAGACCGCAAGGCAATCGTCGCAGCCATAGATGCGGTTGCCGATCAGCGGGCGCATCGGGCGCGGGATCGGGCCTTTCAGCTCGATGGTCAGATACGAGATGCAGCGCCGCGCATCCAGAACGCCGGAGGCGGGAAACGCCGCCGTCGGGCAGATGTCGAGACAGGCGCGGCACGAACCGCAGCGGTCGGCGTGGGCGGCGTCGGGCGCAAGCTCCAGCGTGGTGAAGATCGCGCCGAGAAAGAACCATGAGCCGAGATCGCGCGAGACAAGATTGGTGTGGCGGCCCTGCCAGCCCAGACCCGCCGCCTGCGCCAGCGGCTTCTCCATCACCGGGGCGGTGTCCACGAACACCTTGATCTCGCAAGCCGTTTGCTCAACCAGCCAGCGCCCCAGCCGCTTGAGCCGCCGCTTGACCACGTCGTGATAATCCGCGCCCTGCGCATAGACCGAGATCGCGGCGCGATCCGGCGTGGTCAGCGCGGCCATCGGGTCGGCCTGCGGCGGATAGGGTTCGGCCAGCATGATCACCGACCGCGCCTCAGGCCACAGCGCGGCGGGGTCGGCGCGCCAGTCGAGCCGTTCTTCCATCCACGCCATCTCGCCGTGCGCGCCGTCCGCCACCCATGCGCGCAGCCGCGCGCCGGCAAGCGCCGCGGCGTCGGGCGCGCAGACGCCGAAGGCGGCGAAACCCTGCGCCCGCGCCTCGGCCTCGATGGCGCGCACCGGCGTGGCGCGCATCAGAAATCGAGGTCGGCGTAGTGCTCGGGCGGCGAGAAGCCCGGCAGGTGGTCGGCCAGCAGCGACCGGAACGCGGGGCGCGATTTCACCCGCGCATACCATTCCTTCGCAGCGTCGGAGACCTCCCACGGCACGTCGCCGATGAAATCGAGGCAACTGAGATGCGCGGCGGCGGCGAAATCGGCGATGGTCAGCGCCTCGCCCGCCAGCCAGTGCCGCCGCTCGACCAGCCAGCCGACATATTCCAGATGCTGCTTGATCGCCTTCGCCCCGGCCTTGACCCGCGCGCTGTCGGGGTGGCCGCTGCGCATGATCCGTTTCATGGCGCGCTCGGTCACCAGCATGTCGGTGACCTCGGCGTTGAACTTGCCGTCGAACCAGCCGGTCAGCCGCCGCGCCTCGGCGCGGTCGATGGGGTCGGAGGGCAGCAGGCGCGGCTCCGGGCCGGTTTCTTCGAGGTATTCAAAGATCGCCGCGCTGTCGGCCAGCGCGCGGCCGTCGCGCTCCACCAGCACCGGCACGTCGCCGGCGGGGTTGAGGCGGCGGAAATCCAGCCGCGCCTCCCATGTCCGCTCCTCGATCAGCTCGACCTCGATCTTCTTCTCGCCCAGCACGAGGCGGATCTTGCGGCTGAGCGGCGAGAGCGGATGGTGATAGAGGCGGCGCATGGCGGCTCCCGAAGCGCGAGGACAGCGCTCCTATTGCCCCCGCGCGGGGCGCAATTCAACCGCTGCGCGTGATCTGGCCGTTCTGCGACATCAGCACCGCCAGGGGCCGCGTGCGGTCGAACTCGGCGAACACCACCACCATGATCGCGGTGATCGGCACCGAGAACACCGCGCCCGCCACCCCCCACAGGCTGGCCCACACCGTGAGGCTGATCAGGATCACCCAGGGGCTGAGGTTCAGCGAATTGCCCATCACCTGCGGCGACAGGATGTTGCCGACCACGAACTGCACCGCGCCCAGCGCCGCGAGCAGCAGCAGCACCGTGTTGAGATCGCCGAACTGCGCCACCGCCATCGCCACCGGAAACACGATGCCGATGATGGTGCCGACATAGGGGATATAGTTGAACAGCGCGATCACGAGCGCCCACAGCGTCGCGAACTCAAGCCCCATCCACGCCATGATCGCCCAGCTCAGCACGCCGACCAGGATGCTGAGCAGGGTCTGCACCGCCAGATAGCGGCCGACGCGGCGGTTGATGTCCTCGATCACCGCGCGGGTGCGCGCGGCCTGCGCCGGATTGTCGGTAAGGCGCACGACCTTTTCGACCATCACCTTGCGCTCCAGCAGCAGGAACGCGACGTTGAGCAGGACGAAAAGCTGCGCGCCCAGCAGCGACGAGGTCGAAGCGGCGGCGGTGCGGATCACCCGCTGAAGGTCGATCTCGCCCAGCACGTCGGCGCGCAGCGTCTGCCACGTCGGCTCCCGCTCCAGCCCCAGCGACGCCGCCGCCTGCTGGATCGCGTTCAGCAAGGCCTGCTGATGCGCCGGCGCGCGCGCGGCGATCACGCCGAGATTGGCGACCAGCAGCGCGCCGACCTCGACGGCGATCAGCGCGATCACCACCACGGCGATGACGTGGCTGGCGTTCTCGGACAGGCGCGGCCCGAGCAGCGGCATCCGCGCCAGCATCCGCGACAGGCCAGTGATGATATAGACGATCAGGATCGCGGTGACGACCGGCACGAACAGGCTGCGGCCGATCACCAGCAGCCAGCCGATCATCAGCGTCAGCGCGACGCCATAGACCAGATCGCGAAAGCGGCTCTCCATGGCGGCGCCCGCCGTCGGCTCAGCCCGCCTGTTTCTCGAACAGCGCCTTCAGCGCCGCCTCCTGCTCATGGCTGAGAGAAGTCGTGAGCACCCGGCCCTTTTCGCGAAACGCCTCCAGCCGCTCCAGCAGCTTGTCGCCGGTCACCTTGCGCACCAGCACGAACAGCGCCGAGCCGCCGCTGGGCAGGCCCTCACCCATCTCCTTCATCGTCTTGTCGTCGATCCCGAAGTCGGAGAACGAGCCGGACAGCGCGCCCGCGCCTGCGCCCACCGCCGCGCCCAGCAGCGGGTTGAGAAACAGCATCCCGATCAGCGCGCCCCACAGCGCGCCGCCCGCCGCGCCCGCCGCCGTCAGGTTGACCGCCTGGTGCAGCTTCACCTTGCCGTCGTCGTCGCGCGTGACGACCACCACATCCTCCATGCTGATGAGGTATTCCTTCTGGAATTTCACCAGTTCGGCGCGCAACTGAAAGGCGGTCTCGGGATCGTCGAACTCAAGGGCTACGAGGTCGGCCATGGCGATGCTCCTGCTGGTTCGAATCGCGCGCTGCGCGCTGGGGGAAGATAGCCGGGAATGGCGCGCGGCGAAGCCTTCATCGTCACCCCCGGTAAAACGCGAACGCCGCGTCCGGGTCGGCGCCCGACCAGAGCGCGAGGCTCAGCAGCATCCGCGCCTTCGGCCCGTCCAGATGGCCGCCGGGCAGCGCGCCGCGCGCGATCAGGTCGATCTCGCCGCCCGGATAGCCGTAGGTGCGCGTGAAGCCCGGCGAGGCCTGCGTGCGCGCGCACAGCACCACCGGCATCGCCGCCGCCAGCGCGCCCAGCAGCGGCGCGACCGGGGCGGCGACATGCCCGGCGCCGACGCCCTCGATCACCGCGCCGCGATAGCCAAGCGGCGCCAGCGCGCCCAGCAGCCGCCCGTCGTCGCCCAGCGCGATCTTGAGCAAGGCCACCGGCGGCGGCGCGCCTTCAGCCATCGCCAGCAGCGGCGCGCGCGCGACACGGGCGAAAAGCCGCGGGGCGCCCTCCGCGACAATCCCCAGCGGCCCGGTCAGCGGCGAGACGAAGGCCGAGGGCAGCGCGGCGTGGGCCTTGCGCACATGGCGCGCGGCGTGAACCTCGTCATTCAGAACCACCAGCGCGCCGAGGCCGCGCGCCTGCGGCGCCGCCGCCACCGCCACCGCCGCCAGCAGGTTGGCGGGACCATCCGCGCCGGGCGCCGCCGCGCCGCGCATGGCGCCGGTCACCACCACCGGCCTGTCGCCCGCCGCCAGCAGATCGAGCGCGAAGGCTGTCTCCTCGATGGTGTCGGTGCCCTGGATCACCACGGCGCCGTCGAAGCCTTGCGCGAAAGCCGCCGCAATCTCGCGCGCCACGTCGATCATGTGCGCCAGCGTCAGCGAGGCGCTGGGCAGGCGCAGCGGCGCGCGCGCCTCGATATCGGCCACCGCCGCCAGCTCGGGCACGGCGGCGACCAGATCGCCCGCGTCCAGCGTCGGCGCGATGCCCCCTGCCGCAGCGGGCGTCATGGTGATGGTGCCGCCCAGCGACAGGACCAGGACGCGCGGGCGCATCAGAACGGGATCTGCAGCGAGAGCGAGCCGAACTGCGTCCAGCCGTTGCGCGTCTCGAACTCGGGCGCGCGGAAGACGTGGCTGTAGGTCAGCATCGCCCCGCGCAGGCGAAGCGCCGCGCCCGCCGCCAGCTCGGGCACGAAGAGCTCGCTGTCCACGCTGCGGCTGTCGCGGAACGTGTTGCCGTCAAGGAACAGGTTGCGCCCCACCAGCCGCCCCTCGGCGCTGGCGAACACATACCAGCCCTCCGGCGACTGCTTGTCCACCGCGGCGAACCCCGCCAGCGAGCGGCGCACGCGCGGCGGGCCGTAGTCCATGTCGAGACTGCGCCCCGCGCGCAGCGTCAGCGCGCCGGTCAGCGAGGTGTCCACCGTGCCGAGCGCGACCGTCGCCTGCGGAATCGCGTCCACCTCCAGCCCCCAGAATTCCGGCCCCAGCGTGGCGCCGATCTTGTGCGACTGCTCATAGACCACGCGGAACGCGACCTCCGTGCCAAGCTGCGTGTCCCAGCCCTTGGGGTCGTCGCCGATGAAATTGTGCACGAGCTTCTGCGCCTGCTCCGCCAGCGACGGCGGGCCGACCACGCCCAGATCGAGCGCCACGGTGTCGAGCCGGGTTCCGGTGTCGGCGCTCAGCGCCACGGTGCCGAACAGGTATCCCGCGTAGGGGCGGTCATCCAGCGGCGGGTCGCGCAGCGTGATGTCGTTGGGGGCGAACATCGCCTGCCCCAGGCCATAGGTCACGCGCCAGGTGTCGGCGTGGACGAACCCCGACATCTGCTCCCGCGCGAACAGCGCCCATTGCGGCAGCGCGCCGGGCGAGGGGGAATAGCGCAGAAAGGCGCCGTTGGTGTATTGCTCGTCAAAGCCTGCGAAGATGTCGTTCTCAAGGATGAAGGTCAGCACGCCGGGCGACGCCGCCTCCTCGGCCAGCGCCGGCAGGGCGCTTGCCGACGCCGCCAGCACCGTCAGAGCGCGCCCGAGCCAGCGCCCGCGTTTCGCCATCGGCATTGCGTCTCCATCCCCATGAGCCAGCGCGCGCGCCATGCCAAGCGTGGCCGCTCGCGCGCCGAAAGAAAAGCCTTGTCGCAGGCCCGGCGGTCAGAAAGACCCGAACGCCGTGCCCAGCCCGATCACCACCGCCAGCGCCAGCAGCGCGCCGACCACCGCCGCCATCACGATGTCCAGATAGCTCTCGCGATGGGTGCAGCCGCAGACCGCCAGCATCGTCACCACCGCGCCGTTGTGCGGCAGGCTGTCGAGCGTGCCCGAGCCGATCACGGCGACGCGGTGCATCAGCGAGGGGTCGAGCCCGGTGTCGGCGGCGATGGTCATGAAGGTCGGCCCCAGCGCGTCGAGCGCGATGGTCATGCCGCCCGAGGCCGAGCCGGTCAGCGCGGCGAGGATGTTGACCGCCACCGCCAGCGACACCAGCGGCCCGCCGCCGATGCCCATCACCCAGTCGCGCACCGCCTCGAAGGCCGGCATCGCCGCGACCACGGCGCCAAAGCCGACAAGGCTGGCCACGCTCAGGATCGGCAGCGCGGCGGCGTTGGCGCCCGCGTCCACCGAGGCGCGCAAGGACGCGAGCCGCCCATGGTTCAGCGCCACCAGCAGCACGATGGCCGCAAACAGCGCCACCGCCACCGACCACACGCCGCCGACGGCGGAAAGCGAGGTGGGGCCCCACTGCGGCTGCGCCAGGAAATCGGCGTCGATCATCGGCAGGATGACTTGCGACATCAGCAGGTTGACCAGAACCACCGTCGCCAGCGGCGCCACCGCCACCGCGATCGGGGGCTGCGCGCGCGCCTTCGCCCCTTGCGTCAGCTCCGCCGGGTCGAACTCGCTGGCGGTGGTCGCCACCTCGCGCACGGTCAGATCGTCGGCGCCCTGCGCGGCGTCGCCGAACCCCTCGCCCGCGCGGCGCGCCTGCGCCTCGCGCAGCTTCAGCCACCACATGCCGAAGCCCAGCATCACCAGCGCGGCGATCACGCCCAGACCGGGCGCCGCGAACGGCGTGGTGCCGAAGAACGGCATCGGGATCGCGTTCTGGATCGCGGGCGTGCCCGGCAGCGCCGACATGGTGAAGGTCGAGGTGCCCAGCGCCACCGCCGCCGGCAGCAGGCGGCGCGGCACGCCGCCGGCGCGAAACAGCGCCACGCCCATCGGCGCCAGCACAAAGAACGCCACGAACAGGCTGACGCCGCCATAGGTGACCATGGCGCCCGCCAGCACCACGGCCAGAATCGCGCGGGTCGGCCCCAGTTTCTCGGTCATGAAATCGGCGATGGCGCCGACCGAACCGCTGTCGTCCATCAGCTTGCCGAACAGCGCGCCCAGCAGGAACAGCGGAAAGAACTGCGCCACGAAGCGCGCCGCCGACAGCATGAAGGTCTGCGTCCAGTGCGCCAGCAACGGCTCACCCGCGAACGCCGCCGCGATCAGGGCGGCCATCGGCGCCAGCAACAGGATGGTCCAGCCCCGGAAGGCGAGAAACATCAACAGGCCGAGGCCGAGAAGGATGCCGAACAGTCCCATGGCTCACACCCCCTCGAGCAGATCGTCGATGTCGAACGTCGAGCGCACGCCGATGTTCGGCCCGCAGGTGCGGCCGAAGTCCTCGGCCGCCTTGCGGCCCTCGTCGCGCAGCATGGTGAGGAACGCCCATTCGGCGTTGAGTTTCGAGGAATGGCCCAGCTTCACCATGATGTCGCCGGTGATGCGGTGCACCCGCATCTTCTTCCAGTTCGCGCCCTCGCCGGTGCCCGCGTCCACCACCTTGCGCAGGATGGCGATCATCCGCAGTTCCTTGAGCAGCGTGGCGTTGAACGACACTTCGTTGAGCCGGTTGGCGATCTCGCGCGCGCTGCGCGGGGTGCCGGGGCGCTCGACCGGGTTGATCTGGATAAGGAAGGTGTCGTCGCTCTCGCATTCCTGCACCAGCGGCGTCAGCGTGGGGTTGCCGCTGTAGCCGCCGTCCCAATAGGCGTCGCCGTCGATCTCGACCGCCTGGAACATCGACGGCAGGCAGGCCGAGGCCAGCAGCACCTCGGGCGTGATCTCGTGCTTGCGGAACACCCGGCCGCGCCCGGTGCGCACGTTGGTTGCGGTGATGAACAGCTTGACCGGGCCGGTGGCCAGCCGCTCGAAGTCGATGCACTCGCACAGGATGTCGCGCAGCGGGTTGCCGCCCGCGCCGCCCAGCGCATAAGGCGAGACCAGCCGCGCCATCAGGTCCATCGCCACGAACAGCGGCGAGTTGTCCAGCGTCCAGTTGCCCATCATCATGTCGAGCGGGCCGCGCTGGAACGGGCTGAAGGTGGCGGCGCGCGACACCTTGCGCCAGAAGTCCTCCAGCGCGGCGCGGGCGCCCTCGCGCCCGCCGACCGCCATGCCATGCGCGAACACCGCCGCGTTCATCGCGCCCGCCGAGGTGCCGGATATCGCCTCGACAATCATCCACTCCTCGTCGAGCAGACGGTCGAGCGCGCCCCAGGTGAAGGCGCCGTGCGAGCCGCCGCCCTGCAACGCGAGGTCCACCAGCAGCGGCTTGCGCGCGGCGCGGCGGCGCTTGTAGGCCGCGTCCTCGTCAGGGGTGGGGGTGTCGGCCATGGCGCGCTCCTTTGGGTTCGCCCTGCATTGTGCAGTGCAACAATCCTACCTGTCGGGCTTCGCACCCGCAACAACTTGCAGCGGCGCGCGTCATGCCGGCGCCTCAGGCCGGTCGCGCCGCCACACCAGCGCCGCGACCATCGCCGCCGCGCCCGCGAAGGCGCCAAGGCCAAGGAAGGCCGCGACCATGCCGCCCTCCGCCCCCGCCAGCCCCGCCGCGAGATAGGCCGCCAGCAGCATGAGATGGTTCAGGCTGTAATGCGCGGCGTAGAGCGCCTGACGCTCGCGCGCCGGGCCGAAGCGGCGGATCAGCGCGGCGGTCGGCGTCTGCGCCAGCGTGGTCGCCGCGCCCAGCGCCGCCCACAGCGCCAGCAGCGCGCCATAGCCCGGCAGCAGCGCCCCCGACAGCAGCAGCGCCGACAGCGCCGCGCCTGCCGCCAGCATCACGCCGCGCTCCGCCCCGCCGACGATCAGACGGGGCAGCATCAGCGCCGCAGCCACGCCTCCGGCGCCGTAGCATGCCAGCGCCACCGCCGCCGCGCGGTCGTCGAGGTCGAACACGCCGCGCACCAGCACCACGGTGTTGACCGTCACCATCGCCCCCACCACGGTCGCGGCGGCGTTCAGCGCCAGCGCGCCGCGCAGTTGCGGCGCCGCCAGCAGGGCGCGCAGCCCGGCCACGCTGCGCGCCACGGCCCCGCCCGGCGGCGTATGCCCCTGCGGCAGCGTGATCGTCGCGAGCAGCAGCGCAGACAGCGCGAACCCGCCCATTGCGCCCACGAACACGCCGCGCAACTCCAGCACCATCAGCAGCGCCGCCGCGATCGCCGGGCTGATCAGCGTCTCGGCCTCATAGGCGATGCGCGCCTTGGCGATGGCGCGGGCATAGTCGGCCTCATCGGGCAGCAGGTCGGGCACGGTCGCCATGTAGGCGGCCGAAAACGCCGCCGCCGCCGCCTGGAACACCACGATCAGCACATAGATCTGCCACACCGCATCGACGAACGGCAGGCTCAGCAGGACGGCGGCGCGCGCAAGGTCGAGCGTGATCAGCCAGGCGCGGCGCGGCAGGCGGGCGGCGAAGGCGGCGGCGATGGGCGCGACCAGGATGTTGGCGCCCATCTTCAGCGCCAGCGCGATCCCCATCACCGCGCCCGCCTGATCGCCCGCCAGATCATAGGCCAGCAGCGCCAGCGCCACTGTCGCGACGCCGGTGGCGATCAGCGCAAGCGCGTTGGCCCTGAACAGCCGGACATAAGCCGACGTGCCCATAACTGTCGCGCCCGGCTGCGCCACCGCGTCACGCCGGGTCCTGCGCCAGCGCCCCGGTCTGGCCGCGCAGCGTGAACCACGTCACATAGACCACCGGCAGGAACACCAGCGTCAGCAGCGTCGCCACCAGCAGCCCGCCCATGATCGCGAACGCCATCGGCCCCCAGAACACCGTCGGCGCGATCGGGATCAGCCCCAGCACGGTGGACATCGCGGTCAGCATCATCGGCCGGAAGCGCGAGGTCGCCGCCGCCACCACCGCCTCCCGCATCGCCAGCCCTGCGGCGCGGTCGCTCTCGATCTGCACGATCAGGATCACCGCGTTCTTGGCGATCATGCCCAGCAGCGCCAGAACGCCGAGGATCGCGACGAACCCCATCGGGCTGGACGAGATCAGCAGCGCGCCCACCACGCCGATCAGGCCCAGCGGCATCACCAGCGTCACCATCGCCAGCCGCTGGAAACTTTGCAGCTGCAGCATCAGCAAGGTGAACATCAGAAACAGCATCAGCGGCGCCACCGCCATCACCGAGGCGCGCGAATCGGCGCTCTCCTCGGCGATGCCGCCGATCTCGATGCGATAGCCCGCCGGCAGCGCGGCGCTCAGCGCGTCGATCTGCGGCTGGATCGCGGCGACCACGGTTTCGGGCAGCACCCCCGGCGCCACATCGGCGCGCACCGTCAGCGTGGTCCGCCGGTCGCGCCGCCAGATCTGCGGCTGCTCCTGTTCGTAGGAGAAGGTCGCGAACTGGCTGAGCGCCACGGTGCGTCCGTTGGGCAGCGGCACCTGCAACGTGCCGAGGGTGTCGAGCGCGATGCGGTCCGCCTCGCTGGCGCGCGCGACCACGTTGACCAGATAGATGTCGTCGCGCAGCTGGGTGACCGTGGCGCCGGAGGTCAGCGTGCCGATCACGTTCGACAGGCCCTGGCTGCTGAAGCCCAGCCGCCGCGCCTGATCCTGATCGACCTGGATGCGCAACTGGCGCGCAGGCTCCATCCAGTCGAAGTTCACCCGCCGCACGCTCGGGTCCGCCGCCATCACGTCGGCCAGCTTCATCGCCGCCGCGCGCAGCCGCTCCACGTCCGGCCCGACCACGCGCCATTGCAGCGGCCAGCCCACCGGCGGCCCCAGCTCCAGCGGCGTCACCCGCGCCACCACTTCGGGAAACTGCTCGGCCAGCAGCGTCTCAAGCCGGCCCTGCAGCCGCTCCCGCGCGGCGATGTCTTTCGCGACGATGACGTGCTGGCCGAAAAAGTCGTTGGGCAACTGCACGTTCAGCGGCAGGTAGAACCTGAGCGCGCCGCGCCCGACATAGGCGCTCCAGCGCTCCACATCGGGGTCCTGCGCAAGAATGGCGTCGAGCCGCGCCACCACGTCGCCGGTCGCGCGGGTCGAGGCCTTCTGCTGCAGCGTCAGATCGACCAGCAGCTCGGTGCGGTCCGACGCGGGAAAGAACTGCTGATCGACCAGCCGCATCCCCCAGAGCGACGCGCCAAACAGCGCCAGCGTGGCGACGATGGTGATCCAGCGGAAGCGGATCGCGGTTTGCAGCAGCCCGGTGTAGGCGCGCATCGTCGCGCCCGGCGGCGCCGCCACCGCGCCGCCTTTGGGCATCTTCAGGATCGCCATGCCGATCACCGGCGCGAACAGCACCGCCACGAACCACGACGCGATCAGCGCGATCGCCACCACCGCGAAGATCGAGAAGGTGTATTCGCCCGCAGAACTGGCGGCGAAGCCGATCGGCACGAAACCGGCGATGGTGATCAGCGCGCCGGTCAGCATCGGCGCGGCGAGGTTGGCGTAGGCGAAGGTCGCCGCCTTCTCCTTGCCGTCGCCCGCCGCGATCCGGCGCATCATCGCGTCCACGGTGGTCATCGCGTCGTCCACCAGCAGCCCCAGCGCGATGATCAGCGCGCCCAGCGACACGCGCTGCAGGTCGATGTTGACCAGATCCATCACCACGAACACAACCGCCAGCGTCAGCGGGATCGCCATCGCCACCACCATGCCGGGCCGCGCGCCGAGGCTGAGGAAACTCACGCCGATGATGATCGCGATCGCCTGCCACAGCGAGGTGGTGAAGTCCTGGATCGCCTCGTCCACGGTGACCGCCTGATCGGCGACCAGCACCGGCTCGATGCCCAGCGGCAGGTCTGCGGTGATCCGCGCCATGGCGTCCTTGATCTGCGCGCCCAGCGCCAGAATGTCGCCGCTGTCCACCATCGCGATGGCGAGGCCGATCGCGGGCTCGCCGTTCACCCGAAACAGCGGCTGCGGCGGATCGACCAGCCCGCGTCGCACATCGGCCACGTCGCCGAGGCGCACCATGCGCTCGCCCACCAGAATGTTGACCTCGAGCAGATCGCGCTCGCTGACGAAGGCGCCGGAGACGCGCAGCGAGACGTTCTCCTGATCGGTGCGGATCACCCCCGCCGGGCTGACCGCGTTCTGCGCCGCAACCGCCGCAAAAACCGCCGTATAATCAAGCCCCAGACTGGCGATGCGCTCCGGCTGGAACTCAAGATAGATCGTCTCGTCCTGCGCGCCGACCAGCTCGACCTTCGAGACGTCGGGCAGAAACAGCAGCTGCGTGCGCACGTTCTCCACCGCGTCGCGCAATTCGCGGGCGCTGAAGCCGTCGGCGGTGAAGCCGTAGATGAAGCCGAAGGTGTCGCCGAAATCGTCGTCGAAGAACGGGCCGATCACGCCCGCAGGCAGCGTGTGGCGGATGTCGGCCACCCGCTTGCGCACGTCATACCATCTGTCGGGGATCTCGGCGGAGGTGACGGCGCCCTCGATGTCCACGAAGATCGTCGCGCGGCCCGGTCGGGTGTAGCTGCGCACCACATCCAGCCCGTCCACCTCCTGCAAGGTGCGCTCGATGCGTTCGGTCACCTGCAACAGCGTCTCGTCCATGGTGGCGCCGGGCCAGCCTGCGGAGACGACCATCGTCTTGATGGTGAACACAGGGTCCTCGGCGCGGCCCAGCCCCAGAAAGGCGCTGACGCCGCCGATCACCGCGACGATCATCAGATAGACCATCAGCGACCGGCTGCGGATCGCGACGCCCGAAAGGTTCGGCCCGATCATGACGGATCGCCCAGCAGGCGCACCTTCTGGCCGGGCAGGATCGCCTGCACGCCCGCCGTCACCACCACGTCGCCGACCTCAAGCCCGCGCGCGACCGACACTTCCGCCGGGCCGAAGCGCGCCACCTCGACCGGGCGCAGCGAGACCGTGGCGCTGGCCGGGTCCACCACCCACACCGCCGGCGCGCCCTGATCGCGGGTCAGCGCGCTGGCCGGGATCACCACGCCCGCGCCCGCGTCGAGCGTCACGGTTCCGGTGACCGTGGCGCCCAGCCGCATCGCCGCAGGCGGCTGCTCCAGCCCCACCTTGACGCGGAACGTGCCGGTGACCGGATCGGCGCGCGGCGCGATCTCGCGCACCCTGCCGTCGGCGGTCACGCCGGGGTCGATGCTGAGCGCGACGCGCACCTGCGGGTTGCGCGGCGCCGACTGGATGACGTTTGCGGGCACGTCGAACACCGCGTCGCGACCGTCGTCGCGGGCGATGCGCGCGATCATGCGGCCGGGCTGGACCACCTCGCCCGGCTCGGCGCCGCGCGCGGTGACCACGCCGGAGGCGTCGGCGCGCAACGCGGTGTCGGCGACGCGATTGCGCGCGATCTCAAGCTGGGCCTTGGCCGAATCGGCGGCGGCCTCGAGCGTCTGGAGGGTCTGGAGCGCCTCGTCATAGCGCTGGCGCGTGGTGAAACCGCGCTCCAGCAGCGTCTTCTGGCGCTCGAAGTTCGAGCGCGCCTCGACAAGCTGGCCCTCCGCCGCCGTCAGCGCGGCGCGCGCGCCGCGCAGGGCGTTCTCCTCATCCTGGCTGTCGAGCCGCGCCACCAGCTGCCCCGGCGCCACCACGTCGCCGACGTTGACCAGCCGCTCGATCATCCGCCCGCCGATGCGGAAGGCGAGATCCGCCTCGGTCTCCGCCTCGATCAGCCCCGACAGCGCAAGCGTCTCGCCCGCCGTCTGCGCGCCGACCGTGACCACCCGCACCGGGCGCGGCTCGGGCGCGGCCGCCTCGGGCGCGTCGTCGCAGGCCGCCAGCGCAAGCGCCATCACCGCAAGACCAACCACTCCGCCATAGCGCCTTTTACGGTCGCGCATGAAGCCCTCGTCTGTTATTCGCCTTCTCGAGGCGACGTTGTTGTGCAGTTATCGGCTACGGCGGTATTATCGTGCGGCGCATCAAGCATGGGTCGGTTAGCACAGGCGGTTGGAGGCGACAATTTAAATGTTTGTTCATGGTGCGTCGGCGGCGAAGCGAACGTGCGGCGCCTGTGATCGTCGCCGCCGATGAGCGCGCGCAGCCTCGCGGCGTTCGGGCCGCTCAGCCGCGCCGAGCAGACGCTGGTGGACGGGCTGGACGCGGGCGACTTCGACCGGCTGGGCGACGGAGCCGCGCCTCAGGCGGGCGACGCGGATCGCGCGGTGCGCGCCGCGCTACTGCGGTTCCTGATCCTCGGCGGCCCGGACGCGCCGCGCCAGCACGAAAAGGGCATAAGGCTGAGCGGCGCCTGGATCACCGGCGCGCTCGACCTTGAGGGCTGCCGCGCGCCGCACGACATCGGCCTCGCCGACTGCCGCTTCGAGGCCGCCCCGGTGCTGCGCGCGGCCCGGATCGACACGCTGTTTCTCGACGGCTCGATCCTGCCCGGACTGGTGGCGGACCGGCTGGAGGCGCGCGGCGGGGTGTATCTGCGCGCGGCGGCGGTCGATGGCGCGGTGGTGCTGACCGGCGCGCGGCTGGGCGGAGAGCTGGTGTGCGACGGCGCGCTGATGTCCCAGCCCGACGGCCTGGCGCTGGACGCGGCGCGGCTGAGGACGGGCGGCGGCGTGTTGCTGCGCGGCGCCACGGTGCGCGGCGGGGTGATGCTGGCCGACGCGCGGCTGGGCGCCGATCTCGACATGGTGGGCGCGGCGATCGAGCGGCCCGGCGCGATCGCCGTGAACGCCTCCGGCGGCGACATCGAGGGCGACTTCGCGCTGCGCGTCGCCACGGTGCGCGGCGAGATCCGCATGAAGAACGCGCGCGTCAGCGGCGATTGCGACCTGAGCGGCGGTAGTTTCGAGGAGGAGGGCGGCGCCGCGATCACGCTGAACCGCTCGATCATCGCGGGCGCGTTCATCATGCGCGACAAGACCGCGATCAGGGGCGCGCTCAGCCTCAACGGCGCCGCGCTGGGCGCCATCGTGGACGATCCGCAAAGCTGGCCGGGGCCGGGCGATCTGCTGCTGAACCGCTGCATCTACGGCGGCTTTCTCGCCGCGCCGGTCGATGGGCGCACCCGCATCCGCTGGCTGTCGCGGCAGGATCCGGCGCGCTGGGGCGAGGATTTCTGGCCGCAGCCCTACGAGCACCTTGCGGGCGTGCTGCAGGAGATGGGCCACGGCGAGGATGCGCGGCGCGTGCTGATCGCCAAGGAGCGGCTGCAACGCCGCGCCCGCCGCGCCCGCGCCCGCTGGGGCGCTGTCCGGCTGGCGCTGTGGCTGAAGGACGCGCTGCTGGCGATCACCATCCGCTATGGCCGCGAGCCGCTGCTGGCCTTCGTCTGGCTGGGGCTGTTCTGGACCTCCGGCGCGGCGCTGTTCGCGACCATCGAGGCGCGCGAGGCGCTGCGGCCCAACGCGCCGGTGTTCCTGCGCGCGCCGGAGTGGACGCTGTGCGGCGTCCCGGCGGCGCAGACGCTGGCGATGCCCTCGCTCGGCCAGACGCGCGCCGGGCTGGCGGCGCCGGGCCAGTCGCAGCTGGCCTGCTTTCTCGCGCAGCCCGAGGCGGCGAGCTTCCCGAAGTTCAATCCGTGGATGTATGCGCTGGACGCGGTGCTGCCGGCGCTGGAGACCGGCCAGCAGGATTACTGGGCGCCCGACACCCGCACGGCATGGGGCTATGCGGGCAAGGCCTTCGGCTATTTCCTGACGCTGGCGGGCTGGGCGCTGAGCCTGCTGGCGGTGGCGGGGTTCTCGGGGATCGTGAAGTCGAAATAGGCGCGCGGAGACGGTCTCCCCGCGCGCCTGTGCGTCACATCGCGTAGCGCAGCACGGCGGCCAGCGGCGCGCCCTCGGGGATGTCCTCCTGACGCACCGCCAGCACGCGCGCGCCGGTGTTCAGCGCCAGCGTGGCGATCTGGTCGATGACGCCATAGGTGTCGGCGCCCTCGGCCTCGGCGAACAGCACTTCGCCGGTGGCCTCGTCGATCAGGCCGGGCAGGGCGTTGTCCATGTCCACCAGCAGCGCCTCGACCGCGCCCGCCGCCGCCGCCCGCGCCGCCAGCGAAACGTCGGTGGTGGCGCGGCGCTGGTCCAGCCGTGCGGCGAAATGCGCGCGCAGATCGGCCACTTCGGCGGCGTAGCTGGCGTCGAGGATCGGGCGCGCGGCGGCGGCGAGCTCGGCCGGGGTCGAGCGATCCGTCGCCTCATGGAAGCCGTCGGCCAGCAGATGGGGATAGCTGCACACCGAACGGAAAATCTGCTCAAGCGGCGGGTTGCACGCCAGGATCAGCGGCGCGGTCTCGCCGCGCAGCACCGGCCGCAGCGCGGCCTCGACGGCGCGGGCATACTGGCGCAGCCGCACCTTCTGGCCTTCGGACCCGGCGATCCGGCGCGAGTGCGAGCGGTCGTTGATCGACGATTTGCCGACCGCGCTCGCGGCGTCCTTCGGCATGTCGGGCACGCGCGCCTCCTGCGGCGCGCCGTCGGCGGAGAACGCCACCAGCCGCGCATCGTTCTCCGACAGCGCCAGCACAAAGCCCGCGTGGGGGAAGGTGATCGCGCGCAGCAGCGGCTTGAGGTGGAAGCGGTCGGAGACCTGCGCCGTGGGCGTCAGCCGGTTGGCGAGGCGAAAGGTGCGCACGCTGTCGGGCGTGGCCAGCACCGCCAGGCTGCGCGCCTGCACCGCCCAGAAGTCGTCATCCTCGGCGATGTCGTCGAAGTGCTCGGCCAGCGCCAGCGCGCGGCGCTTGTCAAAGCCCGCCGCCTCAAGCTGCGCCATCGCGTCGCGCGCGAGGTTCTGGAACGCGATCCGGCTGGCGTCGGCCTGCTGCGTCAGCGGCGTGGTCTCGACGTAGATCGACACGCAGGCGTCGGCGCGCACGGCGGCGAGGCGGCGATAAGCTTCGGGACTGGGAATATCGACGTGAAACATGCGGGGATCTTTCTTTCAACTGGCGCGCGGCGCGCCGAACGGCGAAGCAAGGCTGCGTCTATAGGTGAGAAGCGGCTGCGGCAACCGGGCGCAAGGCTCACGGTCCGGCGGCGAAGCCGAACAAGCGGTCGTTCATGTACACATAGAACGGGTTCGAGGCGATGCGCAGGAACGACTCCAGCGCAATGTCCAGCGCGCCGGTCTCGCCGCGCGTCGGCGCCGTGCCGAGCCTGATGCCGAAATCGTCCAAGGGGTCTGGCAGCAGGCCGTAGAGGCCGTCCCACGGCGGAAACGGCAGCGCGACATGCGACAGCGAATAGATGTCGTCGGGATAGCGCACACCAAGCGGCCGCGCCGTCTCGACCGTCGCGCCCGCCTCGGTCACGCGCTCGACCACCGCGCTGGTCACCGGGTCGGCGTTGGCGATCACCGTCAGCCGCCAAGGGCGCGGCGCGGGCGGGGTGAACCGCGCGACGGCGGTCGCCGCACTCGCGCCCAGCAGCGGCTTGAAGGTGTTGGTCCGGTTCACGTCGAACAGCACCAGTTCCGAGCCGTTGGCGGGCAGATGCGCGAACAGCCCGGTGATCACGGCGCGGGTGCTCACCGTGCTGTCCACCGCCGACTGGAACGCGATGAGCGGCGGCATCCGCGCCAGACCGCCGCGACGGCTGCGGCTGGTGATCTGGTCCTGCAGGGCGCGGGTCAGAAGGTGCGCCTGCCGCCCGCCGTTGACCGGGAAGGAGTTGTACTTGAACGGGTTGAACTCGGGCAGGGTCTCCAGCCACGCCGCGCGGGCGAAGGCGGGAAAGATCGCGGGCCAGCCCGCCAGACCGGCGAAGCGCGCAAACCGGGTGATGCCGATCATCGGCGACAGCAGCACGATGCGCGCGGGCGGCGTCAGCGCGGGGTCGTCGAGCGCGTCGAGCGCGTATTTCAGCGCCAGCGCGCCGCCGTTGGAGAAGCCCACCAGATGCAGCGGCGCCCCCGGCCCCGCCAGCCGCGCAGCCTCGCGCACGGCCAGATGGGTGGCGGCCAGCCAGTCCTCCCATGCCACCACCGTCAGCGCGGCGGGCACCGTGCCATGGCCTGGCATCCGGGGAACCACGGCGACAAAGCCGATCTCGCTATAGCGCCTGGCGATGTGGCGCATCGAATAGGGCGCGTCGGTCAGCCCGTGCAGCAGCACCACGGCCCCCTTCGGCGGCCCCTCGGGCGCCATGACGTAGGAGCGGTTCCAGTCCTGCTTGAACCCGCCCGGATACACCGGGCTGTCGGCGAAATAGCGGTTGACCTGCGAGCGGTATTGCGGCGCGAGCGTCAGCGTCACGCGGTCGCGCACCTCGGCGAACACGCGGTCCTCGGCGCTGAGCCACCCCGCCCAGTCAAGCCCCGCGATCTCCCCGGCGTCGAGGTCGTCTGGCGCGATCACATGCCAGGGGTCGAGCGGCGGGCCGCGAAACGCGTCATAGGCGCGCACGCCGAGGATGGTCGCCAGCACGGCGACCGTCAGCGTGGCGGCCCATCGCGCGGCTCTCAGCAATCGGCGCGTCATCGCGTCTCCCATCCGTTCCGCCGCCCCGATCAACGCCGCGCCGCGATCGGAATGCAAGCGCAAAACCCGCACCGCAGCACATGAAAAAACTTTAATCCGGCGGCAAACCGGGTTTCATCGCGCGCGCCTATCTGACCCCGCGATGCGTTCCGCCGGACTGGAACGCCTGCAGCAGGAACAGGGTGGCACAGCATGACCGAGAGACCCGTTTTCCCCAAGCCGCGCGCGGGCGCGGCGCGCAATCTGGCCATGGCGACCTTCGGCGCGCTGGCCGTGGGCGCGCTGATCTGGACGCCGCAGGCCGAGGCCGAAGGGCGCCCCGGCGCGGTCGCCGATCTTGTCGAACAGGTCAGCCCCGCCGTGGTGACGGTGCTCGCCGAACAGGCGCAGGGCCCGCAAGGCGCGCAGAGCCAGGGGCGCTCGCCGTTCGAAGGCACGCCGTTCGAGGAGTTCTTCCGCCGCTTCGGCCCGCCGGGCGGCGTTCCCATGCCTGACGGCCCGCACGGCGGCCCGCGCTCCGGCCCGCGCGGCGCGGCGCAAGGGTCAGGCTTCGTGCTCGAGAGCGACGGCTACATCATCACCAACAACCATGTCGTCGAGGACGCCGCGCGCGTCATCGTGCGGCTGCCCGACGCGCGCGAGCTTGAGGCGACCGTGGTCGGGACCGACCCGCGCTCCGACCTCGCGCTGCTCAAGGTCGCGGCGACCGGCTTGGCCCATGTCACGCTGGGCGACAGCGACGCCGTGCGCGTGGGCGAGGACGTGATCGCGGTCGGCAATCCGTTCGGCCTCGGCGGCACGGTGACGCGGGGCATCGTCTCGGCGCTGGCGCGCGACATCAACGCCGGGCCGTATGTGGACTTCATCCAGACCGACGCCGCCATCAACCGCGGCAACTCGGGCGGGCCGCTGTTCAACATGGCCGGCGAGGTTGTGGGCGTGAACAGCGCGATCTACTCGCCCAGCGGCGGCTCGGTGGGCGTCGGCTTCGCCATTCCGTCCAACGTGGTCTCGACCGTGGTGGCGCAGTTGCGCGAGCATGGCGCGGTGGAGCGCGGCTGGCTGGGCGTGTCGATCCAGACCGTGACGCCCGACATCGCGCAGGCGCTGGGCATGGAGACGGCGCGCGGCGCGCTGGTGGCCGATCTGGTCGAAGGCGCGCCCGCCAACGGCGTGCTGCGGCCCGGCGACGTGATCCTGTCGTTCGACGGCAAGCCGGTGAACCAGAGCCGCGACCTGCCAAAGCTGGTGGGCGCCGCGCGGGCCGGGGCGACGGTGGCGATGACGGTGCTGCGCGACGGCGCCGAAACGACGGTGGAGATGGCCGTGGGGCGGCTTGAGAGCGCGGCCCAGGCGGCGCCCGACGCGCCCGAAGCGCCCGACACTGCGCCCGCCGCCGTCGCCTCGGCGCGGCTTGGCGCCGCGGTGGCGGCGCTGACGCCCGAGATGCGCGACGCGGCGGGGCTTGCGCCCGACGCCGGCGGCGTGGTGGTGACGGCGGTGGAGCCCGACGGCGCGGCGGCCGCCGCAGGCCTGCGCCCCGGCGACGTGATCCTGCGCGTGGGCGAGACGGCGGTCGCCTCGCCGCAGGACTTCGCGACGGCGGCGGAGACCTCGGAGCGCGCCCTGCTGGTGCAGATCGCGCGCGGTTCGGCGCGGCTGTTCGTCGGCGTGCCGCTGGCCTGACGCCGCAGAAGCAGGAAAGGACGACCGGCGCCGTTGTCGGCGCCGGTCGCGCATTTTTGCTTTATGATATTTGCGACGATGACGTTTCGTCCGCCCGCATTGAAAGAACCGACCATGACCCGCCGCATCCTGATCGTCGAGGACGACGCCGAGACCCGCGCCTATCTGGCCAAGGGCCTTGGCGAGGCGGGCTATCTGGTGGAGACCACCGGATCGGGCCGCGAGGGCCTGTATCTGGCCACCGGCGGCGGTTTCGACGCGCTGCTGCTCGACCGGATGCTGCCCGATCTCGACGGGCTGTCGCTGCTGAAATCGGCGCGCGCGGCGGGGGTGGCGGCGCCCGCCATCCTGCTGACCGCGATGAGCGCGACCGATGAGCGGGTGCGCGGCCTGCGCGCGGGGGCCGACGACTATCTGGTGAAGCCCTTCGCCTTCGCCGAGCTGGAGGCGCGGCTGGAGGCGGTGCTGCGCCGCCCCGCCGACGCCGCGCCCGCCAGCGAGACGGCGCTTGTCTGCGGGCCGCTGACGCTGGACCTGATCGCGCGCGAGGCTGTGCGCGGCGACCGGCGCGTGCCGCTGCAGCCGCGCGAGTTCCAGATGCTCGAATTCCTGATGCGCAGGCAGGGCCGCGTGGTGACGCGCACCATGCTGCTGGAAGGCGTCTGGGACTATCGCTTCGACCCCAAGACCAACGTGATCGACGTGCACATCAGCCGCCTGCGCCGCAAGATCGACGCCGAGGGCGAGGCGCCGCTGATCCGCACCGTGCGCGGCGCGGGCTACATGATGAGCGCGGGCGCCTGAGCCCATGCTGCGCAACGCCACCTCGCGGCTGATCGCGGCCTATCTGATCGCGGCGGCGTTCTCGACCGGGCTGGCGCTAGGCTTCGTCTATTGGTCGGCGGGCGGGGTGATCGACGCCGAGGCGCGGCAGGTGGTGGAGGCGGAGCTGCGCGGGCTGGCCGACGACTATGCGCGCGGCGGCGCGGCGGGGCTGGCGCGCGCCATCACCCGCCGCCTTGAGACGCCCGCCAGCCGCCCCGAGGGCCGCGACGCGGTCTATCTGCTGGCCACGCCCGGCGGCGCGCGGATCGCGGGCAACCTGGCGCGCTGGCCCGCCGACGCGGCGCCGGGGCCGGGATGGGTGACGCTCCAGCTCTACCGCGTCGGCGCCGAGGCCCCCACCACGATCTCCGGCGCCGCGCTGCGGCTGGCGGGGGGCGAGCGGCTGCTGGTGGGGCGCGACGTGGCGGCGCGCGCCGCCTTCGACCGCACGCTGATCCGCGCGCTGAGCTGGGCGCTGGCGGTGACCGCCGCGCTGGCGCTGGGCACCGGCTGGCTGCTCACCCGGCTGGTGCTGTCGCGCATCGCCGAGATCGACCGCGCGGCGCGGCGCATCATGGGCGGCGCGCTGGAGCAGCGCGTGCCGCTGCGCGGCGCGGGCGACGAGTTCGACCGGCTGGCGGAGACGCTGAACGCCATGCTCGACCGCATCGCCGCGCTGGTGGGCGACCTGCGCATGGTCACCGACAGCCTGGCGCACGACATCCGCAGCCCGCTGGGCAGGCTGGGCCGCCATCTGGAGGCCGCGCTGGACGAGACCGCCGCGCCCGACGAGCGCCGCGCCCGCATCGAGCGGGCGCTGGGCGAGGCGGAGACGGTGCTGGCGACCTCCTCGGCGCTGCTGGAGATCTCGCGCGTCGAGGCGGGGGTGGGCGCCGATCAGTTCGCGCCGATCGACCTGGGCGCGCTGGCGCGCGACATGGCCGACCTCTACGCCGCCGCCGCCGAGGAGCGCGGCGCCGCGATGCGCTGCGCGGCGGCGCCGGGCGTGGTGGTGCAGGGCCACCCGCAACTGCTGGCGCAGGCGGTCAGCAACCTGATCGACAACGCGCTGATCCACGCGAAGGGCGCAGGCCCCATCACGCTGACCGCGCGGCGCGAGGGCGGGCGCGCGGTGTTCAGCGTCGCCGATCACGGCCCCGGCGTGCCGGAGGCCGAGCGCGCCCGCGTGCTGACCCGCTTCAGCCAGCTTGACCCCAGCCGGGGCGACGGCGGCGCCGGGCTGGGTCTGGCGCTGGTCGCCGCCGTGGCGCAGATGCACCGCGCCGAGATCGCGCTCAGCGACAACGCGCCGGGGCTGCGGGTGACGCTGCGCTTTCCTGTGGCGCCATAGCGCGCAGGTCTCCGCGCCCCTGCTGCGCCATAGCGCGCAGGGCT
>Ga0210044_10003720_pt1 | contig 21666 bp, 19 predicted proteins | sample CryGey13umfilter_2_FD_183959 | JGI IMG/M metagenome (GOLD analysis project Ga0210044, IMG submission 183959) | Groundwater microbial communities from aquifer in Utah, USA - Crystal Geyser 4/9/14 3 um filter (SPAdes) (version 2) | ecosystem: Environmental > Aquatic > Deep subsurface >... | reverse complement strand
CGATTGGGGCAATTCCTGAAACTGTGCCAGTTGAAATAACGTCTCCAGGGTATAAAGTGATGTATTTTGTGATGAAGCTTACAAGCTCATTGATTTTGAAAATCATATCTTTTGTGTTGCCTTTTTGCCTCACCTTGCCATTTACTGAAAGTTCTATTTCAAGGTTGTGTGGGTTTGGAATTTCATCTTTTGTTACAATCCAGGGCCCAAGTGGCATTGCTGCATCAAAGTTCTTTGACCTGAACCACGGCCAACCCTTCTTCATATCAGCATATTCCAATTCTCTTTCAGTTATATCGTTTGCTATTGTGTATCCAAAAACATAGTCCATTGCCTCTTCTGCATCAACATCCTTGCCCTGCTTTCCTATAACAACCGCAAGCTCAACTTCAGGATCGACTCTTGTTGCAAAATCAGGGTAAATAATTTCTTCATCATGAGAAATTACACAGTCAGCAAATTTTCCAAAAATAATTGGCTCTTCAGGGGGTTTGCTTCCTGTCTCTTTTGCATGCTCAGCATAATTTTTGCCAAGGCATACAATCTTGCTCTCTCTTATAATTGGTGCAGTTAACAAAGGATTTTTAACTTCAAAAAATTTAAGGAATTCGCTTTTGAACAGCTTTTCGCCTTTTTCAATGAGTTTCTCCACATATTCCCACTGCTCTATTATATCTACGACGTTAAAGAATGCAGGGAATTCTTTGTCGAGCTTATGTCCAATGATTTCGGAAACAAGATCAATGTCTATGAGTTTGCCCTTGTAGAACACGCCAACTTTTTCAATTCCTTTACTTTCAAAACTTGCTACTCTCATTTTCTCCTCCTTAATGTAAGTATAAATATAATTGAAATTGTTAAAACTATCGAAGGTCCTGTGGGTATGTTCAAAAAATACGATGCAATTATTCCAACAAGTTCTCCTAAAACGCCAATAAGGATAGAATATATAAACATTTCTCTTAAATTTTTTGCAATGTTTATTGCAGCAGCTCCAGGGATTATTACAAGCGCAGATACAAGTATAATGCCAACTATTTTAATGCTTATAATAACTATTAAAGATAGCAAAAGTACGAACAGGTAATTTAGATACTTCACTCTTATTCCACTTACTTTTGCCCAGTCCTCATCAAAAGACATGATTGTTGTTTCATTGAAGATGAAATACATAAGTACTATGGAAAATACTGCAAGACCAAGAATAATGTACAGATCTTTTGAAGAAACTGCGAGAATATCCCCGAATAAGTAGCTCAACAAATCGGGCTTGTATCCCTTTACAAATCCCAGAAGAATTACTCCAATAGCCATTGATGAAGGAAGCAATATCCCTATGATAGTATCAACAGATAATCTCGATTTTTCGATAAGAGGAGGTATCAGCATCCCAACAACTACCGAAAAACCTAAAGCAGAAGCAAGCGGGTTGACATTTACAAGAAATCCGATAGCAACTCCGGTTAGTGCAATATGTGCTATTGCATGCGAGAAAAATGCCATTTTCCTGAGGATTACAAACACTCCAATAAAAGCGCAAAGGAAACCCGATATTACCCCGACAACAATTGCTCTCAAAAAAAATCCGTAGATCATTTCAAATCCCCTCTGTCCTTATAGAACTCGCAAGGTTCTCCTTCTTTGCAGAATTTGTGTTTGTATACACTGGCTTCCCTTCCATAGAGTTCTTCAAATTTTTCTTCCGAGAGCACTTCGTCAGGTTTACCTTCGCATATCAATGTTCTGTTGACGCATATCACTTTGCTTGCAATTTTTTCTACCACAGTAACATCGTGAGAAACAAGAAGTGTAGTTATTCCGTATTGCTTATTCATGCATGTGATGAATTCGTAAAATGTCTGCTCTCCTGTAATATCAATACCTGCAATGGGTTCGTCGAGCAATAGTATCTCAGGCGACAAAATTAACGCCCTTGCAATGAGGAACCTTTGCTGTTGCCCGCCAGAGAGTTCTCCAATTGCTTTATTGGCAAGATGGGAAATATGGAGTAAATCAAGGTATTGTTCGATTTTCATTTTCTGCTCTTTGCTCTTTGGGTAAGTTTTTTTAATAGAAAGTTCGAGAAGTTCTTTCACTGTAACAGGGAAATTCTGAATAATATCAACTTTTTGCGACACATAGCCAATCCTAGCTCTTTCTTCCCTACTTATCTCGCTTATTTTTTTTCCTAAAATTCTAACCTCGCCTTCGTGTGGCAAAAGATCAAGAATCGCCTTAAGCAAAGTTGTTTTTCCTGCACCATTTGGTCCAATAATAATTGCAATATCACCCCTTTTTAACTCGAACGAGATGTTGCTGATTGCCTCAAAATCCTGGTATCTAACAGAAAGGTTTTTTACTGATAGAATAGTATCATTGTTCATTTTAGCGCTTCAATAATTGTGTTTATGTTGTATTGCATTGTTTCCAGGTAGCTATCCCGCCCATTACTTCCCCCAATAGGATCAAGTACATATACTTTTACATGAGTATCCTCAACGATTGCATTCATTATTTCAGTTGATTGCTGCGGCTCTTTAAATACTGCTTTTATATGATTTTTAGTAATTATATCTTCTATTTCTTTAATTTTTTGTGGAGTTGGTGATGTTCCTTGAGTTCCTTCCAATGTTCCAGCAATTTCAAGCCCGAAGTACTCTGCAAGATAAGGAAATGCATCGTGAAAAGATATGATTTTTTTCGTTTGCAGTCCTTTAACTTCACTCCGTAATCTAAAAGCTTCAGATTTTATTACATCTGTGTAAGTTTTAAAATTTTCTTCATAATATGAGCTGTTTTGAGGATCAACCTCTATAAGTGATTTTTCAATTGCCGTGCATTGCATTATATAATAATCAGGATTTAACCATATATGAGGGTTATCATTCTTTACATTAGCATTTATTGCCTCGCTTGTGTTAATTACCCGTGCATCTTTTAAGCTTTGAAGGAGGCCCTCCATCCAGTTTTCGAGGCCAATATCGTTTTCAAAAATCAGTTTTACACCCTGTAATTTCTCGATGTCTTGAGGGCTAAGCGAAAAATTGTGAGGGTCAGATGTTGACGGGACTATCAGTGATGCATCAACTTTATCCTTACCTATTCCTTTGAGGGCATCATAAATAGGGAAAATTGTTGCGGCTACTTTGATTTTCTGGTTGTCTGTACTTTTAGCGCTGCAGCCGGTGGTCAGTATGGCGATCAAAGCTATAAAAATAACTATTTTTTTCATAACCATATTATATACATTAAAAATACTTTTTGGTTTGTTTTTGAAAAAAATTGTTTATGGTTAAAATATAAGAAATTTTGGAGGTGATTTATGAATACGGTTGGTATATTCTTACCCCCGCCATCTAATGCTGTTGAGATGTTTGAGAAAGCAAAAGAAGCAGAAGGCTTTAAGGAAGAGATTTCTATACTTATTTCAAGAAATGAAAAAGAAAGAAAAGAAATACTTAAAGAGTCTATCGCTATTATTGCATCCTCTATATCTTCCGAAGATCTTGAACTTGCAAAAAATCTTAAACTAATCCAGGTTCCTTTTGTGGGAGTTGATACATTTGATGTTAAGGAACTAACCAGGAAGGGTGTTGCCCTTGCAAATGTCCACTCGAATGCAGTTACTGTTGCAGAATACGCTTTCGGCTTGCTTCTTTCGCTCGCCAAAGATTTTGTGCGAAGTGATAGAGATTTGAGAAAAGGTTATTGGCATGGTTGGATGGGAAAAGAGTTTAATATAGAAGTTCAAGGGAAAATCGTTTGTATTATAGGACTCGGGAGCATTGGAAAGAAAATTGCAGAGTTTGCAAAAGCATTTGGTATGCATGTTATTGGTGTTAAAAGGAATCCGCAGAGTTATCCAAATGTGGACGAGGTTTACGGTACAGAGGACTTGCTCAAAGCAGTGGAAAAATCTCATTTTATCATTTCTGTTCTTCCACTAACTGATGAAACAAAAGGGCTTATCGATAAAAATGTGTTTAATGCAATGAAAGATAAATATTTTATAAATGTTGGAAGAGGCGCTGTTGTAAACGAAGAAGACCTTTTTGTGGCCTTAAAAACCCACATCCTTAGAGGTGCGGCGATTGATACCTGGTGGAATTATCCAGAAAAACCCATGCAATTTGCATATCCTTCTAAATATCCGTTTTTTGCAATTGACAATATAGTGATGACTGCACATGCAGGTGGATTCTCGGCAGAAAGCGTAAAAAGAAGCTGGGAAGACTCAGCAAGAAATATTGTGAGGCTGTTAATGGGAAAGCCGCTGGAAAACATTATTAAAGAGGCTGGCTATTGATATGGATATTTTTAAAAGGAAAAACAGGATCTATGTTCCTGTTATAACAGAAGAAATTGCAAAGGAAACTCTTATAAGATGCAGCTCGTGTGGCAGATTAATCAATTACAAAGATTTAAAGAATAATTTGAATGTTTGCCCTTACTGTGGACATCATTTCAGAATGTCTATACAGGAAAGGATAAATCTGCTCACAGATACCGACACTTTTAAAGCTATTAATAGTGATATAGAGCCCTTAGATGTGCTTAATTTTTATGATGGAGCCTATTATAAGAATCAACTTGCAAAAGTTAGACAGGAAACTGGTTTTAATAGTGCATTAATAACAGGAAAAGCTAAAATTGACGGCGTTGATGTTGCAATAGGGGCGTTTTCTTTTGAATTCATTGGTGGAAGTCTGGGTTTCACCGAAGGAGAAAAGATTGTGAAACTATTCACTTATGCAAAGAAAAATCAACTTCCAGTGGTTGTAAAATTTTCATCTGGTGGAGAGAGGATTCAGGAAGGAGTTTTTTCAATGCTCCAGATAGTTCGTATCATTCAGGCTGTTGACGTCTTTAAAGAAGACGGTGGCCTTTTCATTTCGATTCTTACAAACCCGGTTTATGGAGGTGCTTCAGCTATAGGAATGCTTGGCCAGTTTGTCTTTGCCGAGAAAGATGCAATGATAGGGCTCACAAGCCCCAGGATTACACAGCTTGCCTTTGGGATGAATTTTTCCAGAGAGCTTCAGTCTGCAGAAAAACTTCTTGAAAACGGTTTTCTTGACGGAGTATTCGAAAGGAAAGATTTGAAATCAACAATTTCAAAGGTTTTGAAAATTTACACAAACAGAAGCCTAATATGATGACCTTACTTTCCTTTGAAAGAGAACTTGCTACTCTTTATAAAGAGCTTGAAGAAAAAACCGGGCTTGAAAAAAAAGAATTAAAAAATTTAATAGAAGAAAGGCTTAAGGTAATTTATAAAAGTTTAACTCCTTATAATATTGTAGAAGTAGCCCGCCACCTTGATAGACCTCAAACTCTTGATTATATAAAGGAACTTTTGACCAATTTCGTAGAAATAAAAGGAGACAGAATTTCGGGAGAAGACAGGTCAATCATTGCAGGCATCGGCAAATTTAATGGGTTATCTCTCACTGTTATCGGAAGCAACAAGGGACACACTATAATTGAGCGATTAAAGAGTAATTCAGGAATGATTGGCCCTTCGGGGTTCAGGAAAATTGCAAGGGCTGTTGATATTGCTTCAAATACATTTAAAACACCTATTTTAACGTTTATTGATACGCCAGGGGCACGTGTTTCTCCTGAAACGGAGAAAGAGGGTTCAGTTGCTGCCTTATCAGAACCCATAAAAGCTTTTTTAAAAGCTAAAGTACCAGTTTTGAGTGTAGTGATAGGAGAAGGGGGAAGCCTCGGTGCACTGAGTTTACTCGTATCAGATAGAATCCTTATGCTCAGTTATTCTTATCTTTCTGTTATTTCCCCGGAAGTTGGAGCTTCTGTGCTTTTCAAGGATAGGTCGATGAAAAAGGACATTGCTAAAGCTTTAAAAATTACTTCTGAAGAGCTGCTTAATTTTAATGTGATAAATGGCATTATAGAAGAACCATTTACAGGAGCTCACAGAAATCCTGAGCTTACTATTCAAACGGTTAAGGAAGCCCTGCAAAAAGAGTTTGAGCTGCTTTTAAAGGAACCTTCTGAAAATTTGCTTAAAAGAAGAGCAGAGAAGTTCGAAAAATTTAAAATTTAAAAATAAAAAATTCAAAATGCACCTGTTTTTATTATTTTTATTAAATTTTTGTAAAGTGAGTCGATTAGTTTTTCCTATTGACTGCGAATACTAAAAGTATAAATTATAAAATATAAAATAATTAGGGTTCAAGGAGGTAAAAAAAATGAAAACAGATTTAAGAGGTAGGGATTTTATTAGCGTGCTCGACTTTAACCAAGAGGAATTGGAAACAATTCTTGAGGTTGCTAAATGGCTTAAAATGAGAAATGCTGTGGGTGAGTCACAGACAGAAATCCTTAAAGGAAAGGTTTTGGGATTACTTTTTGCATCGCCTTCAACGAGAACTCGACTTTCTTTTCAAACAGGGATAGTTCAGCTTGGGGGATCTGCTCAGGTCTATAATCCTGAGGAATTACAACTTTCCCACAAGGAGTCATGGAAGGATACTGCCGAAATGATTTCGAGATTTTTGGACGGTTTTGCAATTCGTCTCTATAATCTTAAAACCCAGATGGGTGCAGAAACATATGAATATGGAGATGCTAGAAAGGTTTTAAGAGGAATAGCTGAATATGCGAATATACCTGTAATTAATATGCTTGATGATAAGGAGCACCCCTGTCAGATCATGGGTGATATTCTTACGATGATGGAAAAATTCGGTGGGTTAGAAGGAGCTCGAAAGAAAAAGATCGTTATGTCATGGGCATATGATGAAAGGGCAAAATCTGCAGGGGTACCTCAGACAATGATTGCTGCGGGTTCTATACTTGGGTTAAATATTACTCTTGCTTATCCTGACGAGCCAGGGCTTTACGATGTTGATAGTGAATATGTTGAATTTGCAAAAAAGGCAGTAGCAGAAAGTGGTGGTTCTCTCACGATTGAGAATGACATTTGGAAAGCATCAAAAGACGCGGATGTTATTTACGCTAAATCCTGGGCTAGGAATCCCGATAGACATGCTGAAGTGGGTAAAAAATACAAGGATGATTGGCGTATTTCGCATGAGCATTTTAAGGTCGCCAGTAAAAATTCTGTGTATATGCATTGTCTTCCTGCTCGTAGAAATTTTGAAGTTACTGATCTCCTTATTGATGACCCAAAAATTTCTATTGTTAATGATGAGGCAGAGAACAGGCTTCATGTTCAAAAAGCAATTATGTCTTTGATAATGAGATAATTTTAAAGACAATTTAATAAAATTTTGGTGTAAAAATATTAAAAACAAAGGAGTTTAAAATGGCTAAGAAACAAATTAGGATTTTTGCATTTGGTGGCAATGAAGTTGCCCCTGTCGGTTTAGTTGATAAAAATGGAAAAGCTATTATTCCCGATATTGCTATGCAATGGAAAAGAACAAAAGAAACCTGCGAGCATATATCAAACATTGTAAATTCTTTTCCTGAGGATGATTACATTCTTACGCACGGTAATGGCCCTCAGGTAGGCAATGTTCTTCTTCGCTCAGAGTATTCAAGGCCTATACTTCCTCCTCTTCCCCTTGATGTGTGCGGTTCAGATACTCAGGGGTCTATGGGGTATATGTTGGCACAGATTCTTGCAAATCAGCTAAAGACAAAAGGCATCGAAAAACAGGTTGTGTGTATTGTAACACAGGTTGTCGTTGGTAAAAATGACCCAGGCTTTGAGAACCCTACAAAATTTATTGGCCCATCTTATACAAAAGAAGAAGCAATGAAAAGAGCACAGATGGACGGGTGGGTCGTTAAACTATACAAGAAAGACGAAATAGGCAACGAAATTTGGAGAAAGGTTGTCCCATCACCTGTGCCCCTTGATATAGTTGAGATTGATCTCGTTGAGGCAGCACTTGAAAAAGGTATGGTACCGATAACAGTTGGTGGCGGTGGTATCCCTGTTGTTTTAGAAGAGCCTGACGAAAATGGCGTTTATCATAGTAACTATGGCTTTACTTTTAAAGATGGTAAAGATTTGAAGGTTTACAGAGGGATTGAGGCAGTGATAGACAAGGATCTTGCTTCTGCTTTACTTGGTACGATGCTTGTAAAGAGGGCAAAGGAAAAAGGAGAAGGTATTGATGTCACACTAACCATATTTACAGGAGAAGATGGAGCCAAGCTTCACTATCAGAAGCCTGATCAGGTTAACCTGAGACATTTGACTCTTGAAGAAGCAAAGAAATATTATTCTGAAGGGCATTTCCCGGCTGGCAGTATGGGACCTAAGATTCTTGCAATTATAAAATTCCTTGAAGGTGGCGGCAAGAAGGCTTATATTTCCTTGACTTCGAAATATCTTGAAACGCTTGAAGGAAAAGCTGGGACGACAATCGTTAGGGAATAATATAGTCCAGGGAGGTGGCAATGGACCTTTATGGTAAAGATTTAATTACTACGCAGGACTGGGAAAAGGAATGGCTTGATAAAGTTCTTGCCCTTGCAAAAGACATGAAAAGGCATAGGTATGAAAAGCCATACACTGAAATCCTTAAGTACAAGACTTTCTTTATGTTCTTTTATAACTCTTCGGTAAGGACGAGGCAGTCTTTTGAAGCGGCGGCCACAGAACTTGGAGGGCATGCTCAATTTCTCGAGCCAAAAGCGATGAGATTGAAGTCAAAAGAAAAAGCAGGCGAAACGATAGAGGATGCAGCAAATGTAATGTCGAGATACGGTGTTGGTCTAGGTATAAGAATTCTTGAAGATGCTATTGAGCAGTATGGCGATGGCGAAGCATTGCTTAGAGAGTATGCAAAATATTCATCAATTCCGATTGTTTCAATGGCACACGACAAGTATCACCCCTGCCAGGGGCTTGCAGACCTCATGGGGTTGCAGGAACATATGGGAGATGTGAAGGGCGCAAAAGTAACTATGATGTGGGGTTATTCCTCAATGGTGCGTTCGTGGAGCTCCGTTCAGGAGGATATCCTCCTTCTCCCAAGATACGGAATGAACTTTACTCTTGCATATCCTGAAGGTTTTGACCTTGACCCGGAAGTTATTGAGACAGCAAAGAAAAATACTGAGAAAGCTGGAGCAAAGTTTGAAATAACCCATGACAGGTTTGAAGCAGTTAAAGATGCTGATGTTGTCTATGCAAGGCACTGGATGAGTCCAAAGAGATATGCCATTGGCAAAGAAGAAGACCAAAAACTCGCCCTTCAATACAAAAATTGGAGGTTAACTTCAGAGCTTAATAATTTAACGAACAAGGCTTATTTTATTCACCCTATGCCAGTTGATAGAGGGAACGAAGTGGACGATGAAGTAGCGAGTGGCCCTCGTTCAATCATTTACGATATTGCAGAAAACAGGCTCCATGCCCAAAAGGCGATAATGGCCCTCACAATGGCATCGGGATGGAAATAATTCCTTAACCCTAATTATTGCAAAGTGCCAGGCACCGGGGAATGAAAAAATTTAATTTGGAATATTTTTCATATTCTATAAAATAGGTAAAAGAAAATATGCAAAAGCTTTACAATAACTAAAGGGTGGTTTATGAACAGCAAAGAAATAAGAGACAGTTTCGTCAATTTTTTTGAAAGCAAAGGTCATTTGCACTTGCCTGGCTCTTCTTTGATCCCGAAGGACCCGACTTTGTTATTTACAGCAGCGGGCATGGTGCCTCTGAAGTCTTATTTCCTCGGCGAAGAAGTTCCACTGAGAACGAGGATTACTACTGTGCAGAAGTGTCTTAGAACCAATGATATCGAAAACGTCGGCTACACGGCAAGGCATCACACGTTTTTCGAAATGCTGGGTAATTTTTCTATAGGTGATTACTTTAAAGAAGACGCAATTTCATGGGCAGTGGAATACGTGACAAAATCCCTTGGCCTTCCTTTTGAAAATCTCTGGGTCACTATTTATAAAGAGGACCGTAAGACACAGGAAATCTGGAAAAAGCTTGGCGTCCCCGGCTATAAAATCATCCCTCTTGGCGAAGAGGACAATTTCTGGACGATGGGTCCTGTTGGTCCGTGTGGTCCTTGCTCTGAAATATATTTCGACAGGGGCATAAGAAAACCTGGCGAGGAAAACGAATTGCCTGGAAGCAGCGGCGAAAGGTTCCTCGAGTTCTGGAATCTTGTATTTACCCAGTTCGACAGGCAGCCAAACGGTGTCCTCAAACCTCTTGCAAGAAAAAATATTGATACGGGTATGGGCCTTGAAAGAATCACAAGTATTCTTGAAAACACCCCTACCGACTTTGAAACAGATCTTTTCTTCCCGCTGATAAACAAAATTGAAGATATGAGCAAAAAACATTACGGAGAAGACTCTTTAAAAGACCGTGCCTTCAGGGCAATTGCAGACCATATCAGGGCTATGAGTTTTCTTATATCAGACGGGCTTTTGCCTGGCAATGAAAAACAGGCTTATGTATTGCGAAGATTCATCAGAAGAGGCGCACTTTTTGGCAGAACCCTTGGTTTTAAAGAACCATTCCTATATGAGATCACACCATCTCTTGTTGACCTTATGGGCGACATTTACCCCGAATTAACTACAAATGCAGGAAAAATTGCAGCTACCATTAAAGCCGAGGAGCAGCGTTTTAGCTCTGTTCTTACGAGCGGCTTTTCCTTTTTCGAGGATAAAATCAATGAACTCAAAATTAATGAGCCCAGAACGTCCAAACCCTTTGAAAAGTCTATTAAGGAATTCCCTTCGGACGCCGTTTTCTACCTTTATGATACCCTTGGCTTCCCCGTGGAACTTTCAGAAGTGCTTATAAAAGAGTATGGTTTGCATTTCAACAGAGCCCAGTTCGATGCGTTGATGGAGGAGCAGAGAGAGAAGGCGCGCCTTGCATTTACAGGTGCTGACTTGTACACCGAGAGGGTGAACCTTCTTGTCGTTAAGAAGGAGACAGGAGAAACTGAATTTGTCGGTTATTCGAGCTTGACAGCCGAGTCGGTAGTAAAAGCTATTTTGAAAGGTGAAGCAACTTTAGGCGATGCTCAAAAAGGTGATAAAGTTTCAATAGTACTTGATGTAACGCCATTTTATGCGGAGAAAGGCGGCCAGGTAGGAGACACAGGGGTTATTGAAAATGATGATTTTGTTTTTATAGTTGAAGATACAAAATCTCCCGTTGAGGGACTGATTATCCATTATGGATATGTTGACAAAGGCACTGTAACCGTTGGTGACAGAGTTATTGCCAGGGTAAACAGCAAAAGAAGGCATGCAATAATGAGAGCCCATACTTCTACACACATCCTGCAAGCTGGCTTGAGGCAAGTTTTCGGAGTAAGAATTTCTCAGCAGGGTTCGCAGGTTTCTCCAGATGAGTTCAGGTTTGATTTTAATTTTTCTGAAACTTTCCCCAGGAATAAAATTCCAGGTATAGAGTCTTTTATAAACGATATCGTTTTTCAGGGCATTCCTGTCGTTACTGGGGTTATGAAGCTTGATGAAGCAAAAGCAAACGGCGCTCTTGCCTTTTTTGAAGAAAAATATGGAGATATTGTTCGAGTCGTCCAGATTAACGATGTGAGTAAGGAACTTTGTGGTGGCACCCACGTGTCAAACACAAATGAAATAGGCATTGTTGTGCTCAGAGGAGTAAGAGCAGTTGCTTCAGGCGTAAAAAGGATTGAGGGTTTCTCAGGTCAAAAAGCTTTCTACTTCCTTCAGGAGAGGCGGCAGTTGTTAAAAGATGCTTCCGAAGTTCTCGGAACCCAGGAAGACAGCATAATAGATAAGGTAAAAGAAACAGTTCAAAATTTAAAAGAATCTAAAAGTGCTCTTGAACAAACTCGTTTGAAACTTTTTGAAATTAATATTTCAAATCTTCAACCCGCTATTTTAATCGGCAATATTAATAAAAGCAGTGCCTTTCGTGAAAGCCTCTCTCAGGGGACAAATCTTCTCGAAAGTGCATTCCAGGCCAGTATACCGGTTTACGCTGAAGAGTTTGAAGACGCTTTACCCGATGAATTGAGAAAAGCATACGATATTGCCAGGAAAAAGCTTGTTTCAGGTGTTGTGATTTTTGTTTCAAAAACTTCAAATGGAGAATTTATAATTATCGGCAGGCTTTCAGATAATGCACCTTCTGCAAGTGATATATTCAAGAAAATTTCTTCTGTTTTAAATTTAAAGGGCGGTGGCTCAGAGCGACTTGCACAGGGCAGTAGTAATGAAAAATATTCTATTGAGGAAATTCTAAGGACTTTGAGGTGAGCAAATCGGACGAAAGATTGCCAATGATTGCGCTTGATGTAGGGACAGGCAGGATTGGCGTTGCCATTTTGAGGGACGCTATACTTTTTATTAACCATCTTGATATTATTTCAAGGGACGGCTCAGAATTTGAAAAAGTAGCTTCGATTGTAAAAGACGAAAATGTAAAGACAATTGTCATTGGTCTTCCGAAGACTTTGAAAGGAGAAATTGGTCCTCAAGCTGTGAAAGTGTTTCAATTTGTTGATGAACTAAGATTACATCTTATTTCACCTCCTCCTGTAGAAATTGTTCTCTGGGACGAAAGGTTTACGAGTGTAATTGCCCACAGGATATTCAGGGCAATCGGGCTCACTTCTAAGAAGGAGCGTAAAATAAAAGATTCGCTCGAAGCTGAGTTGATACTTGAAAGTTATATAAATTATTTGAGGAGAGAATTACGGAAAAAAGAACAACAGGAAAATCAAATTCAACAAGAATCTCGAAAGGAACATCAGGTACGGAAAAAGCCTCAGAGGTAAGAAAAACTGGCAGGACAAAAAAAACCAGCAGAGCAAAAAAGGTTATGAGGTCCTCGGAATTTCTCAAAGTAGCGAGATTCTTCAAAAACAGAATAAGCAAAAACAAGGCAAGGTATATTATGTTAACCGCTGTAGTTTTGTTACTTGCCGTTTTTTTACTTGTTGAGATTTTTCCAGGCTATTTAACTGGCAAAAGAAGCGGCTCGTTTACAGTCCAGGAGGATACCACAGTGAAGGAAATAGCAACTTCTCTTACGAAAGATAAATTTATCATTGACCCTGTTGGCTTTTCCTTTTTTGTCAGGTTAACAGGGGACGATAATCTGATAAAGAGCGGCAAGCACTCCTTCAGTGATGTTGCGACAGTTTTTGGAATTATAGCTGAAATCAAAAAAGGGATTATCGGCGAACAGGTTGTAGTTACAATACCAGAAGGGTTTTCTGTGAAAGATATTGATGAACGCCTCTTTGATAAAGGTTTGATAGCCAAAAAAGAAGAATTTTTAAATTTCGCAAAAGGATACGAAGGCTTTCTTTTTCCAGATACCTACTTTTTTTACAAGGGCATTACAGTCCAGGAAATTGTAAAAATGATGAATGATCGCTTCCAGAGTGTCCTTCCTCAGGATTTTGCAATGAAAGCGGGGGGAAAAGGTTTTGAAGATGTGCAAGTCATTACTCTTGCCTCGATTATTGAAAAAGAAGTCAAATTTGACAAAGACAGGTCTCTTGCAGCAAGCGTTTTTATAAATAGGCTTAAAATAGATATGCCTCTTCAAGCAGACTCGACCATCGTTTATATTCTTCCCGAGCATAAAGTCTGGCTCGACGAAAGCGATTACAAAATTGATTCGCCCTACAATACTTATCTGAACAAAGGCCTTCCCCCTAGTCCAATTTGTAATCCCTCGATTAAATCTATTACAGCAGTGCTTGATGCCCCCGACAGCCCTTACTATTACTTTATAACAAAGCCAGACGGTGAGGCAGTTTTCGAAAAAACTTTAGACGAACACAACAGGGACCTTGCAAAATATTATGGACAATATTAAAAAAAGAGAAGTTATTAAAAAAATTTATATTGAAAGTTCCATAACCTGGTTTGTCCAGGCAATGCTTGAAGATTCGCATCTTGTAGCACTGTCTCTTGGAGATAAGACTTCTGGTCGCGGAGATTGTGACAATAAATTTCTTGATGAAGAAAAAAATTTCGAAAATAAAAATTCTGTACTAATATTCTACGATTCTGCTGTTGAAGTTGATATTTTAGCATATCTGAACCTGATTAGAAAATTTCTTATTTTTGAATTTGGAGAAAAATCCTTTATAATTTTCTAAGGGGGATTATGAGCGCACTTTTCGGAAAGAAAAATTATGGAGAAATTTTTGAAAGGCTCGTAAGGAGTGGAAATATTGATATTGCACTTAAAGAGGCAATCAAAAATGGAGATACTCTTTACGACATCGGCAATATCGACGAAGCCATTTCAAATTATAATACTCTCCTTAATATTTTTACTAAAAACAACATTTCAAAGCACGAAGTTTATGAAAAGATTTACGAAAAACTTGCCCCCCTCTATTTAGACTCAGGTAGTACCAAAAAAGGTATTGAAACAACCCTTGCTCTTATCGACAAGAAAATAACCCTCAAAAAGACTGGCGAAGCAGTTAAATTATTAAACGTCCTTAAATCAAATTTCTTTAACGATGCCACTCTTATGCTTAAGATTACTGAAGTCTATGTAAATCTTGGCTTTTTTTCGGAGGCATTTGAGATAGTTGATAAGTTGATACAAAAAGAGAGCACTAATATTGACCTTTTAAAAACGGGAGGTGAACTTTTATATAAACTTGGCAGGTTTGAAGAATCCTGTTCATATTTTAATGCTGTTGTTATGTTGGCTCCCAATGATGATTTAGCGAAGACAAGATTAAAAGAACTCAACAGTTACGAAGCCGTAAGCGCATTAGAAAAAACCGAACAAGCCGTAACTCCTCAACCCGTTAAGTTGAATCCACCTTCACAAGAGGGTGAGACACTTCCATTAGAAATAACCGAAGAAAAGCCCGGACAGCCAGTCGAAGAAAGTGTCATTCAACCCGAAAAGCAGGAACAAACAGAACCTCAAACAGCTAAAAAATTAGGGGAGCTTCCTTCCAAAAAAGCTTTTGCACTACCTGTTATGCAAATTTCTGAAACTACATTATTATCCGATTTTAGAGAGATACTTCACAGCGACCCTGAATACCTCGAAGCTCTTGAGTCCATTAAGAAAGGGGATGAGCAAAAAGGCATCGAGCTCCTCAAAAAAATTGCGGAGAGATTCGAAAATGTAAACTTTGAAGTTTCTGATTATGTTTACAATAAAATTCTTGTCCTTACTCCTGCCGATATCGAGGTTAAGCTGAAACTTGCAGAAATCTACAAAGAGCGAAAGGATATCGAAGATTCCATTTTTTATCTAAGGTCGGCTCTCAAATATTCAAGGGGTGTCGAAAAACTCGAAGTTTTAAGACGATTAACCGCGCTTCTTCCAGGCGACGCTGAACTGAATACTGAAATATTCAATTCCTATTTTGAACTTAAAGACCTTAACAGTGCATTTGAAATATTCTTTAAATTGGACGATAACAAAACTATTGAAAGTTTTGCTTCCAAGATGCTTCCCTCCCTTAAGGAAGATGTCCAATTCCTTGGAAGAGTTGCAAGGTTTATAAAAAGCAAAGGCTTATCCGACACGCTTGCACATCAGTATTTTTACCTCCTTGGCAAATCATTGTTTAGTATGGGCGATAATGTGGAAGGAACAAGGTGGCTTATTGCTGCACACAGGATTGTAAGGTTGCCTCTTGATGACTACGTTATGATGGCTCAGTACCTTAAAGCTTTCCCGCTTGAAGGTGAAAAAGAGGTAGTAGGAGATGCAATATTCGGCTATTTAGACAGCATTGATAATTTTGACATAAAGGTAAGCATGCTGAGGCTTCTTCTTGAATTAAGGCCAGACACGATTTCTTATCTTATTAGTTACCTCGGTATGCTTGTTAGTACCAATAACCTTGGCAAAGAAACTACTCATGCCTTTGCAAGGCTAGTGAAGATGAACCCCGTTGATTATACTGTTTTTGTTTACGACACTGCATTAAAATTAACTGATAATTTGACCATAAAAGAGCTTAGCGACACCGCAACCTTTTTTGACCTTGCCGACAAAAAAGACGAGGCAACAAAAATTTATTCTATAATTATGAGTAAGGATCCTGGAAACAAAATTGCTCTTACAAAACTCTTTATTACGAATATTGAAGGCGAACTCCTTAAAGAAATTTTGCAATTCTTCAACCAATTCTCTCCCTCTCGCACCTACTCTGAATTGGTGGATCCTTTCATGGAAAAGTACAAAACAAAGCAGGCGAAAGATCCTTTTGATTTTCATGTTCATTTTGTTCTTGGCTTTCTCTATTTCCTTACAGAAAGATACGAAGAAGCAGTTGCCTCTTTCCAATTTGTTGTCCGTTCTCACCAGTTTGAGGCATTTATGCATTACTTCCTTGGCATTTGTTTCGAGAAAATTTTACTTCAGGATTTTGCAATGACGCAGTATAATATGGCTGTAAAAATGGAAAGCAATCTTCCAGGGGTTAAATTGAACGCTCTTTGTAAAATAGGAATTTTATACAAAGAACAGGGCAAAATTAGCGAATGCCGCGATGTACTGTCGGAAATAGCTGCTATTAACCCCGATTTTGAAGATGCAAAGGCCCTTCTTGATTCGCTGCCCCAAGAAGACAAACTTATTGACTTAAACAAGGAGGAATTTAAATGACAACATCGTCAACTACACTAAGAGCAGGTGAAATAGCAGTTAAAAAGGGTTTTGTCAAGAAAGACGTTGTTGACAAGGCGCTGAGTATTCAGAAAGTTACGAAAGAGCCGTTGCTTAAAATACTGCTTGATATGGGCGCGATTGTCGACGTACAGTTTGCGCAGATACTTGGAGAACAGTGGGGATATGAGTATGTGGATCTTATTAACTATCCTGTTGATAAGGAAGTTTTGCGACAAGTTGACCCTGATAAAGCAAGATACTACGGTTTCTTTTTGATGAAAAAGGATCAAGGCAAGTTCCATGTTGCAATTGCCGATCCCACCAATATAGAAACCCTGGATTACCTTCGTCTTGCACTTGGTAATAACCTTACTATTTATGTTGCAACCAGGCCTGCAATAAAGCAATCAATAGAGAAGTACTATGAAATGGAAACTGCCCTTAAAAAAGCAGAAGAAGAGGCAACTGGAGGCCCTGAAATAGTTGAAGTTAGAGATGACGTTGACCTCGCAAAGCTAAGAGAAATGGGCGAAGAAGCGCCAGTTATAAGAATTGTCAATAACTTTATATCCCAGGCTATCGTTGAAGACGCTTCTGATATTCACGTGGAACCAATGGAAAATTCTCTAAGGGTTCGCTACAGGGTTGATGGTATTCTTCACGAAAAGCAGTCACTTCCAAGATCAATCCAGCCAGGTGTTGTTACCCGTCTTAAAATAATTGCAAATATGGATATTGCCGAAAGGAGAGTTCCTCAAGATGGCAGGCTTTCGCTTAAGTTTGAGGGCAGGCCTATTGACTTTAGAGTGTCTTCGATTCCTTCGATTTTCGGAGAAAAAGTAGTTTTGAGAATTCTTGACAGAACCGTTTCCATAAAACCACTTGACCAACTTGGATTCTCTGAATACAACCTCAAAAGATTTGAAAACATCATATCCCAGCCTTATGGAATGATTTTAATCTCGGGCCCTACTGGCTCAGGCAAGACGACCACTCTTTACTCTTGCCTTGACAGGTTAAACTCTCCCACAAAAAACATTATCACCATCGAAGACCCTGTTGAGTACCAGCTAAAAGGGATAAACCAGATGCAGGTTAACGAAAAAGCAGGACTTACATTTGCAAATGCGCTCCGTTCAATTTTAAGGCAGGATCCTAACATCATCCTGATAGGAGAAATCCGTGATGCAGAAACTGCCAGAATCGCTATTGAATCAGCACTTACCGGTCACCTCGTTTTCTCTACGATTCACACAAATGATTCTTCGTCTATTGCTACAAGGCTTATAGATATGGGCATTGAGCCATTTCTTGTTGCATCTTCTCTTATCGGTGCTACTGCACAGCGGCTGATAAGAAAAGTTTGCAATTACTGTAAGATTGCGTATAATCCGTCAAGGGATGTTCTCGAGAATCTCGGGTTTCAGATTGACGAAAATGTGACTTTCTATAAAGGGGAAGGTTGTGATAGATGCATTCATACAGGTTACCGTGGAAGAATGGCGATAAGTGAAATTCTGCCAATTACACCTGATATTCAAAAGTTGCTACTTAGTAGAGTAAGTTCTAAGGAAATCTCTGCCCAGGCAAAGAAGGAGGGTATGAAAACCCTTCTTGACGATGCGATGACCAAGGCAGCCGAAGGCCTTACGACGCTTGAAGAAGTTGTAAGAGTTGTTTCAACACTGGAGGGTTGATTATGAACATAGATGAAATTTTGTTGTTTGCTGCAAAGAAAGATGCATCAGATGTGCATTTAACGGTAGGATTGCCCCCTGTGTTAAGAATCCATAAGGAGCTCGTCTATCTTGATTCTGAATCTCTTACTCCAGAAGATACTGCGGAAATGATGTATTCAATTATGACAGACAAGCAGAAAGGTCTTTTTCAGGAGAAACGCGAACACGATTTTTCCTATGGCATGAAGGGGATTGCCCGTTTCAGGGTCAATGTTTTTTATCAAAGGAGTTCTATTGCAGCGGCATTCAGAAGGATTCCATTTGATGTTCCCGAACTTGATTCTCTTGGCGTTCCTCAAATTGCCCACAAAATTATCCAGGAAGAAAGAGGTCTTATTCTTGTAACCGGCCCTACAGGCCATGGTAAATCAACTTCCCTTGCATCAATGATTGATGAAATAAACTCAAAGAAATCAAAGCACATTGTAACAGTTGAAGACCCCATTGAATACCTGTTCAGGCACAAGCGTTCAGTTGTCGTGCAGAGGGAAGTTGGCAGCGACACTAATAACTTTCCCAATGCTCTGAGGGCAGCATTGAGAGAAGACCCGGATGTAATCCTCGTGGGTGAAATGAGAGACCTTGAAACTATTGCAACCGCCCTTACTGCTGCAGAAACTGGGCACCTTGTTTTTGCAACGCTTCACACAAATTCTGCCGCTCAATCTGTTGATAGAATCGTTGATGTGTTTCCTCCTTATCAGCAGGAACAGGTTAAAACTCAAGTTGCAGCAGTCCTTCTTGCAATGTTCTCCCAGCAATTGATCGAGAAAAATGACAGGACTGGCCTGGTGCTTGCAACGGAGGTTCTCGTTGCAACACCAGCCGTAAGGAATCTTATAAGAGAGGGTAAAGCCTTCCAGATTCCTTCTGTAATCCAGACAAATGCAAACCTTGGCATGCAAACGATGGAAGGTTCATTAAAAAGTCTCGTCGTTAAAGGTTTAATTTCTTATGAAGATGGCATGAGGTACGCCTTTAATAGGGAAGGCTTCATCCATCTTATGGGGAGGTAAATGTGGCTTTTTTTGAGTACAAGGTAATAAATACTGCAGGAAAGCAAGAAGTTGGCAGGTTTGATAGCAATAATGCTTCAGATGTTGCAGAGTTCCTCAGGGGGAGAGGGCATAGAATTGTTTACATCAAGGAAATAAGAGGAGCATTTACAAGGGCTCCCGCAGGTGCAAAATCCGAAGGGGTGAGCATATTCTCAAAGCTTTCAAGGATTACAATAAGGGACCTTTCAATTTTTACCAACCAGTTTGCGACAATGCTCAACGCAGGTCTTTCAATGTCGAGGGCGTTGCAGGTTCTTCAAAAGCAGACGACAAACCCAAAGCTTGCTGTAATTATCGGAGAGGTTTCCGAAGAAGTGAGGAAAGGCAATTCGCTTTCCTCAGGGCTTGAAAAGTTTCCTCTTGTGTTCTCTCCTCTTTATGTAAGTATGGCAAAAGCAGGAGAAACAAGCGGGAACCTTGGTAACTCTCTACTCACTATGAGTAGTTTCCTTCAAAGGGACAACGAAATAAGGAACAAAGTAAGAGGCGCAATGGCCTATCCACTTGCAGTCCTCGCTTTTGCGGTTCTTATCGTTTTAGGGCTTTTCATTTTCGTAATCCCTACATTTGAAGGTTTCCTTACTCAGCTTGGTGCTCCATTGCCCTTGCCTACGAAAATTGTTTTTTCTGTTGCAGATTTCCTTATCCACAGAGGCTGGATAGTTTTAATTGTTGTTGTGGCTCTTGTTGCTCTGTATTATAGGTGGATCAAAACTCCCAATGGCAAAAGACGTATGGATGCGTTGAAACTTCGCTTGCCTATTTTTGGTGACCTTACCAAAAAGTCAGCAATGGCTCGTTTTAGTGACACGCTTTCAACACTTTTCTCCGCAGGCATCCCTCTTGTGGACTGTCTAGGAGCCGTAAGGGGAGTAATTGATAATGTGATAATTAGCGAAACTATTAATAACATTGTAGATAGCATAAAGAAAGGAGAGTCCCTTTCCGCTGCCATTGAAAGAAGCGGGATGTTTATGCCTATGGTCGTTGAGATGACAAACATCGGTGAAGAAAGTGGAAGCCTCGACAGTATGCTTAGCAAAGCCGCCGAATTTTACAATGACGAGGTAAACTATATGATCGGGAACATTACCGCTCTCATCAACCCTATTATGATGGTTTTCATTGGAGGCATCATTGCAGGCGTGCTTATTTCGCTTTACCTACCTGTTTTCACGATGGCAGGCTATGTGCAGTAGGGTGGAGGTGTCATTGGGCAATCCTTTCCTTGTGTAAGCCTGCTGAGATGATTAAACTTGTGCCTCCGCAGGAGGCGTGAGAATCTCCTCCCTTCCGTCACTCAGAAGAGCCGAAGGCGACATGGCAGTTTTCTCTTACCCATCACTCAGAGTGAATGAAGTGAGCGTGGGAGTTTTATTCTTTTTTCGTCCTTAAGAGAGAGAAGTTTCGGGGGGAATTTTTACCTTCTTAATGTGAGGCGCCTTTCTCTAATATTATTGGAATTTGGTGCCAGACTGGTTAATTATTTTTTGAAACTTAAACCTCTTGATTTGTAAACCATTTTGATTTTTTTAAATATTATTGTACAATTTCACAATGGATTTTGAACTAATGGGAAAGAAGTTTAAGAATAGAAAAGGTTTCACATTATTTGAGCTTGTCATAGTTATTGTAATCATTTTGATCCTTGCTTCGATCGCAATACCCAATTATCTTCATTTAAAGTACAGGGCAAATGAAGCAAGGGCTTACCAGAACCTTGCCTTTATAGCATACCTGCTGAAATTTATAAAATAGACTGGGGAGCATATCCCGTGGTTGCTTCAGGCGAGTATTTCGGCAAAAATACCGACAGTCCCACAATAAAGTCTGTCCTTGCAACTGAGATTACAGGCACAGGCATCGCACCTCCTTATGTAAATATGCCAGGCAAGAAAACTCTTACAGGTCACGACGGCGGCGTACAATATTTTGAGGCAAGCAAAATTGTTTCGTTATATAACCCTTTTAACCCAACACTTGATTATCATTATCAAAGCGATTCGACAGGCAGCGAATGGGTGCTTTCTCTGTCGGTTTCAGCCGGAAAAGTGCTTTACCGCACGGTTACAATTACAAATCTTATAGAGGCACCCGAGCCACCCATTCCCTGAAAAATATTACAAAGTGCCAGGCACTTTGCAATAAAAAAATCAGATTTTGATTTTTTTTGAATTGTTTTTAGAATTTAAAAAGAGGATTTGATTATAAAGGTGGGGTTAAGATGAAAGATAAAAAAAGGTTTGCTTCTCGAGAAGTTCTGATTATCATAATAATTGCT
>Ga0210044_10003716_pt1 | contig 21672 bp, 14 predicted proteins | sample CryGey13umfilter_2_FD_183959 | JGI IMG/M metagenome (GOLD analysis project Ga0210044, IMG submission 183959) | Groundwater microbial communities from aquifer in Utah, USA - Crystal Geyser 4/9/14 3 um filter (SPAdes) (version 2) | ecosystem: Environmental > Aquatic > Deep subsurface >... | reverse complement strand
CCAGTGTGGTCGGCCCTTTCAGGGCCGTGGTCCTGTGCCCCCAGGGCGTTGCCCTGGGCCACCCAGGGCGTTGCCCTGGGCCACCCAGGGCGTTGCCCTGGGCTGGTATGGTCGGCCCTTTCAGGGCGTTGCCCTGGGCCACCCAGGGCGTTGCCCTGGGCTGGTATGGTCGGCCCTTTCAGGGCCGTGGTCCTGGGCCCCCCAGGGCGTTGCCCTGGGCTGGTATGGTCGGCCCTTTCAGGGCCGTGGTCCTGGGCCACCCAGGGCGTTGCCCTGGGCCACCCAGGGCGTTGCCCTGGGCCACCCAGGGCGTTGCCCTGGGCCACCCAGGGCGTTGCCCTGGGCTGGTATGGTCGGCCCTTTCAGGGCGTTGCCCTGGGCCACCCAGGGCGTTGCCCTGGGCTGGTATGGTCGGCCCTTTCAGGGCCGTGGTCCTGGGCCCCCCAGGGCGTTGCCCTGGGCTGGTATGGTCGGCCCTTTCAGGGCCGTGGTCCTGGGCCCCCCAGGGCGTTGCCCTGGGCTGGTATGGTCGGCCCTTTCAGGGCCGTGGTCCTGTGCCTCATCGAGCCATAGCATTTTCACTCGCTTGGGAACAAACGCTCTGCTCTACTGTCCTACAGGGACTGTCCAGCCCGCCCCGCGTGCTCACCTGAGCGAGACCCATGCTCGACCCCACCTTACGCGCCTACGCTCCGCCGCCCATCAAGCCGCTCCTGTTTGGGATGATCATGGCGCTTGGCCTCGTTTTGGTCACCAAAGCGGTGCTGGTCCCCATGCCGGAGCGAGCCCCCCGAGCCCCCGCTGCAGCCGAGCAGCCCGAAGCCGCAGCCACGACGCCTCCGGTGGCTCGCACTACGGCGCGACCTAGAGCGACGGCCGTCCCCAAGGGCGCCGCCGGCAGTGGGCCGGTCAAGAACCAGGCCGAGAAAGAGACGGTCGACGACCTGCCGGTCTCCACGGTGGACTTCGGCGAGCCGCTCGTAATCTACGAGAAGCACTGAGCGCTTGTGTTCTTGGGGAGCGGATGCATCCTCGGTGCATTCGCCTTCTTTGGGGGCAGTGCTTGCGCCCCCACCCAAACGCAAGGCCACATGAGTGCAGATGAGTTCGACTCGGCGCAGGTGATCGCGGGCATTCCGCATCTCCCGGGCGTCTACCTGATGAAGGACAAGCGTGACCGCGTGGTCTACGTCGGCAAGGCCAAGGACCTCAAGGCGCGGGTGCGCAGCTACTTTTCGGGGGCCGACACGCGGCCCTTCGTGGCGCATTTGGGGGAGCTGCTTTCGAACATCGAGGTGATGCTGACCGAGAACGAGAAAGAGGCGGTGATCCTCGAGAACACCTTGATCAAGGAGCACCGTCCGCGCTTCAACTTCATGTTGCGCGACGACAAGGAGTTCCTTCAGCTGCGCATCGACCCGGACGGAGAGTGGCCGCGGGTGCAGATCGTGCGCCGTCGGCGCAAGGACGGGGCGCAGTATTTTGGACCCTACCACTCGGCCTTGGCGTGTCGCGAGACCTTGCGCGTGCTCAACCGCCACTTCACGCTGCGCACCTGTCGCGACTCGGTCCTGCACAACCGCGACCGGCCTTGTCTGCAGTACCAGATCAAGCGCTGCCCGGGTCCCTGCGTGTTCGACGTCGACAGGGCCGTCTACGCCGAGAACGTGAAGTCGGCCATGCTCTTCCTTCGAGGACGGCAGGGCGAGCTGGTCGAGGGGCTCAAGGCCAAGATGCTGGCGGCCTCCGAGGGGCTCGAGTTCGAGTACGCGGCGCTGCTGCGCGACCAGCTTCGCGCCGTCGAGAAGGTCTTGGTGCGCCAAGAGGTCGTGCTCGAGAGCGACGTCGACCAAGACGCCTTCGGCATCCACCGCGAGGGCGGCCGCGTTACGGTGCAGCTGCTCTTCATCCGCGGCGGGCGGCTGCTGGGCGGCGACACGGTGCACTTCAAGGATCAGCTGGGCGAGGACGCCGAGATTCTGTCGCAGCTCTTCATGAGCCATTACGGCGACGGGGCCTTTGTGCCCGCCGAGCTCCTCTGCCCCGTCGAGGTCGAGGCGGCCGAGACCCTGGCCGAGCTCCTGAGCGAGGCGCGCGGGCGCCGCGTCAAGGTCGTGGTGCCGCAGCGCGGGCCGCGCCGCAAGCTGGTGGAGTCGGCCCAGCGCAACGCCGAGCATCAGTTCACCCACCACACGGCAGAGGCCGACACCGACGCCATCTTGCAGGGGCTGCGCGAGCGCCTCGACCTGTCGCGCATCCCGCGCCGCATCGAGTGCTACGACATCTCGAATTTGCAGGCCGGCGCCATCGTCGCGTCCATGGTCGTCTTCACCGACGGCAAGCCCACCAAGTCGGAGTACCGCACGTTCAAGATGCGCGACCTGACCAGCCAGGACGACTTCGGTGCCCTCTACGAGGTCATCACTCGGCGTTTCCGTTGGCTGGCCGAGCAAGACTACGAGCCCGGCGACGCGGAAAACCCGCTGGCCAAGAAGAAGCCCGTCAGCACCAAGGTGCCCGACCTGGTCCTCATCGACGGCGGCAAAGGCCAGCTCAGCGCCGCCCTCGACGCCCTCGACGACCTCGGCGTGAGCGGGCAGTTCGACCTGCGCTCCATCGCCAAGAGCCGCACCCTGGACGCCCATCACGAGGGCCAGAAGGACGTCGAGCACAGCCCCGAGAGGCTGTTCCGGCCTGGCGACGCCGAGCCCACAGTGCTGCCGAGCAACAGCGACGAGATGTTCTTGTTGCAGCAACTGCGAGACGAGGCCCATCGGGTCGCCATTGGTTTGCACCGCAAGGTGCGAGGCAAGCAGAGCCTGCGCTCGAAGCTCGACGCCATTCCGGGTGTGGGGCCGAAGCGCAAAGCGGCGCTGCTGAAAGTTCTGGGGACGCTCGATAAGATACGGGAGGCGACCCTCGAGGAGCTGCTCGCCGTACCAGGAATGAACCGGGCCGCGGCGGTGCGTCTCCTCGAGGCGCTGGGCCGGTCGTCGGGCTAGCTGCCCGCTTTTGCCACCTGTCGCGGAGCCGTTAGTCTTTTGGTACGCTACCAAGCGTCACAGGCAGGTTTTGGCGAAGTGGAAGTCCGATGACCTCGAGCACACCGACTCAAGTAAAACAAATCCCTGGCTGGCTCGGCGAGTTCGTGCAGCGGGCGAACCGTTGGTTGGCGTTGCTCGACGGCGAGGACCGAGTCGTCGCCACGTCCTCGTCGCTCGACGCCGTCATTGCGGCGCACGGTCCGACTCCTCAGACGGCGAGCGCGCTGTTGGCGGTCTTTGGGATCGAGGCGGTCGCCGAGCTCGAGCCGCCCATCGAATATCAAGAGGTGGCCTCCAATACCGGGCCTTTGATCCTCTCGTTGGCCGCGCTCGAGGAGCATGGGCTGAGGTTGTTGACGCTCGAGCTCTCCGGGGAGATCTCGAGCGTGAAGTTCGGCAACAAACCCTCGCAGATCGTCAACCTCGACGCCGAGGAGGGCAAGTTCCGGGCGCTGGTCGAGTCCGCCAACGATGCGGTCATCACCACCAACCGTCGCGGCAAGATCCTCGATTGGAACCCGGCAGCCGTCAGGATGTTCGGCTACACCAAGGAAGAGGCCCTTGGACAACCCATCAACCTCATCGTCCCCGAGAGTCTGCACCGGCTCCACCACGCCGCCATCGGGCGACGCGCCAGTGGTCCCGTCGATCACCCTGTGGTGTCGCCGACCCGCGAGCTCAAAGCCGTGCGCAAGGACGGCACGGCCTTCCCCATAGAGCTCACCCTCTCGCGCTGGACCAACGCGGACGGCATCTTCTTCTCGGGCATCATTCGGGACATCGAAGACCGCGTCATCCTCGAGGACATGCTCTCTCAGGCCCAGAAGATGGAGGCGCTCGGCCGCCTCGCCGGCGGCGTTGCCCACGATTTCAACAACCTGCTCACGCCGATTCTGGGCTACGCCGAGCTGGCGCTCATCGCGCTGGAGCCTGACGACCCAGTCAGCGCCGACATCCTGGAGATCCAACGTGCGGCGAGCCGCGCAGGAAACCTGACGCGCCAGCTGCTGGCCTTCTCTCGCCGCCAAATCAGCGAGCCCCGCGCCGTCGACCTCAACCAGGTCGTCGACGATCTCTCGCGCATGCTCCGACGGGTCATCGGCGAGGAGATCGAGCTGCGGCTCCTGCCCGATGCCCAGCTCTCTTTGACCTGGGTCGATCCGGGCCGCATCGGCCAAGTCATCGTCAACCTCGTGGTCAACGCCCGGGCCGCCGTCGAGCATGGCGGCACCATCGCCATCGAGACCGCCACGGTGACCACCGACGACGAGTTCATGAAGGAGCACCCCGGCGCGCTGAGCTCGGAGCACGTCGCGCGCGATGAGCGCTACGTCATGCTGGTCGTCGCTGACAACGGCGAGGGCATCAACGCCAAGGTCGCCGCGCGCATGTTCGAGCCTTTCTTTACGACGCGCGCGCTGGGCGAAGGCACGGGGCTCGGGCTGTCGCTCTGCTACGGCATCGTCAACCAAGCCAAAGGACACATCTTCGCCGAGAGCAAGCTCGGCGAGGGGACGCGCTTTTACGTTCTCCTGCCAATCGTCGAAGGCACCCCCTCGACCGTCATCAACACGGTCATCTTCCGTGCGCTGCCGCAGGGGACCGAGACCATTCTGCTGGTGGAAGACGACGCGTCGGTCCGCGAGTTCGTGGCCCGCGTGCTGCGCGGCATCGGCTACCTAGTCCTCGAAGCCATCGATGGCGAAGACGCCATGCGGGTCTTCGAGCGTCACTCCCCGCAGCCCTTGCGGTTGCTGATCAGCGACGTCGTCATGCCCAAGGTGCGCGGCGATCACCTGGCGCAGCGGCTCAAGGCCGAGGTGCCCGCGCTCAAGGTGCTGCTGCTCTCGGGCTACGCGCCGCGCGCCGACCTGATCCGCTGCGAGGACGCGTTTTTGCCCAAGCCGGTGAGCCCCGGGGTGTTGGCGCGGACGGTGCGGGAGTTGCTGGATGCATGAGGGTTTGTGGTTGGTCGGCTTCTGATCTCAACGACGTTGTGCTTCTGCATCGGCAGTAGCTACGGCGTCGGTCCCGGACTCCGGACTCCGGACTTGCCCGGACTCCAGACTCCGGACTGTTCCGGAATCAAAACCCGGACCGGCCCGACGGACCGATTCGAACAGCCGTATCAGTCCGGAGTCTGGAGTCCGGAGTCCGGAGCTGGCTTCTGCAGCCCGTCGGACTTCAGCAGCATTCCGTGCAGCAACCGACCGAAGCGCTCCAGACTCCAGCCTCCGGACTGTTCCAGAATCAAAACCCGGACCGGCCCGACGGACCGATTCGAACAGCCGTATCAGTCCGGAGTCCGGAGTCCGGAGTCCGGAGCTGGCTTCTGCAGCCCGTCGGACTTCAGCAGCATTCAGTGCAGCAACCGACTGAAGCGCTCCAGACTCCAAACTCCGGGCTGTTCCAGAATCAAAACCCGGACCGGCCCGACGGACCGATTCGAACAGCCGTATCAGTCCGGAGTCCGTTCAGCAATGGGGATCTCTCCATCTGCGACGACGGGAAGCAGAGCGATGGCGCGCAACGGAACGAAGGCGGGATGTGCTCGACGATGATTCATTCGTCGACACCCGCGCGGCCGCTCGTGCTGCTTTGGGGCGTCGTGTTCTTGGGCATCGTCGGGTTGCGCCGTCGAGGCCTCGCGAATCCAACTCTCGAGAATCGGCGAGCCGACGTCTGATCTGCCCAAGGTTCCACCTTGGGCTCCCCCGGCAGCTTGCTGCCGGGGGGACATCAACACAGGAATTTCGGCGCGGAGCGCCGACACTTCGCCAGGCTTCGGCGCTTCAGCGCCAGCCGCACACGGCCACGCTACAACAGTGCCGCGCGCGACCGCAACCCTCGTTTCATTCCCTGTGGGTGGCCGCAGGCCATGGTCGGGCTCACATGGGAAAAGGTCCGGCACGGACCCCATCAGCTCGGCGATAAGGTCGAACCCAGACCCACCGCAGACCCCAAGAGCAAATTCGAAGCTCTCTCTTGCGGTGGGCGCCGCCTTCCACTACACCCTACGCTTCAGCGAGCGAGCGCCTCAGCCGCTCGGCAGCGAGGACCCCATGCGCAGTCTCACGAAGATCTTCAAGCCCTTGGCGATGTTCGCCCTCCTCTTGCTCGCGGGCCTTCTCCCCGCCTGCGGCGGCGGGCAAGTCACGGTCTGGGATGCTCCCTCCTCCAGCGAGGCCGAGTCCGCCTACCGCGAAGCCCTCGCCGTCATGGAGTCCGGCCAGTACATCGAGGCCATGAAGCAGTTCAACGAGCTGCGGCTGAAGTTCCCGTTCTCCAGCCGCTGGACGACCCTCGCCGAGCTGCGCCTGGCGGACATCCAGCTCAAGCAGAGCCGCAACGCGCTGGCCGCCGAGAGCTACCGGGCCTTCATCAACAGCCACCCAACCCACGAAGAGGTCCCTTACGCCTACTATCAAATCGGCCTCGCCTACTACGACGATATGCCCAGCGACATCTTCCTCTTGCCTAGACCCTGGCAGCGTGAGCTCGACTCCGCTGAGCAAGCCGAGGGCGCGCTGAAGCGCTTCGTCGAGGCCTACCCCGACTCCAAGTACGTCGAAGAGGCAATGCCCAAGCTCGACGAGGTCCGCGAGCGGCTCGCCCGACACCAGCTCTACGTGGCCGAGTTCTACGAGAAGCGCGGCGCCTCCCGCGGCGCCATGAACCGACTCACCGGCCTGCTCAACGACTACGAGACCTCCCCCGTTCACGACCAGGCCCTCTTCCTCCTGGCCCGCACCTACATGGATCTCAACGACTTCCAGAGCGCCGCCGGCATTCTGGTCGTGCTGACCCAGCGCTACCCCGAGTCCGACTTCGCCGAGGACGCGCGAGTTTGGCTCGCCGAGAACAACCTCAGCGACGCCGCCCCCTTCGACGCGTTCGCCACCCCAAGCAACTAGGCGCGAAAGGCAGCTCAATGTCCCACTCGCCCAACCTCATCGCCCTCATCGACCTCGCCATCACCGAAGACCTCAGCGGCGGCGATGTCACCACCGACGCGCTCTTCGACGGCAGCGAGCACAGCGAAGCCGAGCTGGTCGGCAAGGAGCCCCTGATCTTCGCCGGCGGCCCCATCTTCGCCTACGTCTTCGAGCGCATCGGTGGGCTTCCGGGCTCCGCGGGATTGGCTACAGTCACCCTCCTCGTCAAGGAGGGCGAGGCCGTGGAGAAGGGGCGCCGGTTGGCGTCCATGCAGGGGCCGACGACCACGCTGCTCAAGGCCGAGCGCCTCGGCCTCAACCTCCTGCAGCGCATGTGCGGCGTCGCCACCCAGACCCGCGCCTTCGCCGACGCGCTGGGCCCGCGCGCCCACATCACCGACACCCGCAAGACCACACCAGGCCTGCGTGAGCTCGAACGCTACGCCGTCCGCGTCGGCGGTGGCCGCAACCATCGCTGCAACCTCGGCGGCGGCGTCCTCCTCAAGGAAAACCACCTGCGCGCCGCGGGCGGCATCGAGCCCGCCATCGACGCCGTGCGCCGCGCCGCGCCCCACTCCTTGCGCATCGAGGTCGAGGTCACCACCCTCGCCGAGGTCGACCAAGCGCTCGCCGCAAAGGCCGACATCATCATGCTCGACAACATGGACATCCCAACCATGGAAGAAGCGGTCCGACGCATCGCTCACCGTGCCATCATCGAGGTCAGCGGCAACGTCACTCTGGCGCGGCTCCCTGCGTTGAGACTGCTCGATGTGGACTTCGTCTCGAGCGGTGCCCTCACCCACTCGGTCAAGGCGTCAGACATCTCGATGCTTTTCAAGATCTGAAACTTCGACACAGCCAGTTTGCTGAGCTTCTTGAGCCCAAGCCCGTGCCTCTCGCAGTACCCGACGGAGGCGTCGGCGTGCGGTCGTCAGCCAGCAAAGGACGGGGACTGTCGCTGGATTTCGTCGAGAATCTAAACCCGCTGTTGTGATTCACTTGACCGGGCGGTATGTTCCGTCGATCCCTCCCTCTGATCACAGGTACATAACAGCGATGAAATGCCCTCGAGTGCTGTGGCTCTGCTCGGTGCTGCTGCTGGTGTGTTTGGGTTGCGACGACGGCGCGAAAGGCCATAGCGAAGATGCTCTGGAGTTCATCTCGCAGATCAAAGTCGCTACCCTGGCCTTCGACATCAGTGAGAACGCCTTCGCAGGGGAGCTCGAAAAGAAGCCCTACCCGCCGTGGGATGTGGTCGCAACGGATATGGATTTGGATGGTGACGTCGATGTCTTGATCAACTGGCATCACCTGCAGCGCCCTGAGCTTTTCGAAAACATCGGTGGCAACTTGGTGCTCAAGAATCCGCGGAGCGACGATCGGTCTGGCTTCTATGACAATGACCGGGTGCCGGAGCTGTTCGAGAAGCAAGACATCATGTTGGCCAGCATCGATCCCAAGCAAGAGGGGATCTATGTCTGGCACGACTTCGACCGGCTCGAGTCGTGGAATGTCTACATCGTGCCCTCCGCTGCAGGGGACTACGATCTCGAGCTGCACGGCAACGTCGCGGTCATCGAGAAGAACATCGATCCGGCCTACTACACCCCTGTCGACAACAAGACCTTCATCGTTCACGAGTCGACCCTCACACAGCCGCTGCACATCAGGCTCAAGCTCAACGTGATCTGCCACACGTTGGCTTTGGACGCGACTCCGAAGGAGGGCATGACGACGTTCCCAGTTATCTATGCGGGGATGCAGCAGGTCCCCTTCACCGCGGGTTATGTCGCCCTCACCAAGCCCGACCCGCACGGAGTCGTATGGGTCGACGGGATGGGTTCCCCAGAGCCCGAGCTCTACTTCAGTCGCGGCTCGGTGCGCGGCATGCTGGTGCCCCCGGAACCCGGCAAGATCGACCAGTTCTTTACCTGGTCCTCGGACACGCATCGCATGGAGTTCACCTATCAAGATGCGGTGCCTAGGGATCATGGCCGAGGGCGGCAGGTTGCCTGGTTCGACGCCGACCACAAAGGCAGCAACGAGCTCCTGGTCAGTGCCTACCTGAGCAACAACAGGCTCCTCACGGTTGAGGGAGACACCCTGGTCGACATCGCAGAAGGCATGAACCTCGCGAAGCCGTTCATGAACTTCGCCGTTCTCGACCTCGACGAGGACGGCTGGGACGACCTGATCACTTTGGACGTCGGCGGCCTCTTCGTCGCGCTGAACAAAGAGGGGCAGTACTTCGAGTTTCATCCAGGAGAAGAATTCGGGTTGGCCCTTCCCTTCACGATGACCGACGTCTCCTGGGAGAGCTCGGTGGCGCTCCATGTACTCGACCTGGACAACGACGGTGACCTCGATATCTGGCTCACTGGACTCCGACCGTTCGAGTCCGTGAAAGGGGACCCCTTCTCCATGGTCTTCTACCAACGAGACAAGCTACACTTCGAGGACATCACCGAGAAACTCGGGATGAGTGACATCCAAAGCTTTCGCTATGTCCTCCCCGGCGATTTCGACAACGACGGGCTCGTCGACGGCTTTGGGCTCGGTGCGTCGTTGGTGCTGCTGAAGAACTTGGGCCCTGCTGGCTTCCAGACCATCGAGCCCGATCCCGTCGTGCTCCTTCAGGATGAGACCGTCGGCTTCGTCGCAGACCTCGACAACGATGGGTGGCTCGACGCCATCACCGCCATGGGCAAGCGGCTGCGCATCTCCAACAAATCGACGGGCAACAGCGCACTGATGGTGTACTTGACCGCCGACGGGGTGCAGCCTATCGGTGCAATCGTGCGAGCCTACTACGCCAACGGCTCCGTTCGCGCCCAGCGCTATGGCTCGGCGGCGAGCACCCGTTGGTCCCAGACCTTGCTCCCTCTACATTTCGGTATCCCCCTCGACGGCGCCATTCGGGAAATCGGGATCGTGTGGCCTGGAGATTCCGAGGAAATTCGCACTTCTGTGGAGATCGGGCAGACTGTGCTGAGCCTGAAGCGCTAAGTCTTTCGGGGGAATGAGATGGTCGTGAATTTATCGTCAGCAGAACGCACACTCGCCACTTACGAAGTGGTCGTCGAGAGGGCTTTCGAGCAAGTCCTCGAAGCCAGCCAGGTCTGGGCCAGGGCGCTGCTCGTGCAGCTGCCTATCCGACTCGCTGTGGCGCAAGAATCGGAGTGCCCCTACCTCTACGATGAGGAAGTGCAACACGAGGTCGACGCGCGCTTCGACGAATTCAAAGACCAGATTCCGGGCGAGCTCGTAGAGGGACTGCGCGGCTCACCTCTGCTCGACATGGACGGGATCCTAGCACGCTTCACCGCCCTCTTGGAGCCCGCGCGTAGCGTGCTCTTCGCGGCTGGGTACGAAGCGCTGGCCGATCCGCTGCCCCTCGAGGACGACCCAGAGCTGTTGCTGATGATCGAGGCCGTGACGGCCTTCACCATCAGCTGCGAGCTGCGAGACGAAGCGCGTAGCGCGCTGGAGTTCCAGGAGAAGAATCCCGGCGAACTCGAGCTACGCGATGAGAAAGATCCCTCCGAGAACCCCGAGGATGAGCTGTCTTAGGGAGCCGTGAGGTCGACGAAATAAGGGGGCTGGACGCGATCCGCGCGGTAAGTCCCCCAGCCCGGCGGAAGCTCGAGCTGCCAAACCACGTCTTTGGCCTTGGTGACCTCGAAGAGCTCCGTACTGATACTGGTGCTGCGCTGCCCGAACGTGCCCAGGGTGTTGCCGTTCGCGAGGCGGTCCGCGTCACCCCAGATGGGGTTGTAGAGCGCTGGCGTCGGCGCCCACTCCCACACGACCTGCGCAGTCTTGGCCGTCTCGTCATAGCTCAGCTCGAGCAGGCGCGAGCTGGGTCGATGCTCGTCGTCGCCGTTGTCGAAGAGGAGGATGTTGCCATTGCTCTGGATCTCCGGCGCGTGCTGACGATAGAAGTAGGCGCTGGTGTCCATGGCGAACTCCCCGTTGAGTCCCAAGGCCCAGACGACCTCGTTGGTGTCCAGGTTGGCCTTGAACAGCGAGTGCTGACTGCGCGACGAGAGCAAGACCGCGTCCTCGTTGGGGAAGGGCTCTATGGCGTTGAGGTGGCTCCAGTCCGACTCGTAGACCGGCGGCGTCCAGAGCTTGCAGAAGGGGAAGCGGTACAGCTCTTCGCCGGTGGTGCGATTCATCTCGACCATGTGGCCGCCGCCGAACCCACCGGAACATTGCGCCGCGGGCACATCGACCAAGTATCGCAGTCGCTCCGTGTCAGCCCCAGGGAAACGGCAGTCGTGGTGAGCGTCTTGACTGTTCTCCCAGACCACCTCGCCCGACCACGCGATCTCCGTGAAGGGGATGGAGACGCGAGTCCCGCAGACGAAGACGCCGCTGTCCATCATGAAAATTTCGGTGTCGGCGCCCGAGTTGGGGACGCTCAGTTGGTGGTACCAACGGTAGCGGCCTTGGGGATCGACGATGGCCACGGTGAGCGGGACGCCGTCGAAACCGTTGGTGAGGTTGAGCAGGGTCCACCCTGGCTCCATGGAGTCCTCGAGGTGGACCTTGGCGTCGAGGGTGGGCAGAGAGCCCATGAGTGGCCCTGGTGAGAGGGTCTCGTCTTGGCGGCCCAGGGCGCCCTTGTTCTCGGTCCACGAATCGACGCGCAGGTTGCAGTCTAGGCCGTCCATGAGGCCCATCACCAGGATACTGTGCTCGGTGCGCAAGCTCTGATCGTCGTAGCGCGCGTTGATTTCTGTGCCGCAGAGCAGCGTCAGCTCGCTCGTCGCGGGCTGCGCGGTGCCCCACTCGACGAAGAACGAGAGGGTGTTCGACGGGTTCTGGACCACGGAGAGGTTCTCGAGGGGCATGTCCTGCACGCCGACCAGGTCCTCGACCTCGAAGCCGATATCTTCGGTCGCTAGGATCTTCTTCTCTTCCGGGTCGCAGCTGATGAAGAGACACGCCACGACGAGCAGCGCACCGAAGGCGATGAGGGTTGGAATCGATCGCAAGAGAGCCTCCAGGGGTCAGGGGTTGCCTCGTACTCGAGACGCGCGGAAGTCTAGTCAGACCCTGGGAGTGGGTCAAACCGGCCAAACGAACCCCTACTCAGGAGCAAAAAGTCCGTATATCAAGAACATGGCCCAACCTTGACAGCAACTGGTCGTTCGCTATGGTGACGCGCATTTCACGCGCACTCTCAATCACCTGGTACACGCTCATCGTACCCCTGCCCACGGATTGCTCATGCTCACGCGAAAATTGCTCCTGCTCCTCTCGCTCTTTGCGCTCGGTCTCGGGATCGCGGCGTGTGACGACGACGGCGACAAGAAGAACGCCACCCCAGATGCCGACACCACCACCGACCTGGCGGAGGTCCTCGATGACGTCGATGTCCTCGACGACATCGATATCCACGACGTCCCCGTCGACCAGACGGCACCGACGATCAGCAACATCATCCTCACCGAGAACCCGGCCAACCACCTCAGCGCCAGCCTCGAGTTCGAGACCAACGAGCTCGCCACCGCGCAGATCAGCATCAGCAGTGCGACTGGCCACGCGTGGACCCTCGCCGCTGGCGACACTTTCGCCACCGCCTTCGCTGTCGACTTGCTAGGCTTCCGCGCAGACAGCGCCTACACCGTCACCATCTCTGCCACCGACGAGGCTGGCAACGTCGGTACGGACGACACCTCCACGTTCACCACGGCGCCCTTGCCCAGCGACTTCCCTCCTCTCGAGGTGATCACCGCCCAATCCGCGGCCATGGCCCCTGGCTTCACCCTCTTCGACGTGTTCCGTTGGGTCCCCACCCAGCAAGGCCCGGACGGCACCTACGGCCTCTACCTCATGCTCGACAACGAAGGCGAGGTCGTCTGGTACTACCACCCCAGCCACCGCCCCGAGGACATTCGACGTCTCCCCAATGGTAACCTTCTCTACAATCACAGCGAACACAGCATCGTCGAGATCGACATGATGGGCCGCGTCATCCACGAATGGTACGCCGACCGCATGGGCGGAACGGTTCCCGATGGCGCCATCGCCGTGGACACCGACACCTTCCACCACGAGGTCGCCCCTCTTCCCAATGGCAACTTCATCGCGTTGAGCACAGAGGCCAAGACCCTCACCCCCACGGACTGCCCTGCCTACGATGCCGACTACCTGGTCGTTGGCGACGTGATCGTCGAGTTCGTCCCGGCCACTGGCGAAGTCGTCAACCGTTGGTCCCTCTTCGACATGATCGATCCGTGCCGCCGTATCGATCACGGCTTCAAGTCAACCTTCTGGGAGCAAGCCTATGGCGGCGACACCGTGCCGACCACTGCTGACTGGACCCACTCCAACGCTGTGGTCTACGACGAAGCCAACAACGTCGTCATGGTCTCCACCCGTCACCAAGACTGGGTCATCGCCTTCAAATACGCCGATGACACCAACGGAAGCTCTGGCGAGGTCCAGTGGATGCTTGGCGACGAGGGCAACGCGGGCGACTACAACGGCAACAACAGCTTCACACTCAGCGGGACCGACGCCGACTGGAGCTACCACACCCACGCCCCAGAGCTCACCAAAGACGGCAACATCCTCCTCTTCGACAACGGCAACCTGCGCCCCGGCACCAACTTCGACGACACCGACGCCGCTGGCAACGCTGACCTGCCCTACAGCCGCATCGTCGAATACAGCCTCGACACCACCAACTGGACCGCTGAGCAGACCTGGGTCTACAAAGACTTCATGGAGACCGACGCCAACGGCGCCGACATCTTCTACTACGCCCCCTTCGTAGGCGACGCTGACGAGCTCTCCAACGGCAACGTCCTCGCCGACTTCGGTGGCCTGGTCGATCCCCACTCCGACGCCATTGGGAGCCCCGTCGAGAAGAAGTACGCCCGCATCCTCGAGCTCACCAAGGACGCCGTTCCTAGCGTCGTCTTCGAGGTTCAGATCATGGATCCTGCAGCCACCGACTTCGTCGGCTATACTGTCTACCGCGCCGAGCGCCTCGAGACGCTCGAGCCGTAAACTCCGCTGCCGATCATTGTCCACCGAGCCGGAGCGGCTAGCGCTGCTCCGGCTCTGTTACAGGTGATTCCTCATGCGCTCGACTTTCATTTCGCTGCTCGCCTGCTCCATCCTCGGACTCCTTGCCGTCGCCTGCGATGACGGCGAGAAATCGACGCCCACCGACGTCGCCGTGGACGGCACCCTCGAAGACCTAGGAGCTCCCGAAGTCGACGTGGATGTCGCCCCCGAGGACACCGTCGCGCCCGAATTCCGGGACGTCAGGGTCACCCTCGTGGTGGGGGACATCAGCAAAGAGGTCGACCTCAACCAGCGCTCCCAAACTCGAGTGCTCGAGACGGGCACGCAGCTCGAGTTCCACGTCTTCGTGAAGGACGACAAGACCCCTGTCGACGCCGTCTTCGTCGAGGTCGTCGATGAGGCTGGCGTCGCCATTGACGGCCAGACCCCCGTCCTGCGCAACGGCCTCTGGAACCTCTCGCTGCCAGCCCCCATGGGCACCACTATCACCATCGCCGCCACCGACCTGGCCGGCAACCGCGCCATCTTCCCCAACCCTCTGGTGTTGCCCACCCATACCGACGCCATCGTGCGGGATTGGGTCACACGCTTCTTCGATGTGAACCAGACCATCGAGTTCACCGACACCATCACCTACACCGCGGACACCTGGTGCGAGGCGCGCCATGCCCTCCCTCACCGCGGTGGCACCTGGGTGCTGGAAGCCGATGGCCGCCTGCGCCTCAGCCTGCGCCACGAATTGGACTGCAGCACCGCCAACTTCGGCACCGAGTGGGACAGCATCGAGAGTGAGACACTCGCGCTGCCCTACGTCGACGACACTTACTTCCACGAGCAGGTCTTCGTGCGCACCGCCGGCGGCCCGACGCTGGTTGGCACCTGGGCACGCACCGTGGAGACCTTCCTCCCTGGCGCCAATGGCCTCGCGCTCGCCCACACCACCATCACCACACTAGAGTTCGCCGAGACCACCTGGCTCGAGACCACCCAAGGCACCGATCACACCGCCGCCGACGCCGTCACAGAGAGCACCCGAGCCGGCACCTGGCTGCTCGCCGTCAACCAGAACTACGAAGACTGGGACGGCGGCTTCCTCGACAGACAGCTCACCACAGTCGACGGCGTGGTCGTCCCCCCCGAGCGCCTCTTCGAGGTCATCGGCATCCGCGGCGAGGCGCTGCTGATCCTGCCCCGCGTCGACCCGGCGAAATAGCAATTTCCCGGCCCTGTAAGGGCCGAACATAATAGGGGTCGGGGGCAAGTCTCGCTCTGCACGGGAGATGATTCTGCAGGAGCCCCGTTTCACGTGCAACAGAGGGCGGCATACTCAGTGAAGACCTGGGGTTGCACTGATTCGGGCTGTCGCGACCGAGTCCCGTTCGACGAATCGTATGCGGACCCATTCGTTTTCTGTTACACAATCAGTACTTTGACAGTTTATTCGCCCTTGGACTTTTGCACCCGAAAGCCATGAACATCGACTCCCCCATCACCATGCCCCACAGCATCGCCTCGCGCTACGAGGTGCTGGAGTGCATTGGGCAAGGGGGCATGGGTTTGGTCTACCGAGGGATTGGGCTCGAGGACAACCGCGAAGTCGCCATCAAGGTCATCGATCCCAAGCACCTGACCGAGCCAGGATGTCGGCGCGGCTTCATCCGAGAAGCCCGCGCGATCCTGCGCCTTCGCCACCCCAACGTCGTCGAGCTCATCGACTTCGACGCGCCGCACCAGGACGCGGCGTTCTTGGTCACTGAGTTCATCTGCGGCGGGAACATGGGCCAATGGCGAGAGCACTGGCCGGGCTGGACGGCGCTCCTGCAGGCCACGGACTGCGTGCTCGCCGCGCTCGGCTACGCCCACGCCCGCTCCATCGTCCATTGCGACATCAAGCCCGAGAACGTGCTGCTCACCATGGAGAACACCGGCATCGTCGCCCGCCTGGCGGACTTCGGCGTCGCTCGGCTCGCGGCCCACAGCTACAGCAACCTGGGCTCGGCCCAGTGGCGCACCGACGAGCTCACTGGGACCCCCACCTACATGGCCCCAGAGCAGGCGGAGGGCTACCTCGGCGCCTTCGGAGCCTGGACCGACCTCTATTCGCTGGGCGTCGTCCTCTACGAGATCCTCGTCGGCGCTCCACCCTTCGAGTCGACCTCCGTGACGGGCATCCTCATCAAGCAGATGCAGGAGGACGCGCCCCCCATGCGAACCCGCGAAGGGGTGCCCGAGTTGGCAGGCTTCGCCGAGATCGTGAGGCGCATGCTCTGCAAAGATCCGTGGGATCGGCCGCGCTTCGCCACCACACTTCGCGACGAGCTCGCTGGCTTCATCGAGCAGGCCAAGGTCCTCGACGAGGGCTGCGAGCTCGCCGGCCTCGAAGACTTCGTCTCCATGGGGAACTACCCCACCGGAAACATCCCCGCCAAGATCGCCACGCTGCCGTCCACCGGGCGAGTTCACAATCCTTGGACTCGGCAAGAAACCCAATCGACGGGACTCAAAGCGCTCCGCACTCGGGACATCGCTTTGGTCAGTCGCACCGACGAGCTGCAGACCCTGGTCAACGCCAGCCAGTGCGTGCTGCGCGACCAAACCCCTTACGTCGTGCTCCTGCACGGCCCCGCGGGAATCGGCAAGTCGCGACTGGCACAAGCCCTGCGCGAGGTGCTCGAAGAGAGCGGGGAGATGCAGACCTGGTCGGGCTCCTACCGCGTCGAAGCCGGCCTCACCACCGCCGGATTGCGAGGCGCCATCGAGGCCTTCTACCTCTGCCTCGGGCTGGGCCGCGAACGCACCGCAGAGGTCTTGGCCGAGCGGCTCGAGCGCCTGGGCGCCACCGACCCATGGGAGCGCAACGCCCTGCTCGACTGGTTCCGCCCCAAAGACCATGAAAGAGCGCACCTCTCCGACGCCTCCGTCGTCGGCCTCTGCCTCCGCGCCGCCAAGCGCGCCTCGCGCCGACACCCCCTCTACATTTGGCTCGACGACGTCCACAACGCCTTCGACTTCCAGGTCCTCGCCTTCGTCGAGCGCCTGCTGGGCCAGATCCCCACCCCGGACGACGAGCGCCACCCCAAAGTCCTGCCCGCCCTCGTCGTGCTCTCCTACCGCGACCTCGACGACACCAGCGATCCTACGGGGACCTCCCGCGAACGCCTGCAACGCCTGGCCGTCCACGAGCGCGTGAGCGAGCTGACCATTGGCACCCTCTCTGACTTCTCGATCACCAAGCTGTTGGTCGAAGAGGTGGGCCTGCCCAACGCCCAAGCCAAGCGCATCGCGCAGCAGTGCGACGGCAAGCCCTTCCTCGCCTTGCAGGCCGCACGCGCCACCGTCGAACTCGACGACTTGAGGCAACGCGGCAGCAGCCGTCCCCTCGGGCCCTGCGTGGTCTCCAACGACGACTTCGAGCTCACCGAGCCCTCACGGCCGATTATCGTCAGCCCCCTCTCGAGCGGCCGGCTCTTGGCGGGCTGCCTGCGAGACGCGCTCGAGAAGATGCCCTCCCCAAGCGGTCTGCGCGTGCTCGGAATGGCCGCCCTGCTCGGGCCGCGCATCAGCTTGCCAATCCTCCGCACGGCCCTCGACGCCGCTTGGCCCGACGAGCCTTGGGCCAGCTTCTTGCCCACCATTCTGCGGGACTCCGCGGCGGCGGGCTTGCTCGACGACGACGGCGAGAACGACATGATCGAGCTCAGCCATCAGCCCCTGACGCGCCTGCTCTCCGGCGAGCTGGCCCGCGTCGGCGACGCAACCACCGCGCACCAAGCCGCGGCCGAGGCCCTGCGGCGCCACTTCGGCGACGTGCAGGGACGCGCCGCCTCGGACCGCGCGCGACACCTCTTCATGGCCGACTGTCGAGACGACGCCTGGGCTCTCATGCGCTCGGCCATCGACGAGGCTGTCGAGCACAACCGCTACGGCAACGCCGTCTCCCTCGCCAAGGAGCTGCGCGCCTGGCTCGACGAGTGGAAGGTCCCGCTGCACGCCGAGCGCCGCGGCGAAATCCAGCGAGCGCTGGCCTGGGCCGCGATTCGCTGCGGCGCGCTCATCGAGGCCGCCAAACACATCGCCACCGAGAAGAAGCGGCGCACCAACCAAACCTCCGTCCTGGCCGAACGCGCCCTGCTGCAAGGCGAGCTGCACGACGGCCGGGGCGAGCTCGCCTTGGCCGTCCGCGCCTTCGAGCTGGCGCGCGTCACCTACCTGAAGCTGGACGACAAGAAGCACGCCTGTCAGGCCCGCTTGGGCCTGGCCAAGACCCTGCGCGCCCAAGGCGAGCTCGACCAGGCCCTCAAAGAAGCCGAAGAGGCCTTAGCCGGCTTCGCCTCGGTGCGCGACGTCCTCGGGCGCGCCGCCAGCCTGCGCGTCCTCGGCCAGATCTACGTCCTCGGCAACCACCTCGAGCGCGCCCAAACCAGCTACGAACAGGCCCTCGCCCTCTACTCCGGCAACGTCGACCTGCACGGCACCGCCGACGCGCAGCGAGGGCTCGGCGGGCTCTTCGTCGAGCTCGGCGACGCCCAACGCGGACGCGACCTCCTCGAAGAGGCCCAGAAAGGCTACGAGACCGTCGGGGACCTGCACGGCGTCGCCCATTGCTGGAGAGGCATCGCGCGCACTCGCCGCATGCGCGGCCAGGTCGACGTCGCCATCGCCCTGCTCGACAAGGCTGCCAAGCTCTTCGAGCAGCTCGGGTCGCCGCTGGGCGCCGCGGCCTGTCACCTCGACCTGGCCAGCATCCTGCGCAGCATCGAGGACTTCACCAGCGCCACAGACCACCTCGAGGCCGCCGTCGAAAGCTATCAGCGAGCCCAAGACGAGCGAGGAGTCGCCAGCTGCCTGACCACCCTCGGCAACGTCCTGCTCGACGCTGGGCACGTCCACCTCGCCATCGAGCGCCACGAACAGGCGCTCAAGATGTTCTGGCGCACGGGCTATCAGCCCGGCGTGCTGCTCGCCCGCTTGAACCTCGGCCACGCCCACATGACCGCCGGACACTTCGACAAGGCCAAAGAACTCCTGCTGCAAGTCGAGACCGACGCCCGCAAGGCCAAGGACTGGGTGCTCTCCCAGACCGCCGCCGCCTACCTCGCGCTGAGCGACGCCAAGGCCGGCGACTTTAACGCCGCGAGAGAGAGCTTCAAACGCGCCGTCAACAAGCGTTACAATGTCGTCAGCGAAGAGATCGGCGTCGCCCTCGAGCGGCTCTCCGAGGTCTTTGGGAATCTCGCGCCAGACGAGCTCGATTTTGCGGTTGAAGCACTTCGAGAGGCCGAGCGTCACTTCGAGCAGGTCGGACAGCGCGCCTCCCAGCGGCGAGCCTCCCGCAACCGGGTCGACCTCGCCTCCAAGATGGGCGACACCACGAGGAAGAGATGAGAGCACTCCAACACATCGGCTTCGCCTTGCTCCTCGCGCTGAGCGTCGGCGGCCTCACCGCACCCGCGCACGCCGAGCCCAAGCCGGGTGCCGAGAAGCCCAAGAACAATAAGCACCACGACGCCAAGGATGCCGCCTACATCGTCGTGCAGGCGACCTTCGCCAACACCACCGTCACCATCAACGACGAGCCCTACCCGGAGAACAGCAAGGTCGGTGCAGTGGTCGTCGCCAACAAGACCTACGAGGTGGTGGTCACCGACAAGAAGAGCAGCTCGACCAAGCGCTACGCGGTCACACTCGAGCGCGGCGAGGCGCGGGTCATCATCGTCGACCTGTCCGGGGGCACGGCCGGAGGCGGCGCCGCGGCCTATCCCACCACCGTCACGGCCAATCAGCCCGTTCCTGAGACCGGCGAAGCGGAGGAGGGCAGCAGCCAGGGCTTTCTCACCGTCAACGCCAGTCCGACGGCGCAGGTCTACATCGACGGCAAGCTCGTGGCGAGCAAGACCCCGCTGGTCAAACACTCGGTGGGCATGGGCAATCACACCGTCCGCGTCTACTACGTCGACCTCAAGAAGTTCAGCGAGACCAAGCGCGCCATGATCAGCGAGGGCCGACACGTCAACCTCTACTTCCAAAACGCCGAGTGACCTCGCCCGCAAATCGCGTCGATGAGCTGCGCCGCCGACACGCCCTCGAGCCCCTCGATCTCGAGGGCGCCAGCGCGCTCGCCAAGGCGCTGGCCAGGGGTGGTGACGAGCTCGGGGCGCGCCAGGTGCTGCTGGCCACGGCCAAGGCTCGAGATGCGGCCGGCCTGCCGCTCTCAGAGGCCTTGTTTCAGGGGCTCTTGGTGTTGCCTGCGGGCAGCGGCGCGCTGCGCAGGCTAGTCACTTTCGAGCTGGCAGAGATCTTTGGCGATGCCACGAACAAGCGGCACGCCGCCTTCGTCGGCGCGTCCATGGCCGTGGACGCCAGCGGCGCTGCGCAGGTGATCCTCGTCACCGACCAAGGCTTTGCCGGCCACTGGGCCCCCTTTGGTGTCGCGCAGCTGGTCGGCCTCTCGGCCAAATATCGCTCGCCGCTAAAACTCTCGCCGCCGGGCCTCGACGGCAGCTTCGCCCTGGTCCAGGCCGGCGGCGTCTGCCTCGTGCGGCAGGGCAAGGAGCGCCTGGTCCAGGGCATCACCAGCGCCGCGCCGGTCGCGCCGAACACCGTGTTACCCGGCGCAGGCTGGCTCTTTGGGCGGCTCGACGGCGACCTCTTGTATCTGCGCCAGGAGCGCGGCGTGCGCTCCATTCCGTTGGGCTCGGGGCCGGTCTGGGCGACGGCGGCCTTCGACGACGGCTTGGTCGTCTGCACCGACGGGGCTGGCCTCACTGTCGTCCCCGACCTACACCGCCAGGACCGCCTCCACCGCTGCACCGACGCGCGCCTCCTCTCGTCGCGGGTGCGCCTGACCATCGACGGGCAGCACGCGGCCTTGTTGGTCTTCGACAACGACAGCGACGAGCGCTCGCTGCACCGCTACACCTGGGCCTCGGCGCGTTGGACCCAAGTCGAGCTCAGCGGCCAGCCGCGCGCCTGGCTGCTCGAGCCCAACCAGGGGCGCTTCGCGACGTGGTTCGACGAGCGCTCGGGCGAGCTGGTCGATTTGGACGCGGACACGCGGCGGACGCTGGACCACGGGGCCGAGGTGGTGGCGCTGTTGCCGGAGGCGGAGGGGCGCTTCGTGGTGGTGGTGTTTGGGGAGCGGGTGGAGCTTTGGGTGTAGGGACCCTACATGTCGGCCATGCCCCGCCTGCGCGCCACTCACACCCACACGTGGCGCGAAGTTTCTGCACAGAAATCGTCGTGTGTGGTGCGCTGCACCATAGACAGCCCTGTCCCGTTCAGGCACACTTCGAACCATGAACGCGGGGCTCAGCAGCACGCTCGACAGCAGGTCGTTTGCAGCACGACCTGAGCAGTCAATAGAAATCCATCCCCGGTGGGGGGGGGGGCAGCATACGTCCCACTGATTCCCGTCCTTCGTGCAGAGCACGACTGGCCTCGCGCGCTCGCCTCCGGCGCACAGAGCGCGGCTGAAATACGCGCGCTTGCCTTCAGGGCACAGAGCGCGGCTAAAAATAGCGACCCTTCAAGGGCTGGGGCCCGCTGCGGCCACAGCGCAGTCGCTGGCCAGACTGCAAGAAAGAAGAAAGCAAAAGGGGGCCCGGGGGACAAAGTCCCCCGGCGGGTCAGGGCAGAGCCCTGCCTCC
>Ga0210044_10003709_pt1 | contig 21684 bp, 18 predicted proteins | sample CryGey13umfilter_2_FD_183959 | JGI IMG/M metagenome (GOLD analysis project Ga0210044, IMG submission 183959) | Groundwater microbial communities from aquifer in Utah, USA - Crystal Geyser 4/9/14 3 um filter (SPAdes) (version 2) | ecosystem: Environmental > Aquatic > Deep subsurface >... | reverse complement strand
CATTTTTTTCTGCATCTGAAGTTGCATTCATATCGCTCACAGATGCAAAAATTGAAACCATGGTAAAAAAGAGGCTCCCACGAGCCAAGCAAATCAAAGCCCTCAAACAAAATCCAAGACGCCTACTCATCACCGTTTTGATCGGAAATAATATCGTAAATATCGGTGCGGCATCACTTGCAACAGTCGTGACAGCAACTTTTTTTGCATCAGGAGCAATCGGTATTGCGACAGGCGTCATGACACTCCTTGTTCTCATCTTCGGAGAAATTGTTCCAAAAGCATATGCAAGCAATCACAATAAACAATTTGCCATTTTTTCGGCACCAATTCTTCGATTGGTGCAACTCTTTCTCTTTCCGTTTGTCATTATTTTTGAAGGCATTACCACGCTCGTTGCAGGAAAACATATGCCAGAAAAAATTAGTGAGGAAGAACTCAAGGCGATGGCAAAAGCGGGAGCAACACAAGGCACAATAGAAAAAGATGAACGCGCTATGATAGAGCGACTGTTCAATTTTAATGACATCACGGCCGAAGATGTCATGACACCACGCGTCCAGACAATTTTTCTCGAAGATACCTTTTCTATAGAACAAGCGGCTGAATTTATTCAGACGCATCCACACACACGATTCCCAGTTATCAAAGAACATTCTGACAATGTTGTTGGATTTGTGCATGCACGAGATGTTTTGCTCTCATATATAGATGAAAAAGAAGAAGGAATAATTACTGATATTATCCTACCTATTCTTCGTGTTCCAAAGCAACTTCCCATCGATGATCTTCTCAAAGAATTTCAAAAAACGCAGGTACATCTCGCTGTGGTCATGGATGAATACGGCGGTACCTCTGGCATTGTCACACTCGAAGATGTTATTGAAGAACTAGTCGGAGAGATTGTCGATGAACATGATGTCGAAGACAACATCATGAAACGCATCGATAAAAAAACGATTCTCGTTGCAGGCGATGAAGATGTTCGTGATATCAATGAATTTCTCAACTGCAACATTCCAGGAGATCCATTTGATACCATTGCAGAAGTCGTTCTCGATACACTCGGAAAAATTCCAAGAAGAAATATGAGTGTCACACTCGGTGATGCGATATGTACGATTGTAGGAGTAAAAAATAAAACGATTGTAAAAGTAAAAGTACAAAAACAGTAACAATATGTTAGATGCCATTCGAAAATTTTTTCGCGGTAACAACACAGATAGCGGCATAACAGAAGTCCCAGACACTACTCTGTACAGGGTATCACCAGAAAAACAAGAGGTAAAAAGAGAATATGGTTACATCGCAACATCAGAAAAAACACAAGAAGAAAACATGAGTGGTGACATATCATTCTTTCATAAAGATATCACCTACATTCTCAAAAGACAGCCCGAAAAAAAACGTGGAGATGACAGTATTTTGATTGATGAACAAACTGGACTCATAGGGATTGCAGACGGCATTAGTGGAGAACATGGCGAATTTACTGAGGGCCCTGCCGCCGATGCAAGTATGAAAACACTTGCAATGTTGGCTGAACAATTTAAGCAAATTCGTACACAAGCAAACAAAATTCCACAGAAAACACAACGTCAACTTCTCATGCAAGAACAATTACGTGTTGAGGGCAATTATGGTGTAGCACCAACAGGAACATTTCAAGAACAGTTGACAAACTTGGAAACCCAAGTTTCAGAACGTACAATACAGGAAACAATTGCAGCACTGTTTACACTCACCCGAACAATTGATGCTATTGATAAACATATAAAAACAAAAGGGCTCTCGACACTCAGCGTAGGGAAAACAATTCCACTTCAGGATGGTCGCCATGTTGCGCTGTATGCACTCGTCGGGGACAGTTACGTACTAATTGAAGACAAAGATGGACATATAACAAATATGGTACCTCCGCAAACGTGGGCACATTATTTGGGACAACATCCAAATGAAGGTCCTCAAGATCCTGAACAAAGGCTCAAACTCTCAACACAATTGGGAAATAGCATCAACATGCCAAGAACACTTGCTATAGCAAGCAAGCAATCACTCGCTCGCATGGGAATGGACGTGAGTATAGGTGTGACAATTCTCGAACAAGGTCAATCTCTCATCTTTACTTCTGATGGGATTGATACTATCGGGGGAACAAGGGAAGCTGGTATTAAAAGCGCATTAAACAATAATTTTGCAGGGCAAGCAGATGACATATCAGTTGTCTGTTGCACACCAAAATCAACTGAGGCAATGCAAAAAGCAGCATAACTATATGTCAGAAAACATAAGACTCAACAAATACATTGCAACCCTAGGCATCTGCTCCAGAAGAAAAGCAGATGAACTTATTGCTGCACGAGAAGTCAAAGTCAACGGTAACATAATTACTGATATGGGTACTCAGGTAGATCCTGACAAGGATACTGTCACCGTAGAAAATATTTCTCATGAACCAACCACTCAAAACACTGAATTTGTATACATAGCACTCAATAAACCCGTTGACATTATCTCGAGCTCATCGAGTGAACAAGGGACGTCAGTTATTGACCTCATCACAAAGGAACAATACTACAAACCAAAATTTGAAGATGATGTACTGAAACTTGATGGTGTACGACTCTACCCTGTTGGCCGCCTTGATAAAGATTCAGAAGGATTGATCCTTCTCACAAATGACGGTGAGCTCACAAATGAACTGACACATCCACGCTACGAGCACGAAAAAGAGTACGAAGTCACAATAGACAAAAAGCTCATGCCTGATGCAAAAAAACTTCTTACAAAAGGGATGCTTCTCAAAGGCGAACACTACGGGGGCTTGCAAATTGTCAAAGAATGGAACCAAGGCAAACGAGTCGTACTGACGGTTATTCTCAAAGAAGGAAAAAATAGACACATCAGAAAAATGCTCGGGCAGTTGGGATATAATGTCAGTGTTCTTCGAAGAATTCGCATAGGAAAACTCAAACTCGGCACTCTCACGATCGGTCGCTGGAAATTTGTAAAACGAAGTGACATTATATAAGTATGCCTTCCAAAAAAAGGACAATTTGATATACTTAAGGTGCTCGTTTTTTTTAGTATAATTCAGTGATATGAAATCAACCAACACATTATCATTCACAAAGATGCGATCGATTTTCTTCTTTACGATCATCGTACTTCTTTCAATCACGATGCTCTACCTCTTCCGTCCGTTCCTCTACCCTATTTTTTGGGCTGCGGTGATTGCTATTATGTTTTACCCATTTTATGCATGGCTTTCCAAGCACCTTACAAAAGGCATCGGCATAACAATTACACTGGCAACAGTAGTCATAACACTCCTAATACCTCTCACTATTCTCGCTGGACTTCTTGTTAGTGAATCCATAAATCTTTACCAAAGTATTTCCACACAAAATATCAAAGAAGCTCTTGAAGCAGCAGAAGTATGGGTAGCAGGAACACCACTTGCACCTTACATAGCACAAGCAAAACTTGACTGGCCAATCTATGCAGCAAAATTTGCCAATACGACATCCTCCTATGTATTTACGGCTGTAAAGAGTGTCACACAAAATTCATTGCAATTCCTTTTCATGTTGTTCGTCATGTTCTACACGCTGTACTACTTTCTCAAAGATGGTGCACAAATGCTTAGCCGTCTCATGCACTTATCGCCACTCGGGGATCAATATGAAAAAATGCTTTATACACAATTTACATCAACAACACGAGCAACACTCAAAAGTACATTGATTGTGGGAGGGATCCAAGGATCTCTCGGTGGCATTCTCTTCCTGATTGCAGGAATGGACGGAGCTCTTATCTGGGGAACTATCATGGTCGTACTTGCTATTATTCCAGCAGTTGGACCCCCATTGGTTCTTATCCCTGCGGGTATTTTTGCCCTCGCGACAGGCAATGTAACGGGTAGCATTATACTCCTCGTCGGTGCAATCATTGTGAGTGTTATCGACAATCTGATCAGACCACCGTTGGTCGGAAAAGATATTCAAATGCATCCTCTTGTAGTGCTCTTTTCAACACTTGGAGGTATCTTCCTCTTTGGTATATCTGGATTTGTTATTGGTCCGATCATCGCTGCACTCTATACATCCATCATGACCATGTACGAACATTACTATAGAAATGAATTAGCGAATAATTAAACGGCCACTATGAAAAAAATATTTGAAGAATTCAAATCGTTTGCAATGAAAGGCAACGTTATTGATATGGCAGTTGGTATTGTTATTGGTGCAGCCTTTGGAAAAATTGTCACCTCATTTGTCAATGACATTCTCATGCCACCCATTGGAAAGATACTTGGCGGTGTAGATTTTTCAAATTTGTTTATTTCCCTTTCTGGAAAAAAATTTGACACGCTCCAAGCAGCACAAGAAGCAGGGGCAGCGACATGGAATTATGGACTGTTTATCAACACGGTTCTTGATTTTATCATCATTGCATTTGCCATATTCATCCTCATAAAACAAATGAACAAAATGAAAAAGAAAGAAGATGAAAAACTAACATCACCACCAAAGCTTTCAAAACAAGAAGAACTCCTGACAGAAATACGAGATGCATTGAAGCAATGATACCAATAAAACTATACAAAAAGACCTTCTATTACAAGAAGGTCTTTTTTTGTGTCGCGGGAGGGACTCGAACCCTCGATCCCGTATGGGCGGGAGATTTTAAGTCTCCTGTGTATACCAACTCCACCACCGCGACATGCTATATTTGTGCGACTGTATCATATTATGCACAGCTTTTCAATGATTGTCCACTGTCTATGCACGATCTATCCCCGAATCGACCCTTGACAGTCCTTGCAAACAAAAATTATATGCTATAGTACGAGTGTATCCACACCTCCCCGCTCCCTACATATACCGCGCACCCCAGCATATAGCCCTGCCATAGGCAGCAAAAAAGCAAAAAAGGGGAAGACGATTGTCTATTGTCTTGCGTTGGTACATACGGGGAGCTGTGTGTGGGCAAACAAAGCCTTTTTTGAAACTACCAGATAGCTGACACTCCTCTCTTGCCTCATATATTTCTTCCACGAGGCATGTTTCCAAAATTCGGCCCTTCCAAAAAAGGCAAGTCACTATCTTTCTCTGGGGAGACAAGCACCAATAACACCCTCTGAACAAGGGTGTTATTTTTTTTATACATTGCCAGAAACAAAAATTTATCGTAGAATCAATCGTATATGTCAGCATCACACAAACTTCAACACATTGCTTTCATCATGGATGGCAACCGTCGATGGGCCAAACAGCGTCTCATGCCGACAGCAATGGGCCATGCTGAGGGTGCAAAAACACTCAAAAAAATAGCAAAAGCTGTCAAAGCACGAGAGATACCGTATATGACGGTATACGCATTGTCTACAGAAAATTTGAATCGTTCAAAAGAAGAACTGGACTATTTATTTTCTTTGTTTGGAAAACTCGTCGACCAGTTTGGTGATCTAGTAAAAGAAAATGTCCGCCTCAAAATTCTCGGCAATATGGACTTACTTCCTCAGGAACTTGCAGAAAAGCTCAAGCAAGTCGAGAAGGATACAAAAGATCACAAATCAATGACACTTTCTCTTGCCATTGCATACGGTGGCCGTGATGAAATCGTCCGTGCTATCAAAAAAATAAAAGATCCTAGTACAGCAACAGAGGAATCACTTGAAGCACTCCTTGATATGCACGATATCCCAGATGTTGATGTCATTATCAGAACAGGAGGACATCACAGACTTTCAAATTTTCTCATGTGGAAGAGTGCATATGCAGAACTTATCTTTACCGATACCTACTGGCCAGCATTTGAAGAAAAAGAATTGGATGACATTCTAGCGTGGTATGAGGTGCAAGAAAGAAAGTTTGGAAAATAGATCAGTAGGTGTTAGGTATTAGAGACATTAGGTTTTAGAACAAAAAAAGAACATCGATAATGCGATGTTCTTTTATATATTGCAGCTCGTCAAAAAATTTCCTAACACCTATACGCTAATACCTAAAACCTATTTTTTCCACATTACCTCATCATGTCCTTCTTTCACATTGATATACCTCCCAAGTGTAAACAATGCATCACTGAGTCTATTGAGAAAATGCTGAACAACATCGTTGAGTACAGAGGTTGCCTGCAGTTCTACAACACGTCGTTCTGCACGTCTACACACTGCACGTGTGTGATAGCATACAGCTGCTGCGCGATGACCACCAGGTAGGATGAATTGTGTCAGCTCTGGAAGTGCAGTAGTCATATCATCAATCCAATGTTCCAAATTTTGCACATGAGATTCCCCAACTATTGGCACATTCATGAGGTCCGTTTGTACTGCAGCGATCATGCCACCGACATTAAAAAGATGATGTTGAATTTGAATAAGTTTTTCTTTTTCAGTTTTCCATTTTGGTTCTTCAAGAAATGAAATGAGAACACCAAGATACGAATTCAATTCATCAACTTCGCCGATAGCGTCTATTTCAATACAACTTTTCTGAACCCGTCTGCCCCCAAGGAGGGATGTCTCACCAGTGTCACCGGTTTTGGTGTAGATTTGCATAGTGATAAAAATTACAAGAGATGTTCTAATTTTGTAACAAGGGAAGTGTATTTCTGTTCATTCCATTTATAAAATGAAATATTGAATATCTTTTTGTCACAATCATCGACTGTATAGGTAAACACACGATCAAGTATTTTCAAAGAAAAATCTTTATGATTGGTTGTAGCGAGAAGAACTTCATTGGGATATTTTCTCAAATATACCAAATTACTAAAATCTACCATTTTTGCATCCTTCCACTTTTGTGATGCATAGACCCAAGAAAACTCCTGGGTCCATTCATATATTTCTTGAGGAAGAGGCAATTCTTGTGCTTCTATACCACCCAAAATTGCTTCCTTTACTTTTCGTGCTTTGATAGAGAGCTCACCACTCAACAGTTCATAACTGATAAACGGAGAAATAATGGGGACACAATCACTCTGAAGCAACATAGTATAAAAATCAAAAAAACCACCCTCTTCTGAAAGGTGGGCAACCAAATCAATCAGAATGCACGTATCTATCAGGATGTGCTTTCTGCCAATGACTCCAAGGCAGGACGATACTTGGTCTCCCATACTTTTTTTTCTTCTTTTTTTATTTCTCTATATTCTTTACAAAGACGGACCATCTCAGCAGCAGGGGCCATGTTCTTCTCGTCAGTCTTTTTATTGTTGACAGTTGTCTTTTCCATATAAAGAAAGTATACCAGGATGAAAAAAATTATGCTACTTTATATAAAATAATCTTTCAGTCTTGTTTGGCGATAACCAAACGTAATCTTTTAATCTTTTCTACTAAAAAACCGCCAGGCAACTCCAGCGGTTTTTTTGATACATGTTACGTGCGTTACGAACATCCCAAACTGTCCCCACAGTTCAAACATTTGTAACAACTTCCGTTACGAACCGTAATGTGCCCACACGTCGGACATGCTGGCGCGTCTCCCATCATCTCACCAAGCATCTTATCAGATTCTGAAAGTGCTGCTTTGAGCTCGCCTACTTCTTCGAGTGATGGCAATGTTGTTTGCCCTATAGAAGGAACGGCAGGTGCAGACACTTTTTCAATCTCAATAGTCGTTTGATGTGTAGTTGTCTCTGCAATTTTTGCCATCTGTTCAAATTTCTTCATCTGAATTCCTTTTGGTGGCACTTGGACAAAGTCAGTGCGCCCGAGATATTCCATTCCAAGGATACGGAACACGAAATCGATAACAGAGGTACATACTTTCACATTTGGATGATCAGTCATGCCAGATGGTTCAAATCGTGTAAACGTAAATTTGTCGACAAGCTTATCAAGTGGCACACCGTACTGCAATGCCATAGAAATGGATACCGCAAACATGTTCATCATACTTTTCACCACAGTTCCTTCTTTGTACACATCGATAAATATTTCTGCCAATCGTCCATCTGGATATTCTCCTGTTCTGAGCCACAGTTTTGTACCACCGATCTTTGAAGAAATCGTGATACCACTTCGCTTTGCTGGCAATTTTCTTTTTTCTCCGTGCAGATAAATGCGATGTTCACTAATTGTTCCATCGTTTGCATACGACGGCATCACATGACTATCGGGGACATGCTGACTCAGGAGAGCCGAGGCTTGTTCGATAGCCTGTGCAATACTCGATGCTTCAACGTGTTCTTGGACAGAAGTTGTTTTGATACCAACGGCTTCTGTTTTTTGTTCTGCCGCCGCTTCTTCATCTTCTCGTTCTTTTTTGTCTTCATCACTTTCTTTTGTAGAAGTAGACAATGGTTGACTGAGCTTGCATCCATCACGATAGATTGCCACAGCCTTGAGAGCGAGTTGCCAAGAATCCCAGTACGCTTGCTTTACATCATCAATAGTTGCCTCATTTGGCATGTTGATCGTTTTTGAGATTGCACCAGAAAGGAATGGTTGTGCTGCTGCCATTTGACGCAAGTGCCCTTTCCAGTGAATGTAGCGTTGTCCTTTTTTGCCACACTTATTTGCACAGTCAAATACTTTGTAATCCGATTCTTTGAGGTGTGGCGCACCTTCAATCGTCATTGTTCCACAGACAAACTCATTTGCCGCTGCAATTTCTTGTGAAGAGAAACCTAGACCCTTGAGCATGTTAAACTTCGGATCATTATATTCTTCTGGTGAGAATCCTGCACGTTTCATACAGTCTTCACCAAGTGTCCAGACATTGAATGCAAACTGCATTTCAAACGCACTCTCGAGTGCTTTGCTGACACTTACTAAATCTGCATCAGTAAATCCTTTTGCTTTGAGCGACTCAGCATTGATGTGTGGCGCGTTCGTGACGTCAGCTGAACCACGCATATAGTCGATAATATCTTGTGTCTGCGCTTCTGTGTAGCCGAGATGTTCGAGCGCAGAAGGGACAGCTTCGTTTGCAATTTTGAAATACCCGCCACCCGCAAGTTTTTTGAATTTCACGAGTGCAAAATCTGGTTCAACACCAGTGGTTGCACAATCCATGAGCAGTCCAATCGTACCAGTAGGAGCGAGAAGAGTGGTCTGTGCATTGCGATACCCGTATTGTTCTCCCATTTCTATTGCTTCGTTCCAACTCTGTCTTGCCGCTGCAATAATATATGCAGGTGCGTATTGTGGATTGACGCCCTGTGGTTTGACATGCAATTTTTCGTATTCACTTTCTGGCGCATTGAACGCAGCACGACGATGATTGCGCATGACGCGAAGCATGTCGTCTTTATTGAGATGATATTTTGGAAATGGTCCATGAATACGTGCCATCTCTGCACTCGTTTTGTAACTCTCCGCTGTCATGAGCGCCGTAACACTCCCAGTAAATGCGTATGCTTCTTCTGATTCGTATGGAATACCAGCAGTCATGAGGACAGATCCAATATTTGCATAGCCAAGACCAAGCGTGCGGTAGTCGTATGAACCCTGTGCGATTTCTTTACTTGGATATTGCGCCATAAGCACACTGATTTCGAGGACCGTGGTCCAGAGTCGTGCACCATGTTTGAATCCATCAACATCAAACGTTGTTGTTTTTGTATCAAAGAAGTGTGCGAGATTGAGTGATGCAAGATTGCATGCTGTGTTGTCGATGAACATGTATTCACTACATGGATTTGATCCACGAATTTTTCCAGATTGTGGACACGTGTGCCACTCATTGATATTGTCATCGTACTGCAATCCAGGATCTGCACATGCCCATGCAGCAAATGCGATTTCATCCCACAGTTTTTTTGCTTCAATAGTTTCGCAGACCGTTCCATCAGTGCGCCATTTCATTTCCCAGTTGCCACCACGCTGCACGAGTTCCATATATTTGTTTGGCACACGAAGAGAGTTATTTGAATTTTGCCCAGACACTGTCTCGTATGCTTCTCCCTCGTAATCAGAAGCATAACCCCCTGCAATGAGTGCTGCTACTTTCTTTTCTTCTTCCACTTTCCAGTTTATAAACGTACGAATATCTGGATGATCAAGATCGAGAATAACCATTTTTGCTGCACGACGAGTAGTACCACCAGATTTAATAGCACCTGCTGCGCGGTCACCGATCTTGAGCCAACTCATGAGTCCACTGCTACGTCCGCCACCAGAGAGTGGTTCTCCTTTTCCACGAAGTGTTGAAAAATTTGTGCCAGTTCCAGAACCGTACTTAAAGAGTCGTGCTTCACGCACCCAAAGATCCATAATACCACCTTCATTTACAAGGTCGTCACTCACAGATTGGATAAAACATGCGTGTGGTTGTGGATGGGTATACGAATCCGTTGACCGTGTCATGATCCCAGTATCGGGATCTACATAATGATGTCCTTGTGATGGACCATTGATCCCGTGTGCCCAGTTGAGTCCAGTATTAAACCACTGAGGTGAATTTGGTGCTGCCATCTGACGAAGGAGCATCACGACAAGTTCATCATAAAAAATCTGTGCATCTTTTTTTCCTGCAAAATATCCATATCGTTCTCCCCAAAAACGCCAGGTGCCCACAAGACGATGGATAGTTTGCTTCACGCTCGTTTCAGCTCCTAGCATGGGAGAGCCGTCGGCATTCAGCTTTGCTGAACCATCAATATTGTATTGCGGAACACCCGCTTTTCGGAAATATTTTTGAGCAATAATATCTGTCGCAACCTGAGACCATTGTTTTGGAATTTCAATATCTTTGAGTTCAAAAACAACTGTACCATCTGGTTCACGGATAACAGAGCTACGCATTTCGTACTCTACCATGTCAAACGGACTCTTTCCTTCTGCGCTAAAACGACGCTTGAATTTCAAACCTGTTTGTTCATTGTATGAAAACTGTATTGCCTCATCTTGACCAAGATGAAGGCCTTCAATGAATCGTGAATCGACAGGGCTCATAGAATAGAAGGTTAAAAAGAGGATAAAAAACACGCGGTGTTTTCTGTAGAGTAAGAAAACACGGCGTCAGAAGACATTGCGCATCAGAGCATCCACCGAGTTGGTGGACGATGTTTCGCTGCTATATTGTCAAGGTGCTTATCGAATGAGCATGACAATAAAGAAGGAGTACTGTGGCAATATCACAAGCCGTCTATGAGGTGAAAACCATCAAGATAGCTTATACCGGAAAACACTATATGTTGTGCTTGAGTATCCTCTATAACACAATATGTAGTATTTTATCGGTAGGAATTTCAGTATAGCACAACTCGAAATATCTGACCAAATCCCCCACTCAATTTCCTTTTTCTCTCAACTGAGCAAAGAATATTTTTGAAGAAAAATTTTGATGATTGTTATCCACAGAAAATCATTTTTTAAACAATAAAAACTGTTTTTGTCGTATGAAGAATGCCAGTGGACGGTCGGCCAGTTGCTCTCAACTGTTGACGGATAGTTTTCGGACGCGGCTCCCTGAAGCCCCACATCTCCTTGCACGCCCAGAACATCTCACGGATGTGATGAAACATGGGATACCTCCTTGTGTTAATCCCAAGTTATCCTAGCAAGAAAGAGTACGAGTCTCAAGAAACACCTGATCGAAGTATTATTCTGTCCACCGTCCCAGAGAAAAAAAGGAGAAGGACTCTATTAAAAAAGAAAATCTTGTGATAGTATGGGGCCTATTCACAATCAAAATCATACAAATCATCTCTTAATAGTATGAAAAAAAATCTTCTACACAATTGGAAATCTGGGTTGACGGTCAGCATTGTAAGTATTCCGTTGGCGCTGGCATTAGCGATCACGTCTGGAGCTACACCAACACAAGGAATTATTACTGCCTTTTGGGCAGGATTGCTGGGTGCATTTTTGGGAGGGAGTAATTTTAATATTGTTGGACCGACAGGTGCACTGGCAGGAATATTGATTACGTATTCTCTCACACACGGCTACGAGATATTGCCTGTTGTCGCTATTTTATCAGGACTGCTCATAATGGTCGCTTATCTGTTTCACCTAGATAAATATATTATTTTTATTCCGAGATCCGTGGTTCATGGATTTACTCTCGGCGTTGCGTTTATCATAGGACTAGGACAACTCGACAATATGTTTGGACTAACGAATATACCAAAAACAGAAAACCTTATACAAAATAGCATCATAACACTTCGACATCTCAACCAAGCACACTGGGGTGTTTTCTTCTTCTTTATCGTAAGTACGCTTTTTATCATCATTTGGAATAAAAAATTCCAAAAATTACCAGGTGCAGCAATCGTTGCGCTTCTCAGCATCATCGCCATGCTCATCCTCCCGCTGTTTGGATATGATCATGTCTTGGCAACGTTGGGAGACAAATACCCAACAATACATGCAACATTATTCGAAAGTCCGTTTGGTCAATTTCACCTCAGTACCTTTTTCTCAAAAGAACTTTGGGTGCTGGCATCAGCAACTGCTGTCATCGCAATCCTCGAAACACTCCTCTCTGGTCAAATAGCCGATACCTGCACAGAAACAAAATTCAATCGTCGGAAAGAAGTCTTTGGACTCTCTCTCGCTAATATTGGTTCAGGACTCATGGGTGGTATTCCAGCAACAGCAGCCCTCGCAAGAACAGCATTAAATATCCGAAGTGGCGCGACGCACAAAACCTCGGCTGTTCTGAATGCGATCTTTATCGGTATCATTACGCTCTTCTTTATTCAATTCTTCAAATTTTTGCCAATGGTTGTGATCGCATCTATCTTAGTTGTTGTTTCAATAGGAATGGTCGAAAGAAAACATTTTATCCACCTCATAGAAAATGAAAAAACAGCATTTTTTCTTTCACTGTTCGTCGCCGTTATCGTAATTGTCGAAGATCCTATTGTGGGTATTCTTATTGGAACGATCATCGCCCTCCTTATCTTTGTGAATAAAATTTCTTACGGTCAGACAGAAATTTTATTATGGAAAAATGGACAAATGACCGAAGCCCTCCTCAAAAATGATTTTCTTAAAAAAGAGGTTATCGATTCAGATATTGTGGTCTACAAAATTTCAGGAACACTTACGTATGTAAATATGCCTGCCCATCTCGAGGCAGCACAAAAAATAAAACACAACAAATATGTTATTCTTTCCCTCCGCCATTCATTTTATGCAGACATTGACGGAATCGATTATCTCGGAGAGATTGTAACGCTTCTGAAAAAAAATAATACAACCATACTTCTGGCAGGTATTAATAAAGAAATAGAAAAACTCATTTATAAAGAACCTTTTTATCAAAAAAAACTTGTCGAGGGAAAAATATATAAAAGAACATCTGAAGCAATTAAGGAGATAACGTAACATTGACCATAAAAAAGGACTGGCATTGAACAGTCTTTTTTTATTCTCAACAATCATTGATTTTCCCACCAATTCCCCGTACAATACAAATACTATGATCCTCTCCTCACAAGATACAGAATCAATCCCAGATCGTCTCGTCACACCAGAAATAGAAGAGACAGAGATCGATATGGATATCAATCTGCGCCCGCAGACATTGTTTGATTTTGTTGGACAAGAAAAGATAAAAGAACCACTCTCTATCTCTATAGAGGCTGCAAAAGGCAGAAACGAAGCAATGGAACACGTGTTGCTCTATGGCAACCCAGGACTTGGAAAAACCACACTTGCGAGCATTATTGCGAGCGAGATGGGTGTGAAGATAAAAACTACCGCCGGCCCAGCACTAGAACGCGTCGGAGACCTCGCAGCGATTCTCACAAACCTCGGCCGTGGCGATATTCTCTTTATCGATGAAATTCACCGCATGAATAAAACTATTGAAGAGGTTCTCTACAGTGCAATGGAAGATTATGCTCTCGACCTTATTGTAGGAAAAGGGCCTGCAGCAAGAACGCTTCGCATGCCACTCGAACGATTTACCCTCATCGGCGCAACCACAAAAATGAATTTGCTCTCCGGACCACTGAGAGATCGTTTTGGCCATGTCTACCATCTAGAATTTTATGAGCCAGAAGATATGGAAAAAATTGTGCATCGTAATGCCCGTCTCCTCGAAGTCACAATAGAAGACGAAGCAGCAAATCTTATTGCAGGACGCGCACGCCGCACACCACGTATCGCAAATAGACTTTTGAAACGAGTCCGCGACTATGCAGAAGTAAAACATGACGGCACTATATCAATAGAAGCCGCAACAAAAGCCCTTACCATGCTTTTAATCGACGAACACGGACTTGATGAGGTAGATAGAAAAATTTTGAAAACAATCATCAATGCATTCAAAGGTGGCCCAGTGGGATTGAATACACTCGCCGCAGCAACTGCCGAAGAAATGGAAACCATAGAAACTATCTACGAACCGTATCTCATACAGATAGGTATGCTCGAGCGCACACCGCGTGGAAGAAAAGCAACCGCACGTGCACAGGAACACTTTAATACAATAGCACAAGCCCAATCAGCACTTTTGTAGAAATATTAGAGTACGAGAATCTCATCATATTAGTAAAAAATTGTTTATTGATTATGTCCATCGCCATTCCTCTCTACATTTTACTTTTTCTTTACTTCATCTTCCTTGCAGTGTTCTTGTCATTTTCTCTTATCAATTTTTATCACGTCATCATTACTGCATCGTTTACCCTTGTGAGTTTTACGATGTCATTTTTTATTCTTGCTATCACCATCCTTACCCTGTATCTCACGGCATCACTTTTGACAAGTGTTGATTGGCAGATGACTGTATTGGTCTTTGATAGTTCATGGTTTACAGGTCCAAGTAGCTCGTCATTCTAATTTTTTTATATGAATCTTGGCGAACTTATCAAACAAAAATCATACGAACATATTGTCTATGAAATTCGTCGACACCCAGTTACGTTTATTCCTATTGCGTTTCTTTTTTTGGTGCTCATGCTTGTACCGTTATTTCTCTACTTTGTTATCTCTACAATTTTCCCTGAACTCCTCGATGGTCCTCGCGTATATCCAATCTTGATTCTACTCACGAGTGCATATATGCTCACCATGTATTTGCTATTTTTTGTCCGCTTCATTGACTATTATCTTGACCTTTGGATTGTGACAAATGATCGTATTATCGATGTTGAGCAACACAATTTATTTTCTCGTTCTATTACAGAGCTTGACCTCTTCCGTATCCAGGACGTAACAGTCGATATTCATGGAATGTTCCCAATGCTTTTAAACTACGGGGATGTGAGTGTAAAGACTGCATCGTCAAACACACACATTGTTTTTTATGCTGTAGCAAGACCAAATAAAATTCGAGAGGATCTTATCAAACTCTCTGAAGAAGATAGAAAATATCATATGGGTCAAATAGAAGATGACCTATGATATATACAGGTTCCTCATTTTTCGTCCTTTACGCGCTTGCTGTCTCGACGGTCTCTTTCTTTTATATAGGAAGAGATAAAGAACACGCAAGACATGGTGGCACACGTACACCAGAGGTTGTGCTCTGGTTTCTCGCTGCGATTGGCGGAACACCTGGTATTTTCCTTGGTATGAAGGCATTCCACCACAAAACAAAGAAAATCTCCTTCCAACTCATTCTCGCATTTATCCTTTTAACCCAGCTTGGTGGTGGACTATTCTTCCTCCAGCAGACTCTCAACAGATAAAAAAATGTGTTACAATGAGAGAACTCTTAAATATATGTCTATGAACCAATCAACCAAAAGCATCTTCATCTGGGGAGCCGTCGTCCTCGGTATTATTGCTCTCGTATGGCTTCTTGCTTCACTCGGCAGTGATGGTGGTGCAGCGACGCAGTCACTCGGCGATGGGGTATCTGCTACAGACCATGTAACAGGTGCAAGCAATCCAACAGTCACGCTGGTAGAATACTCAGATTTTCAGTGCCCAGCATGTAGTGCCGCATACCCAATGGTAAAACAACTTTCACAAGATTTTCCTTGCTGTTGTTTACCGCCATTATCCACTCCGAAGTCTTCACGCCAATGCACAGCTCGCAGCACAATCAGCAGAAGCAGCAAGTCTTCAGAATAATTTTTGGGAAATGCACGACGTCCTATTTAATACACAATCACAATGGTCGTCACTCATAGACCCTACAGACTTCTTTGTTACTCTTGCAGATTCGATTGGTCTGAATGTAGAACAATTCAAAACAGATCTTACAAGTAATGATGTAGCAGATGTGGTGAATACGAGTTACAACAGAGCAACCTCAATGAAACTTCCAGGCACACCGAGCTTCTTTCTTGATAGTGAGTCTATCCAAAATCCAGGATCATACGCAGCATTTAAAGTTCTTATTCAATCAAAGATTGATGAACAATAATATCTATGGATGTATCGTCAACACCAGAACAAAAAAACACACACATGAAATGGGCAATGTTCTTTCTTCTCGTATCACTGCTTGGGTTTGTTGATTCCACCTATCTGGCGGTAAAAAAATTGTCAGGGTCACCTGTCACGTGTACTATAGTGCATGGATGTGACACCGTGACGAGTAGCTCGTACTCAGAAGTATTTGGCATTCCAGTTGCACTTTTCGGATCATTATTTTATCTATCAATTTTAGTTCTTTCAGTTGCGTATCTTGACAAGAAAAAAGGCAGACTCTTACAATGCGCTGCAAAACTTACGTGGGTTGGTCTGTTTGCCTCCCTGTACTTCATGACAGTACAGGCAATCATTCTCCATGCGTACTGTATATATTGTATTGGCTCTGCGATTACATCCACACTGCTCTTTATCACAGGTATGACGTATCTGAAGAAGCACAAAAAAACAAACAAAGAATCTTCTGTTCCTTCTTCAAAGAATACCTAACACGTTCTTCATAAAAAAAAAAAACGCCATGTTATGGCTTTTTTTCTTTTTTCCTTGACGACTCCTCAGTTGCTCGGTAATCTACTTTTAGGCCTGTCCGTCACCCACTTCTCCAGCACTAGGAGGCACCATGAAACACGGACTCATCTCTTCGGCCCTCGCCCTCATCCTGGTCGGCATCTTCGCCAGCCAGAGTGCCAACGCCGCGTGTCAGCGCGTCATGGTCTACGACGAGTCGCACGGTGAGTGCTACGTGCGCATGTACTGCGACGACGAGGAGATCCAGACCAACGAGCCGGTGTGCTTCTCGAGGGAGACCGAACTGTGTCTCTTCTGGGGATTGTGCGAGATCGCATGAGCGACGACGCACCGCCGACACAGACACCGTCATCTGGACAACGCTTCAGAGGGGAGCGTCGTCCGGATGACAGCGACAACTTTTTTTGCGAAAACATTTCAAATTTTGTATACTTCCTTTATCGTTTAATTTATATAAGGGGGGAATATGAAAAACATTTTTCTTTTGTTATTAACACTGACCTTATTAGGCAGTGTCTTTTTATTTTCATCACATGCAAAAAGTGACGCACCGAGTATTGTCATCACAGAAATCGGTGCATACGAATCTAGTGGTGAAGAGTGGATAGAAATATACAATGCTAGTAATGTCGCGATTGATCTCGAGGGCTGGAAATTTTTTGAGGCAGACACAAATCACGGACTCACACTCATACAGGGTGATTCAATGTTTATTGCACCAACAACGTACGCTATTATCGCGCAGAATAACGAACAGTTTCAAATCAAATATCCAAACGTCACAGCAACAATCTTCGACAGTTCGTGGAGCTCACTCAATGAAGGTGGTGAAGAAATTGGAATGAAAGATGCGAATGAAGATGTTGCTGAACACTTCACCTACATCGCCGCATCGAATTTTTCTCTAGAACGTATTGATCCAAATGTACAAGATTATTCTGACACAAATTGGAAAGAGCATCCCCAAGCCAATACTGTCGGACAACAAAACTACTGGCATGTAGGAACAGCGCATGAAGAAAAAATAAATGAACTACCTATTGCGACGTTTTCTTTTTCCACTTCAACAACGCAGACAGGTGTTGCAATTATATTTGATGCGTCCGAGTCGACAGACGATGTTGGTATTGAAACATATATGTGGGATTTTGATGATGGAGCGAGTGCAGCCGGAGTAACAGCAACACATGCATACTCCGCAACAGGTGACTACGAAGTCACTCTTAGTATTTCAGATACTGATGGTGCACAAGCCACTACGACACAGACAATTATTGTGGGAGAACCTACTGGCACAAAGGTAACGGCTTCGGCAATCAGCATTCAAATTAACGAATTTGTTTCAAATCCACAGACAAACGAATCAGAATGGATAGAACTCTATAATACTGCTACAACTTCTGTAAATTTATTTGGTTGGACACTACATGATGGCGCAGGACAGATTGCCGCACCAACAACAACCATTGCGGCACAAGGTTTTCTAGTAATTGAATTACCATCGAACAAACTGAATAATAGTGGTGATAGAATTACACTCAAAAATACTCATACGAACATTGTTGATACAATCTCGTACGGGGATTGGGAAAATGCAACTGTATCAGCACCAGCAAAAGGAAACGCTCTCGCACTGAATGAAAAAAATGTATGGAAAGAAACAACCACACCAACAAAAAAAACTGTAAATACAATCACAGCACCAGTGTCTAACACACCACAGCCCTCCTCTGGTGGAGGGGGTGGTAGCTCAACACCCACAGTACAATCATATGACAACGGTGTCATTGTCATCAATGAACTTGTTTCCGATCCACAAGATGATGAAGAAGAATTTGTAGAATTATTCAATACATCTTATGGAACAATTTCACTCGACGGCTGGTGGATAGAAGATGGCAGCGAAACAAAGACTATACTCGAAGGAAGTATCGCCTCACATAATTTTGTGGTTATCGCATCACCAAAAGGAAATTTGAATAATAGTGGGGATAAACTCCAGCTCTTTGACCCGAGTGGAAAGAATATCGATAACGTTACATACGGAAATTGGGATGATGGAAATACCAGTGACAACGCACCAATCGCACCAGATCCACTGAGCATCGCAAGACGACTCGATGGCCTCGATGCTGACAATGATTTTTATGATTTTGTATTAACCGACACGATCACAAAAGGGAAAGCAAATATTATTTCTCTCACAACAACAAACGAAAGTGGTACTGGTCAAGTACTCGGCACAAAAATCTTTTCTTCAGAAGTACGCATCACAGAAATCTATCCAAACCCGCCAGGTTCTGATAGTGAAGACGAATTTATCGAACTGTACAATACAAGTGACAAAACCATCGACATCACAGGGTGGAAACTCGGAGATAGTTCGAAAAAAAGATATGAACTTACAGACGGTCACATGGCACCCGGTGCGTATCTGGTACTCAAACGTCCCACTACGGGCATAGCACTTAATAACAGCGGTGGCGAAGAAGTAGATCTCTATGATCCTAATGGCTCCATCGTAGAAAAAGCACAATACACAGGCAGCGTGCCAGAAAGCCAGAGCTGGGCCCGAAAAGACGATGGATCCTGGGCATGGACGACCGAGGTGACACCGAGTGAAAACAATATAATAGAAGGAAAAAGCGCTGCACCACTTATTACTTTTTCCTTCGACACTAATGTTGCTGTCGACCAACAAGTACTATTTGATGCATCAGACACCACCGATCCAGAAGCAGAGAATATGACCTTTGTCTGGAGCTTTGGAGACAATAGTACTGATGAAGGTGATGTAATCAAACATGCTTTTAGTGAAGAAGGTATCTACACAGTAACACTTGCCGTGACAGATGCGAGTGGTAATACTAGTAGTAAAGAAGTTATTATCATGGTAAAAAACAGGTTATCATTTGTAGGAGGATTTAATGCCGAAACACCGATTGAAAAAATAGATATTTCTGAAATTCTTCCAAATCCAGAAGGATCTGATACAACAGAATTTATTGAACTCTACAATCCAACGGATGAGACAATCGATCTCACGGATATGAAACTCGATGACGAGGAAGGTGGATCTCGCGCATATACTATTCCAGAAGGAACAAAGATTGAACCACGACAGTATCTTGTTTTTGGCAGACAAGAAACAAAGCTCGCACTCAACAATACGACAGACAGCGCTCGTATTCTCTATCCAGATGGCACCGTGCTGCGAGATATCCGTTACGATGACGTGCCCGAAGGACATAGTTATGTGAGAAATGAAAATGACGAATGGATATGGACCAGTACACTCACACCAGGAAAAGCAACCATTCTTTCGCCACCAGACGATAGCAAAGCAAGCAAGACAACAACAAAAAGCAGGATGGTAAAACCAATTATACACACTACACTTGCCATGCTCCGAAATGAAGACGTCGGTGACACCGTAACACTTAGTGGCACCGTGGTTGTAGAGCCAGGCGTATTTGGCACGCAATATTTTTATATTGTTGATCCAAGAAGTACTCTTGTTGCATCTACTACTACAGAAAACATAGCAGAAGAGCCTGCAGCGCCAGGTGCGCAAGTGTACATGTACAGCAAAGATTTTCCAAAAATGGAAATTGGGGATGTTATCCAACTCACCGGAGAAATTTCAGAATCTGGTGGCGAAACGCGTGTAAAAATAAAAGAAAAAAAAGATATTACAGTTCTAGAACACAGTGCACTTCCAGAGGCGATACCGACAGACGTTGCCGATATTGGTGAAGAAAAAGAAGGAGGGCTTGTTGAGCTTCATGGAGAAATCACGGAATTGAAATCTACCTACATGTATCTTGATGATGGAACCGATGAAGTCAAAATCTATTTTCAACGAGGCGCTGGTATAACACCAAAAATTTATAAGCTTGGTGATCTCGCACAGGTGACAGGCATTGTCGGACAAACAAAAACAGGTTACCGCGTCCTACCTCGTTCTCCGCACGATATTATAAAAACAGGTGTCGTAGAAGACGTTATTGTCGATCGAGAAGCTGCGACAGAAGAAAGTAACAAAGAAATTGCAGAAAAATATCTCACGGCGACAGCAGGAGGAATCACAGCAATTATTGTTGGCCTCGTGGCAAAGATGGAACATAGTCCGTTCAAAAAAATATTGGTATTCTTCAAACGAAGAAAGAAAAAAGGATAAAAAAACATCCGCGCCTCCTCACTCTACTCCGAATATTTTCGAAGCACAGTGAGCAGCGGATGTTTTTCCATTTTCCGTTGCTCGGTGGTAAGGACAGATGAGAACTCGGTATGACGACGCCGAAGCAACCATTACTCGTCACTCCCGACGTACTCCCTCAGAAAACCGAATGCGCCGAACACGAACACGAACGCCGCGCCGACCATCCAAAACGGCTCGATGATATCGTGCACTAAGTCACGAAAAAGCTTTTTCATCCTACACCTCCATGATTGTCATACATCTATCCTACTCTTTCTATAAAAAATGTAAACAAAAAAAGACACTCCAGTGAATAACAAAAATCTGCTATAATAGAAATATACTTTATGGAAGCAAACATTTTTCTCCAACTCGCGATCTTATTTGGGCTCACGGTTTCAATCGCATTTATCATGCGACTCTTGAAACAACCTCTCATGATTGCATATATTATTTCTGGTATCATCGCTGGACCGCTTTTTTTGCATACAGTAAAAGGAAGTTCTGCTACGTTTGATACGCTTGCACAATTCGGCGTTGTTTTTTTACTTTTTCTTGTAGGCCTAAGTCTGAATGTCTCGCATATCCGACATATTGGAAAAGCAGCGGTCATTACAGCAATGGCACAGATCATCTTTACTTCCACCAGTGC
>Ga0210044_10003707_pt1 | contig 21687 bp, 16 predicted proteins | sample CryGey13umfilter_2_FD_183959 | JGI IMG/M metagenome (GOLD analysis project Ga0210044, IMG submission 183959) | Groundwater microbial communities from aquifer in Utah, USA - Crystal Geyser 4/9/14 3 um filter (SPAdes) (version 2) | ecosystem: Environmental > Aquatic > Deep subsurface >... | reverse complement strand
CTTTGTTGATCCGTGGCGATGTTGACTGCCACAAAGATCGCTGAGGAGACGCATATTGTTCAATCCCTCAGTCCCTTTCTGCCTGACATTTCAGGCGGTTTCCGGGTGCCCCTGGTATCTACACCCAACTGAGATAGGGTAGTCCACACCACGATGCTGAAGAAGAAACGACTCGGCGACCGATTGCTCGAGGCGGGGGTCATCGACAAGCTCCAGCTGCGCGCGGCGCTGGGTCAGCAGGGCCAGTGGGGCAAGACCCTGGGCCGGACGTTGCTGGAGATGCGGCTGATCACGGAGGAGCAGCTGCTCCCGATCCTGAGCGAACACCTCAACATGCCGGCCATCTCGCTGGCAGATCAGCGGATCGACGCCACGACGGCGACCATGCTGGACGAGGAGTTCTGCCGCATGCACGAGTGCGTCCCCTTCAACTATCACGAACATGGGAAGTTCCTCGACGTGGCCATGACCGACGCCCAGAACGGTGGGCTGTTCGACCAGATCCGCGTCCAGACCCAATGCAACGTCCGGCCGTTCCTCGCGGGCCCCGAGGCGATCCGCTCCGCCATCGCCGCCGTGTTTGGCGAGGACCTGATCCCGGTCAAGCCGCAGTTCATGCTGACCGAGACGGTGTTCGACTTCGATCGCGCGCTGGACGACCCGTCGCCCGAAGACCTCCCCGAGGACGCTCCGGACGGACCGTCGACCCGCGTCGAGCTTGGCGGCGGTGCACAGAACGCGACCGCGCCCGGGACCCAACAGATGCTCCAGCTCGAGCGCATGGTCCTGGCGCTGCAGGAGCGCAACCGCCGCCAGGAGCAGTACCTGCGCAGCCTGGTCCAGCACCTGCGGGAGCTGTTCGGAGACCTGGCAACCCAGGGGGTGCTGCGGGGCAGGTCGGATCACCCGCTGGTGGGTCAGGCCCGCTCCACGGCGCCTCCGACGCCCAACACCGTGCCGTTCACCGAGCTCGCGCCCCTCGTCGGGGGCCTGCAGCGCAAGGACTCGCAGGAGATCGACGTCGACGTCATCTTCGACGGCGTCGACATCGATCTGACCCCCACACGCGGCCCCGCGCCCCTGCCCGAGTCGCCGCCTGTCGCCGCCCCACCGGCGCCTGCACCCGGGCTGGCGCCAGCCACCGCGCTCACCGGCGACAGCATGCCGCTGGTGGATGTCCCCCCTGGCAGCCCGACGGTGGTGGCGATGGACATGGGCACCACGCGGTCGAGCGTGGCCGCGGTGATCGACGGCCGGGTCTGCGTGCTCAAGCTGCCGGGCGGCCAGTGGGACATGGCCTCCGTGGTTGGCTTTCGCAAGGACGGCACGGTGATGCTGGGCCAGTCTGCGCGCAAGATGCTGGCCAGCGACCCGAACAACGCCATCGCCTCTCCCAAGCGCCTGCTGGGTCGGCGGTTCGACGACCGCGAACTCCAGCCCTATCTCGCCAGCCTGGGGATGACCGCCCTGGAGGGTCCGGGGAAGGAGATCCTGCTTGAGACCCAGGGGCGAACGATCACCGTGATCGAGGCCTGCGGCCACATCCTGAACCTGCTGCGGCTGGTGGCGGAGAAGAGCCTGGGGCGTGAGGTGCACGAGGTGATCCTCACCACCCCGGTGAGCTTCACCGAACGTCAGCACGCCGCGCTGAAGGAGGCGGCCGAGATGGCCCAGCTCCGCGTGCTGGAGTTCATCGAGGAGCCAGTGGCGGCGACCCTGGCCTGCGTCTCCGACTCGCAATGCACCGGGCTGGTGGGGTTATTCGACTTCGGAGGGGGCACCTTCGACTTCTCCGTGGTGGAGATGGGGGAGGGGTCAATGAAGATCATCGCCACCGCTGGCGACGGCTGGCTCGGCGGCGACGACCTGGACGATGCGCTGGCCAGCGCCGCGGCCAACAGCTTCTGGCGCTCCACCAACATCGAGCTCAGAAACCAGATCTACCAGTGGCAGCGGCTGCTCGTCCGGTCGGAGCACGCCAAGCGCCAGCTCTCACGCGACCCTGACACCACGCTGGAGCTCCCTGGCGCGGCCCTGACCCAGCAGGGCGGCCTGGACCTGGTGTTCCCCATCACCCGTCGGCAGTTCTCCGATCTGTGCGCCGACACGATCCAGCGCGCCATCGACACCTGTGGTCAGGCGCTGGCGCTGGCCGGACTCAAGCCGTCCGATCTCAACGCGCTGTACCTGTCGGGGGGCACGACCCACGTCCCCGCGGTACACGACGCCGTGGTGCGCTTCTTCGGCCAGCAGCCGCGGGTGGTGGTCCCGCCCGAGCGCGCCGTGCTCATCGGCGCCGCCGTGCATGGCGCGCTGTACGCCCGCGACGTGATGGCCGGCATGGGCGTCGGGTCACGCAGTTGACTTGTTGGCCGGCATAGGCATCGGGTCACGCAGTTGGCCGGCATAGGCATCGGGTCACGCTAGGCATCGGGTCACGCAGTTGACTTGTTGACTTTCTGGCCCCCTCACCAGCCATGGGCATTGGGCGTCGGGTCACGCTGGGCGTCGGGTCACGCAGTTGACTTGTTGACTTTCTGGCCCCCTCACCAGCCGAAGGTGGCCGGCAGTCCCGCCGTCGTCGGCGATGCCGTACTGTGTGCCGTACTCCCCGTCCTCGCTGGTCTCCAGCGTGGCCAGCTTGACCCACGTGCCACACCGGCGCCCCGGCGGGGACAAACGGGGTCGGGGTGCTGCAGGCCGGTCCGTCCGCCGGCGTCCCGTCGTGGAGCAGCGCTCCGTCGGAGATGCCGCTGTCGGGCAGACCATCGCAGACGAAGGCATCGGCGAGGAGCGAATCGGTGGGAGACGCGGTGGAGCTGTCACAGGCGCCCAGCAGGGCGGCCAAGGTCAGGCACCAGGCTGTTCGAAACATGCCTCAGCCTAGCACGATCCGGCAGATCGACGGGCTACTCCATTCCCACCAGGAAGCGATACACCGCGCCGCCGCCCGGGGTGTGCTGGATCTCGGGGCCCAGCGTCTGCAGCGTGGCCGCCGTCTCCTCGTCGATGGCGGTGCCCTTGAGCACCAGCCGCTTGAGGCCGGCGAACAGCTCCTTGTTCTCGAGGAAAAACGACACGTGGTCCGAGGTCAGCGAGCTGTCCGACAGATCGAGCTCCTCCAGCGTGGCGGGCAAGCCGTGCGTCTTCAACGCGTCCAGCAGCTGCTGGGCGCTGTCGAACGACGTGAGCGCCAGGCGCTTGAGCGGCGTCTGCTTCAGGTTCTCCAGCAGGGGAGCCAGCTCCTGGGAGTAGTCCACCCCCTCGTTCCAGCCGTCCTCCTCCCCGTACTCCTCGGGGTCCGGGGCATCGTCCATGTTGGCGTAGACCGCGACGTAGGCGCCAGTCTCGTCCGGCACGCTGGCGGTGAAGGTCTCGGCCAGCCGCGCCTCGAACTCCTCCAGCCCGGGCCACTGGATGCTCGACAGCTGCTGCGTCAGATCGCTCGGGGTGTCGTAGGCCTGGGCGAAGCGCAGCCCGTGCAGCACGAACGAACGCAGACCAGGGGCCTGGATCTCGCGAAAGTCGGTCTGGTACGTGTCAGCGGTGACGATCTGCAGCCGCTCCAGGTGCGGCACGGCTGCCAGCTCGGCGAGCGACCCGAAGCTCACCAGGTTGGTGTCCGGATCGTAGTCGCGGGAGATCAAGGACTGGCTCTGTCGTGCGCGCTCGTCGACCAGCGCCACCGACGTGCAGCTGGCCGGATACTGCTTCACGATGGCGGCCACACCGGGCGACAGGTCAATCCGGTCGTCGTCGCCCTGGGCCACGCCCACCAGCTCGATGGCGCCGATCCCGGCCGCCGTCGGGGATCCCAGGAGCCCGCCCACCAGCAGCGCCGCGTCGTCGCCCGGACCGACGCGGATCGCCGCGCGGGTCACCAGGCATCGGCGCCAGTCCAGGCCGTAGGCCTGCAGATGCGCGCCCGCCGCTCCGAGCAGCGCCTCGGCGTGCTGCTTGACGAATGCATCCCGTTGCTGTGTTGCCCCTCCTTTCTCGACGTCGTGGTTGAGTGCGATGAGCTCGCCACGGGGATCGCCGGCCTCCTGCAACGCATCGGCATAGACCAGCCACTGATCATCCGGAGCATCCAATGGGGGTTGGGTTGGGCTCGTCATGGAGGGACGATACACCAGGCTGGAGCCTGGTTCCCAGCCCCGTGATTCACGGCGCCGGGGTCAGCCTGACGCGGTGCGTCTCCCCCCTACGGACCGCGATGCGTGCCTGGTGCCGAATGCGCGTGCCCTCGGGGCTGACCACCACGTCGTGCACTCCCACGGGGAGCACGACACGAAAACCCGGTGTGGTGCCCATCACGCGGCCGTTCACCGTGACCCGCGCCCGGACCCCGGTCACCACCTCCAGCACGCCAGTGGCCACGGGCGCCGCCGCCCGGTGCGCGGGCCGCACGACCTTTTCCGGCGCTGGCTCCGGCTCCGGCTCCAGCTCGATGCGCAGCCGCGTCGCGGCCTGATCGGCGTGGTGCTGGATCGTCTTGGGCTGGTACCCCGTCTTGCGCAGCTGGACCTGGTACTTCTTGCCCTGCACCAGCGACAGCGTGATCGGGGCCTGACCGCGCAGCTCGCCGTCCAGCAGCACATCGCTGGCCACGGGGACCGATTCCACGATGAGCCGCTGCTTGCGCCGCAGCAGCGTGAACTGGAACGCGAAGCGCCCCTCACGGTCGAAGCGGAAACGCCGACGCGCCTCCACGCGTTCGGGGTGACGCAGCGTGACCCAGTGGTCCTGACCCAGGGCCAGCCCCTGAAGCAGCGCCGGGGTGCGCTGGCCCGTGGGCTGTCCGTCGAGCAGCACCTCGGCCCCGTCCGGAGCGGAGCTGACGGCGAGCGCCGCGGTGGACCCACCGAGGGCGGCGTACAGCGCCGCGGCGGTGGCTCCCAGCACACCCAGCAGCGCCCCCAGCACGACGACCCGGCCCCACCGCGAGGTCGCGCGGCGCGGGGTCGTGCGAGGCTGTGTGGCGGCCCGGGCGGTCTCGTCTCGGGCGCTGCCGTCTCGTGTGCTCCTGTCTGGCGTCGGCGGTGAGGCGGGGATCGGCGGCGGCCCGGGGACCGGAGATCTCGATGCCGCTCCCTGAAACTCGGAGCGGCCTGACTGGTGCGAGACCGAGGTCATGGTGGGAGGCAGCAGACCCATGGGCGCCAGGCGGATCAGCGCACTCTGAGACCGCCGCTCCGCCGCGAACAGCGCACCGAGAAACGCGGCGAGCTCTCGATCACCGGGCACCGTCGACAGCTGGTGCAGGTAGCGCAGCAACGCGTCCCGCATGTGGTTCGCCGTGGGGAACCGCTCCTCGGGGTCGAGCTGCATCGCCCGCAGCACCACGGCCTCCAGCTGCGGATCGAACCCGGGCACCATCTCACAGGGGGGCGTGAAGCTGCCCTCCCGGATGCGCAGCACCACGTCCGCGTCGGTGGGGGCATCGAACGGCCGCTCACCGCAGCACAGCTCGTACAGCGTGGTCCCCAGGGCGAAGATGTCGGAGCGGTGGTCGATCTCACGGCCGTACGCCTGCTCGGGCGAGAGGTAGCTGACCTTGCCCTTGATCACCCCCGCGTCCGACTCCTGCAGGTTGAGCCTGGCGCTGGCCAGACCGAAGTCACCCAGCTTCACTCCGCCCTCGTGGCTGAGGAAGATGTTGGCCGGGTTCACGTCGCGGTGCACGATGTTGAGCGGGCTGCCGTCGTCGTCGGTCTTGCGGTGCGCGTAGTCCAGGGCCCGGCACACCTCGCTGGCGATGTGCGCCACCAGCTCGTGAGGCATGGTGCCCCCCGGTTCGCGCTGGCGCACCCGGTCCGTCACCGTGCGCAGGTCCTTACCGTCCACGTACTCCAGCGTCAGAAACGGCATGCCGTCCATCGTCCCCATGTCCATGATCTGGACGATGTTGCCGTGCTGCAGGTTCAGCATGATGCGCGCCTCGTCGAGGAACATCTGCTGAAACTGCTCGGTGCGGGCCAGCATCGGCAGCAGCCGCTTGATCACTACCGGCTTCTCGAAGCCCCCCGTCCCCTGGGCCACAGCCACGAACACCTCGGCCATACCGCCCACGGCGAGGCGATCGACGAAACGGTAGCGGCCAACCTGCATCGGCGGACTATACATCAGCTGGCGGCGAGGGGATCACTTCGACTGGCCTACTCGCAGCGGTCCAGACCCTCGTACCCCGCCGGGACCTTCCACAGCTGGACCACACCCTGGGGCAACTGCAGCGGCGTGGTGTCGATGCGCGCCAGCGGGCTGCAGGTGCCCACGCCCCGGCACGGAGGCACGCCGCCGGTGCGATCTCCGGTGACGAGGAACACGTCCCAGTCCGGCCGGGGGGCGTAGCGTGGCATGCAGTACTCGAAGATCGACTGCGCGACGTAGAACCGCGCCCGCGGCAACTGGCGCTGGATCAGCGGCACCCACTCGGACATCCCCTCGTTGACGTAGATCAGCATGCGCCGCGAGGCGTATCGCCGAAGCGCGTGCAGCAGAGTTGACGCCACCTGGCGGTCGGCGTCCCGGGCCCGGGCCGGAGGGCCGGTGTAGCTGCAGTCCCCGGAGGCCACGAGATAGCCCGCCGCCGAGGCGGGGCGGCACCCGATCCACGAACGGGCCGGGGCGAACGAGCCCCCGATCCAGAGCACCACGCCCAGCCCGGCCGCCGTCGCCACGCCCACGGCCCGCGCCCGTCCCGGCAGTTTGAACAGCGCCACCGCCAGGACCAGCGGCGCCGCGGGCACCAGCGGGAAGAGGTAGCGCTGGTTGCGCACGGCCAGCACCATGTGCAGCGCCAGCGGTGCCAGGAGCCACAACAGGAGCACGGCTACATTCCGCGCGCGGAGCGGAGGAGCCATTCTGGAGTGCAGAGTGGAGCGCACCCGTGGGCGCGCGCTCCGCTCCGTGGGATGCGCGCCCCGCTTCCACACCGCTCCTCGCAGCAGGATGACCACCGCGCCCACCAGCGCCAGCGCCAGCGGGCCGGTGACCAGCAGCGGAAAGGTCCGCAGGTAGAACGTGATGCCGCCCCACAGCGAGATGTCGCCCTCCAGCATCTCCATCCCCTCGCCCGAGGAGTGGGCCAGCATGCCGGACACCAGCCGGCCGATGTGCCCGCCCCACCACGGGCTGGTCACCGCCAGCAGCGTGACCAGCGCGAGGGCGGCGTTGAGCAGGGCCGACACACGCTGCCTCCGCGGCACCAGACCGCGCACCCACTCCAGCAGCGCCGGCCACAGAATGAACAGCAGCGCCTGGCCCTTGGCCAGCGCCGCGACGCCGGCCCACAGACCGAAGAGCACCGACTCCCGGCGGCGGCCGAAGCGCTCCGCGCGCAGGAGGTAGTACACCGCCAGCGGGGTCAGGCACAGCGCCCGAAAGTCGAGGGAGATGGTGCGCCACCCGCCGTAGACCGCGGGCATCAGCGAGACCAGCGCCGCGGCCAGCAGCCCCGCGCCGCGGCCGTGACACTGCCGTCCCACGCCGTAGACTCCCAGCAGCAGGGGGACGAAGAACACCACGTTGGACAGCCGGAGCACGTCGGGCGCTCCGCCGGCGACGAGACCGACCAGCGCGTTGGGCAGGTGCCCGATGGCGGGATAGAGCCCGATCGTCTCGTGCAGGTAGCGGCCCAGCGCCGCCACCCCGCCCAGCTCCAGACCGGTGAGCATGTGACACACCGAGACGTAGTGCAGCAGCTGATCCGGCACGCGATCGATGCAGATCTGATCGTGGTGGATCCAGATCGCGTTGACCACGAGGTGCACCAACGCGATCCAGCCCAGCACCAGGTAGTCTCTGCCCCTTGGCGAACGTTGCACGGCGCTCACCACCAGGCGGGCGTGGTCTCGATGAAGGTCTGCAGCGCGTCGAACTTCGGCGCGGCGGCGCGAGGCTGCTGGACATACTCCAGCGCACCCCATCGCTCCCACTTGGAGTAGGCGCCGCAGTTGACGAAGTGCACGAACAGCCCACCCTTGGCCTGCTTCCACGCCGCGAGGTACTTGGCGTACACCGCGCCCATGGCCTTGTCGCGGTTGGCGTCGTCGAACAGCTTGTTGATCGTGGCGTCGTTCTCCACGCCGCCGTTGCCCGCCAGGTGCTGGCCTCCCTCGTAGGCCACGAGCTTCACCTTGTACTGCAGCGCCACCGCCGCCTGGTCCTGGATCCAGGTCGTCGACTTCGCCAGCGCCGCCTGGTCCTGGATCCAGGTCGTCGACTTCGCCAGCGCCGCCTGGTCCAGTTCGGTCATCAACTGCGTCAGGCTCATGGCCTTGACCCGCGCCTGCTCGGAGGGGCCGCCGAGGTAGCCGCCGACGTAGGGCGCGATGGCCAGGGCGTCGGTTTGCTGGCTCGCCTGGTCGTGGGTCAGCACCTGCTGCGAGACCCACGTGCTCGCCGCCTGGCTGCCCATCACGCGCACCACATGCGCGCTGCCGGCGCCGAAGGCCGCCTGCCACAGCTTGAAGATCCCCGTCAGGCCCGTGCCCAGGGGTGACTCGACGTTGTGCGCCGGCAACCCACCATCAGCGGGAACCACGCCGTCCTTCACGGCGTGGTCCGCACGCGGGCCGTCCCCCACCTGAACGCCGTCCGCCATCGGGCCGAGATCGGTGCGGGATGGGGATTCGGCGGGGCAGCCGCCGAGCAGCACCAGCGCGAGCGGCCCGAGTCCGAACCTCATGCCGCACCTCCAGGCCCAGCGTGGCCGATGATCAGCCACCGCGTGGGGCTGAGGTCCACGCGCTCCACCGGGTGCAGGCCGGCCTGCTCCATCCAGCGCCGGATCTCGGCCTCGCTGTGGGTGTCGCCGAAGGAGCGCATGTTGATCGCGAACAGCGCGCCCACCACCTGCCGCTCCTTGGCGTCGTCGATGGAGAAGTCCAGCACCACCAGCCGCCCCCCGGGCGCCAGCGCATGGGCGCCGCGCTGGATCAGCCGCGCCGCGCGATCCCCCCGCTCCTGGTGCAGCACGTTGGCGATGAGCACCAGGTCGTACGGCCCGTCGTAGTCGCCCTCGAGGTAGTCCGCGCCGATGAACCGCAGCGCCGCGGCGTGCGGCTCCTGCCGCGCCAGCTCCACCACATCCGGCCGGTCCAGCACCGTGGCCTCGATGGCCTGGCCCAGGGCGCACAGTGACTCGGCGTGGTGCCCGAACCCACCACCCACGTCGAGCACCCGGCGCACACCCGTCAGATCCAGGCGACCCGCCAGCAACCCGGCCAGCTGTCGGCCCATGCCCCGCATCGCCTCGCCGAAGCGCCGCGTCTCCTCGGTTCCCCGCGGCCGGGGCGTCCACACCTCCCCCCGCAGCCAGGGCTCGAGGCGCTCGCCCCAGCGCTCGTACATCGCGTGGGAGTGCTCCAGGAAGTGGGTCAGCGACCCCGGTCCGGGTGCCAGGCTCGGCGCCAGCTCCGGCGCCACGCGGTATCCGTCGGGGTCTCGCTGCAGCAACCCCAGCGCGGTGAGCGCGCGCATCATCTTGCCCGTGGCCAGCGGCTCGAGCCCCAGCTGCTCCGCCGCGGCCTCGGGCGTCAGGGGCCTCTGCGCCAGCGCCGTGAGCAGGCCCGTCCGGCCAGCCACGGTGATCACGCGGTGCGAGGCGAAGCTCCACAACAGCTGGTGCAGATCGTCGACAGTCAGCGGCATTGGTAGAATCTACTCCTTATCCATACGCCACTTCCAGCGCAGGCGAGCAGATCCCCCTTTCAAGCCGTGCGTGCGGTTTTCCCGCATCTTATGTTCGCGCAGGCGATACAACCCGTGCTCGTGAACGAAGAAGTCCTCAGTCCACTGAGCGACTTCGTCGGCCTGTTGTGCTCGACCTTGAAGGACTCGTCCCGCCGGAAGAACCCCTGCTGGGAGTTGACGTCGGTGCGCGGGTCCGAAAGCAGTCGGTCGAAGCGCAGGAACAGCCCGAGCCAGCGCTCCTGGCCGGCCACGGGTACCTCGGTGGGGATGCCGGTCAAGTCCACCGAGCAGTCCACCACCTGGCCCGTGCCGAAGAAGATGCGCTGGCTCAGGTTGTCGTAGGCGCGGGCCGGCGCGGTCAGGTCGACGGTGAGGTTCGGGACCGGCGAGTGAGGCGTGGGCGCCGCCCCGCTGATGATACTGTAGACCCCGATGTCCGCGGCCAGGTTGCGGTCGGCCAGCTCAAGCAGCTCGAAGGCCAGATCCAGCTCGGCCTCCGTAACCTTCTGGCGAAAAAAATAAAACCTCGAGGTCTGGAGAAGCCCAGCACTGGCCCCTGCTCAAGTCGCGGAACTCGCCGCTCGTGACGCGCTTCTGCAGGGCGTGAGCGAGGGCGAGCGGGCGGGCGACGGCGCGCGGTGACTCGGCGACAGGCGTGCTTGCCCCCCCGCGCGGCTACAGGTGGGCAAGGTACGCACTACAGGCGCTGCGCTACTCGCCATGCCGGAAGCGGCTCGCCTCGATCCCGTGCTTGCAGAGGAGCTCCCAGAAGCTCTTCCTGTCCTTTCCCGCAGCCCGGGCGGCCCGCGAGATGTTGCCACCGTTGGCCGCGAGGGTCGCTATGAGATAGGCTCGTTCGAAGTCGTCAATGACCTTCTTCTTCGCCTCCTGAAACGGCAGAGGAGATTCAATTGACCCCTGCTCCCCGCCAAGGCCGGTGAGCACGATGTCCTCGGGAAGGAGGACGGAGCGCTCCGTCAGGATCACCGCGCGTCGAATGACGTTCTCCAGCTCCCGGACGTTGCCGGGCCAGGAGTGACTGCACAGCTTCTGCATCGCGGTCGGAGCGATCGCCGTGACGCCCTTGGCGTGCTCCTCGGCGAGGTGCCGCAGGAAGTGCTCGCAGAGAGCAGGAATGTCCTCCGGCCGCTCCCGAAGCGGTGGCAGGTGCAGGGGCAAGATACTCAGGCGGTAGTACAGATCCTCGCGAAAGCGCCCGGCCTTGACCTCTGCGGTGAGCTCTCGATTGGTAGCGGCAATGATCCGCGCATCCACCCGTAGGGTACGGTTGGATCCCACCGGCCGCACCTCTTTCTCCTGCAGGAACCGGAGTAGCTTGACCTGCGAGCGCAGGCTGATCTCTCCGATCTCATCGAGGAAGAGGGTCCCTCCCTCGGCCTCGAGCGCCAGGCCGCGCCTGTTGGCCTTCGCGTCGGTGAAAGCTCCTCGCATTGACCCGAAGAGCTCGCTCTCGAAAAGCTCGTCAGGGATGGCGCCGCAGTTGAGAGTGATGAAAGGGCCGTGGGCGCGAGGGCTCATGTAGTGCGTGGCCCGGGCGACCAGGTCCTTACCAGTGCCGCTTTCCCCGCCGATCAGCACGGCGGCGTCGCTCCGTGCGATGGCCGGAAGACGCGCCAGCACCTGCGCCAAGGCGCGGCTCTCGCCGATGAAAGGACCGCACCCGGCGGCAGCGCGGAGCTGGGCCTTGAGCAGGCTGACCTCCTCGCGCAGGCGGAGCGTTTCCACCAGCTGGGCGATGCGCGGAAGGAAGGTCTCCTCGACGATCGGCTTCTCGATGAGATCGCTCGCGCCATGGCGCAGCAGATCCACCGCCGCCGCGACCGTGGCATGGGCGGTGATGATGACGACCGGAATCGCTGGATTGCGCTGCCGGATTTCTTTCAAGAGCTCCGCGCCGTCCAGGTTGGGCATGACCAGATCGGCAAGGACCAGGTTGGGCATGGTCGCAGCGAAGTGGCCGAGGGCCTCTTTCCCGTCGAGGGCGATGTTGCAAGAGAGACCGAGCTTGGCCAGCAGGCGTGCGGTGAGCTTCGCCGCCAGCAGATCGTCGTCAACGACGAGGACGCGCAGCGATGGCGCCTTGTCGCCCGTAGCTGGCGCGGGAGAGGCGGGAGGGGTCGGCGAAGTCACGGCCCACCCAAGGTAACCGAAAGCTCGCCATGGATCGAAGGATTCGTGCGATCGCGGGCGCGCAGGACAGCCACGGCTCCGGGCAGCCCGATACCCCGCACGCCGGCCGCGAACAGGCGGCTGCCCGTGTCCTGCGCCACGAAGGTGTAGTCCGAGGGCACGAGGAGCGCGAGCACGTCGGAGCCGCTGAACGTGATCGTGCCCCGGTACCCCGACGCGACCTGCCCGGCGGCGTCGAGGGCCGTCACCTGGAGGTCGACCGCCGGGGCGAGCAGGCCGGTGGGGAGCTTCGGCGACGGGAGTTTGAGCGAGGGAAGCGAGAGACTCAGCGAGGCGGCCGGCCCGACCGAGACGCCCTGGGGCAGGATGTAAACGGTGAGCGCCCCCTGCACGTCGGGTCGCTCGCGCACCTTTGCCCGCAGCGCGGCCGATCCGCTCGCCACCAGCGCCAGCAGCCCGCCCGCAAGGCGAAGCTCGCTCTGACCCGCGAAGGAGACGTCGGCCGGCACCTTCAGCAACGCGGTGTCGCTCTCCGAAAAGGTCACCGAGCCGAAGAGGGGTGCCGGAGCACCTTGGGCATCCTGGACGCGGATCATAAGGTCCGCGGGGCTCGGTAGAGGGAGGCCGACGAGGACGCCACCGATGAGATCGAGGAGAAGCCTTGCCGGCTCGATGCTGGCCGTGGCCGGAAGGAGCTCCACCGGAACATCGAGGCGCGTCCCCTGGGTCAGGTAGGCGCGCGTCTTGGTCTTCTTCGGCCGCAGGCCGGCCAGCACATCCTCGGTGAGGAGACCTACCGCGTAGGCCCCAGTGGGCAGGACCACGTCGAAAGCTCCCGAGGCATCGGTTTGGACCACGAAGGTCGCTGGCACTCCGGGCCTGGGTGCATCGGCTGCGAGCCGGAGGTCGACCTGGGCCGGCAGGCGGTTTCCCGCAACGTAGAGCGCCCCACCGAGGGTGCCCGCGGGAACCACAGGGATCACGACATCCAGTGTTTGCCCTGGCGAGAGGTCAAAGGTCACGGCTCCGTACCAGGTTGGAACCTCCTTCCCTTGCTTCATCTCCTCGCCCACGAGGGAAAGGGTGCGCTTCGGGCCGGCGGGCACTTCGAGCTCGAAGCTCTGTGAGCGCGTATCCAGGGTCAACGACCGGGCTGGAAATCCCAGGCCCTCGACGCGAAGGGTCAGCCGCGCCAGGGAAGGGACGGTCATACCACCGTCGGCGCGCGAGCCGCCGTCCTCGGGTGCAGCGGCTGGAAGCGTGAAACGGACGTGTGCGCCGGGGTCGCCCCGTCGCTCGAGGCAGCCGGCGAGCGCGCCCGCTGCCAGAGTAGCAACGAAGACACACTGGCCGAGCAAGAAGGCAGGCCTCCGCACCGTGGCTTTCCCCCGAAGAATCGTTGGTTCTCGACGGACTCTCATGGACGGAACTCGATGCGGCCTCGCACCCGCACCGGGATGGCCGTCGGGTCGAGGGAAAGAGGGAGCTTGAGCAGGCTCTCCGCGCTGGAGCCAGTCGCACCAAGCGGCCCGGAAGGAGTGGAGAGGGATGGCCCGAGCCCCTGGCCAGAGGTGACGAAGCGAGCCTCGCTCGGCGACAGGCCAAGCCGGTCGATGAGTGCTCGCCGGAGCTCCAGCGGAGAGAGGGAAGCGGCTGCTGGAGCACCTGTTGCTGACAGAAGCCCGTCGAAGGCCACGGGCGGCGCGCGCCGCGGGGCTCCGGGCGGCTGCCCGGAGCCGGCCTGGCTCCGGAATCCGGCCGGGATGGTCACTTCTCCTCGCGAGGTCCTGAGCACGACCCGCCCATCTAGCACGGTGACGGTGGTACCCCCTTGCAGAGGAACCTCGACGACGAAGGTAGTGCCGCCGACGCTGATAGTGCCGGCCGGCACGCCGAGGAGGAACTCCGCAGCGGACGTGATGCGGAGCCACAGACGGCCGAGGAGGAGCTCGACGCGCCGCGGGCTCGGGCTCGCGCCGGTGAGGCCGGCAGTGAGCCGCAGCCTCGTTTCCTCTCCGAGGGCCAGAAGGCTCCCATCGACGAGCCGCAGCCGGGCACGGGAGCGCGGCCCGGTCACCAGGAGGGCGCCCCGCTGGAGCGCATCGCCTGTGCGCAAAGTACGCCTCGAGCCGGCGGCCACGAGCGACACCTCTCCCACCGCCAGCTCCACATGTGCGAGGACGGCCTCGCCGGCCTGGGCCGATGAGGCGGTACCAAGCACAACGAGCAGGGAGAGCGCACCAGCCAGGTGTTCCTTCATCGCTCCCCTCGTAGCGAGACGGATACCAGCTCGCGGTTGTAGCTCGCCTCGGAGAGCAACGAGGCATTTGTGGTGTGCTGGAACCCGAGGAGTAGCTTGACGCCGGAGCGAAGCTCGAGAGCCACGCCGAGCCCAAGCTCGACCTCGTGGTCGGTGCGGGAGGCCTCGCTGTGCACGAAGGAACGCAGCGTGTAGCCAGCGAGCGCTTCGGTCTCCAGCCAGGGACGGATCCTCAGGCGGGAGACCAAGCCGATGCGGCAGCCATGGTAGTCAAAGTTGTCGCCGTCGGCTTCGTTCCTGAGGTATGCGGCGTGGGCACCGAGCACGGGAATAAGAGGGCCCGGCACCAAACGAAGATCGATCCCGGGCTCCATGAACAGCCCATCGCGGTCATCGCGGCCAGGGAGGTTCACGTCGAAGAATCGGACAGCGCGCAAGCCGTACCATAGCGCCAGAGCCGTGCTCCCGCGCAGCACCTCGACCCGCGCCTCGCCCCCCGCGTCACGACCGTAGTGTACCCGGTAGAGATCGGTCCAGGTTTCCCGAAAACGTCCGACAAGAGAAGCCGCCAGCTGACGTGCGGAGAAGGAGGCGAGGATGGTCCCCTCCGCCGCCGAGACATCGAACAGGCCGAGCTCCGCGCGTTGGTTCAGGTGCACGCTCTGGTAGTAGCTGGCTCCTGCCTCGAGCGAAAGCGGCCCGCGGAGGGGGAGACGGGCCGCTAGAGCCAGCGTGGCCACGGCACGGAGCCCACCGCCTCCGGGCGCTGGCGCGGTCTGGTCGAGCACCACGTTGGAGTCGTACTGGACCCCCGCCTCCCCGACCAGGCGAAGCCAGGGAAATCGCCTGGCCACCCGCCGGCACAGCGCAAGGGCCCGGGCGGTGGCCAAGTCCTCAGGTGCGGCCTTGACCACAGCTTGGAGCTCGGCACAGGCATCCGCGTAGCGGCGGAGGAGAAGCAAGGCCAGGCCGTAGTCCCGACGGACATCCAGACGATCAGGGTGCTGGGAAAGTGCGACCGCCAGGGCTCTCTCCGCTTGCACGTAGTCCCCTTGCCGGAGAGCCTCCCGGCCGGAGTCAAGCGTGTCCACATCAGCATGGGCCACGAGGGGCCCTCCCAGCGCCACCAGGGAGGCGCAGGCAACTGTGATGTTCAGCCGCCGGCTATGCCAGCGGTAGGGTGAAGCAGAAACGGCTGCCATGATGTTCTTCGCTCTCCACCCAGATCCGACCGCCGTGTGCCTGGATTGCTAGCTTGCAAAAGGCAAGCCCAACTCCTGCGCCACCCCGGCGTTGTCGCTCGGCGCGCCCTTCTGGTCGCGTCGCCTGCAACTGAGGCTCGGCGCGGCTGGCGCGCGCCTCGCGCTGGTCTTGCGGAGCGCCCTGCCTCTCCACCTGGGCGAACATCTCGAAGATCCGCTCGCGGTCGGCATTCGGCACGCCTGGGCCTTCGTCTTCCACGGAGAAACACGCGCCCATACCGTCGGGGACCGCGGTCACTCTCACGGGTGTGCCGCCGCCATGGCGCAGAGCATTTGCTATCAGATTAATAAGGACACGCTCGACAAGCGTCTGGTCGGCCGAGACCAAAAGGCCGCCTTGAGCCTCGACTCGCACCTCCACCCGTTTTTCCCGCGCCTCGAGGCCGCAGGCTGCTGCTGCTCCTTGGCAGAGAGCCTCGGCCTCGATGGGTGAGCGCTCAAGGACCAGCCGGCCCGCTTCGAGCCTGTGAACATCCAGGAGGTCGGCGATGAGACGCAGGCTCCGGTCCGCCCGCTCCCGCATCAGGCCCGCGATCTCGGCCTCCTCGGCCGGCAGGTGCTCGCACACCGCATCGAGGCCGCTACGAATGGTGGCGACCGGGCTCTTCAGGTCGTGAACGATCATGTGCGTCAGCGCTTCGCGGGCTTCGGCTAGCCGATGGAGCTCCAGGTTCTGTTCCTGAAGCCTGTCCTCGCGCTCGACCACCTGGGCTCGCATCGCCTCGAAGGCTCGCCCGAGATCGCCCACCTCGTCGCGCCCCCGGACCGCCATGGGCGAATCGTGATCGCCTTGGGCGAGGCAGGAAGCAGCCCGGGCAAGGTGCTCGATCCGCCGCGTCACCGTCCGGGTCAAGACCACGGAGAGCGCTGTTCCGGCCAGCACCAGCACGGCGGCGATCAGCAGAGCGCTGCGCCAGATGCTCGCGGTTTCTTGGGCCAGGCGAGCCCGCGAAATCTCAACGCGCACCAGAGCCACGGTCCCGCCGCCGGCTCGCACGGGGTAGGCCACCCGAAAGGGAGAGCCCTCGGTGCCGGACCGCTCCTTCGCCAGAACCCTGCCGCTCAGGGTCACCACCTCGACGAGGAGGAGCTCTTCTTCCTCCCAAAGACCGCGGGTCGCCTCACGGAGATCAGAGCTTGTTGCCTCGAGGGAAGGCTCCTGCCGCGCCTCGATGCTCGAGGCAAATACTCGCTCGCAGCGTCGAGCCAGGGACCGGGCCAGAGTCTCGCCCCGGAGCTCGAGCGCGTTTCGGAGAGCCCGCGTCTGGAGCGCCGAGGAAACCACCGTCACCGTCACTCCGGCAACGACGATGGCGATTGTCCAAAGGAGGGCAAGCCAAGTGCGCAGACGCATGAGGGGATGGTAGCGAATCAGCTCCGTTGCAGCAAACAAGAGCTGAGGAGCGGTTCGAGCGATTCCATCCCCGTATGACGGACCGATCAGACGAGTAGGACCGAACCTTGATTGCGCTCAGGCAGCGATGGCGATGCTGGGCCGAGAGCAACGAGACCTTTTCCTAGACCTACTAAGCTCTTTTGCTCCGACGGAGAATTTCCGCGAGTTGCTCTTGTCTCGAAGCCGATTGCCGCAATGCCTTGGGGCTGATCCTGCTGGTCCGTGAGGTAGGGGGCGGAGCCCATACCAGATGCGGGGGTCCTCCCCTATCCGGACGAAGCGTATCACCGTCGATGGGACAGTTTTCAACTGTCTAACGACGTTTGCTCTCCGGCACGGCTGTTGCTCTCCCGGAAGAGTGTGAAGTTCGGAAGCGAAGCAACGGCAGTGGCGACTTCCAGAGAAGAACTGAAGAAGCGCATCCGAGAGTACTTGTCGCGCTACCCGATGGCCAAGGACACCATCCACGGCATCGCCACGTTCTGGGTGGGGGCAAGCGCTGAGGTCGTAGCGGACGCTCTGGCCGAGCTCGTGGAGGAGGAAGTGGTCGAGGAGGTTTGGTACCACGGGACGAGCTACTACCAGCGGAGAGAGCCGTAGGGAGAAGCTCCAGCTTGTGTTTTTGTTGGGGCAGATACAGTCGCCCGCAGTCGCCCGAGAATCTACCGGAGGTGCACCTATGAGTAGCCTGGTCGCAGTAGCACAGAGACACATGAGGTCGGTGGCCCTTCTTGGAGCAATGTCCCTCTGGCTCCTTGGCGCCGCCTGCACCGACGAGAATCCCCCTCCCCTGTACTCCGACATGAAGGCAGCCGACGGCAAGGCTCCCACCGACGGCCTTGCCGATGCGAAGCCGACAAAGGATTTCTCGGGGGAGGGAAAGCCGACGGACGCCAGGGCCGATGCCTTCTCCTGCAGCCCGGGCGCTTTCCTTTCCTGCAAGAGCTCCTCCCAGATGACGAAGTGCGATCCCTCGGGCAAGGGCACCCTCGTCGTCGACTGCAGCCCTTACCAGTGTGATGCCACGAGCAAGAGGTGTAACCAGTGCGACCCGAAGAGCCAAGCCACCTGCCAGGGAAACGATCTTGTGAGCTGCACCGCCGACGGGCTCCTGGTCAAGACAGCCTGCCCCAACGGCTGCCAGAACGGCGCCTGCGTGAGCTGCACCAAGAAGCCCTACTACAAGGACAGCGATGGCGATGGCTACGGAAACCCCGGCGTGAAGGTGGATGAGTGCGCCCAGCCCGCGGGCTTCGTGGCGAACAGCTCCGACTGCGACGACAGCGACGCCGCGGCCCATCCCGGCCAGACCGCCTTCTACCTGGTCCCCACCAAGGGGACGAACGGCTTCGACTACAACTGCGACGGCGTCGAGCAGCAAGAGCTCCCGTCCCTCTCGGCCTGCAAGGTGGCAGGGGTCACCTGCACCGGCGACGGCTGGGTGAGTAGCGTGCCCGCTTGCGGCAAGGCCGGTACCTGGGGCCAGTGCAGCTACCAGGCCCTGCCGCCGAGCTGCAGCCTGCAAACCTCCTCCAAGCTCCAGGCCTGCCGGTAGAAGACCATGGCCGATCTCCGCCAGCAAAAGCCATCGGTAGTAGTGGAGCCCGAGGGCGACGCTCTCATCGGCCAGCTCCTCGGGGGTCATTACCGGGTCGAGTCGAGGATCGGGCAGGGGTCGATGGGAGTCGTCTACCGCGGGGTGCAGGTGCCGCTCCAGAAGCGGGTGGCGATCAAAGTCCTCAGCCACGAGGGCTACGGCTTCCACAAGGCGACGGAGCGCTTCCTGCAGGAGGCGCGCATCGCCGCGACTCTCAAGCACCCGAGTATCGCCGAGGTCTATGACTTCGCCGTCACCGAGGAGGGGGCCCCGTACTACGTCATGGAGTACCTCGAGGGAATGGACCTCGCCCGCCGTCTCGCTGCCAGTGGTCCGCTCCGGGAGGAGGAAGCGGTCTCCATCGCCCGCGCGGTCGCCGCTGGCCTCGCGGTGGCCCACGCCGCCGGAATCGTCCATCGAGACATCAAGCCCGAGAACATCTACCTCGTCCCGCAGCCCACCGGCGGGGAGGTGGTGAAGGTGGTCGACTTCGGCATCTCCAAGGTGCTCTTCGGCGAGGACGGGCTGGGCTCGAAGTTGACCATCCCAGGGACGGTCTGCGGATCTGCCTGGTACATGAGCCCGGAGCAGGCGGCCGGCCGGGAGGTGGACGCTCGCAGCGACATCTACTCCCTCGGCGTGGTCCTCTACGAGATGCTCTGCGGCCGGGTCCCATTCGACGCCCCTGAGCCCGTGCGGATCCTCACCATGCACCTCGCCGATCCTCCGCCGCGCCCCGGCTTGGTGGCCAGCCAGGCCATCCGGCCGACCCTCGAGGCGGCGGTGATGCGGGCGCTCGCCAAGAAAAGGGAGGAGCGCTTCGCCTCCATGACGGAGCTCGAGGCCACTCTGGCCGCCGCCTTCCCCTCGGGCAGTGGGACCCAGGCCCCTTCGGGCCCAGGCGCGAAGAGCGAGAAGAAGAAGACAAGCGATGGATGGCCCCCGGCCGCCATCCCCGAGGAGGGAGCTCCGCCTCCGGCGGCCGGGGACAGGGCCGGGACGGAAGCAGAGACGGGTAGCTCCGACACGGAGCTCGCGATGCCGGCCCAGGCTGCGGACAGCCGCCGCTGGAAGCTCCTCGCTGCTGCGGCTCTCGTTCTCCTCCTCGGGGCGGGGCTCCTCCTGTGGATTTTCAGCCGGCCCAAACCCCCCGTGCAGTCCGCTGCGCCAGCATCGTTGCCGGATGCCCAGCGCCCCGACGTTCAGCCGGCACCTCGGCTCGATGCGAGGGCGCTCGACGGCAGCGTTGTGCCGCCGCCCCCGACGCTCCCGACAGCACGGAAGCAGGCCCGTCGGGGCACCAAGCGAGGAGGAGCACCCGGTTCGCCTGGCGCAGCGCCCGATGCAGCACCCGCGCGAGGGCCCGGCTATCGCCTGGACGACCTCAAACCGCTCGGGGCCACGCGTCGCCCCGGAGGAAAGACCTCTCCCGCGCCGGGGTACCGCCTGGATGATCTGAAGCCCTACGGAAAAAGGAAAAATACGCGAAAGGAAAAGGAGAAGCCATGACTCACCTCAACGCGCCGAGAAGAGCGAGCTCTGTCGCTCACCACCTGCGAATGCCCCGCTCTCGCTTCACCCTCGCGCTGCTCGCGCTCTCTTGTCTGTCCACCGGTAGCCTTGGCCAGGCCGCTGCCGAAGAGAGCCCGGCCCGGGCCCACTTCGAGCGAGGAGCGAAGGCCTACCGCGAGGCCCGCTACAAGGAGGCCATCGATTCCTTCCTCGAGGCCTACAGGCTCGACCGGGACCCGGCTCTCATCTTCAACGTGGGCCAGGCTTGGGAGAAACTCGGCAATGTCCCCAATGCCCTCCGCTCCTACCGCGAGTATCTCCGCCTCTCGCCGACCGCCGAGGACCGGGTCACCGTCGAGGCCAGCATCCGCAACCTGGAGAAGCGACTCGCTGAGAAGGGAGTCCAGCAGGTGACGGTCTACTCCTCGCCCTCCGGCGCGGAGGTCCACCTCGACGGAAAGCTCTCGGGCAAGACCCCCTGGACCGGCGAGATCGCGCCTGGCCGTCACGAGGTGGTGCTGAAGCTCTCCGGGCACCGCCAGGTCAAGAAGGAGTTCGTGCTCTCCGCGGACCGGGCCATGGACCTCGACGTGGGCCTGGATGTTGGAGAGAGCGGTGCCGCACAGAGGGCTACCGGCCCGACCCAGCCCGAGGAGCCCAAGGAGAGGCCTCGTCGGGTGCGCCTCTGGACCTACCTCGCCTTCGGGGCCGGCGTCGCCTGCCTCGGCGGTGCCCTCGGCTTCGAGCTCGCCAGCCGGAGTTCCGAGTCCTCGGCCAAGGAGAACCCTCCGCAGATCCAGTACAAGGACCTCTATGACGAGGCCCAGAGCCGCAAGACCGCCGCCAGGGTCTTCCTCGGCGTCGGGCTCGCCGCCGTCGCGGCGGGGGGCGTGCTGCTCTACTTCGATCTTTCGCGAGGGCGGAGCAAGGAGACCAGCACGGCATCGAACTCTCCCTCGCTGGCCGGGGGTTGTGGCCCGGAGGGCTGCGGAGTCACTTTCACGATGGACTTCTGACCTTGATGGTGAATAGGAGCCTAACATGAAGCGAGCGATCTCCTCATTTGGACCTTGTCTCTTTCGCGTGTGGGTCGCCCTGGCCCTCTCGCTGAGCGCCTGCGCGCCTGACCTCTCGGAGAACCTCGAGGGGAGACCCTGCGACCCGCAGGGGAAGTGCCTTGCCGGATACGAGTGCAACCCTGCCACCAAGACCTGCGTGCGGGTGGGGACAGCGGAGGATGCCGCGGTGGATCTCCGGCCGGACGCGCGTCCCGATGCGCCCGGGCCGGATGTCCTTCGCTCCGACGGGGACGAGGCCGGCCCGGTGAGCTGCAACCCTGGCGAGACCAATTGCGGTGGGAAGTGCGTCAACCTCCAGAGCGACGTCGCCAACTGCGGGGGATGCGGCGCGGCCTGCACGGCCCCGCCTGGTGGCACGGCCGAGTGCAAGGCGGGGAAGTGCGACTTCTCCTGCACCACGGGCACCAAGAAGTGCGGCATGGCCTGTGTGGCCACGGCGACCGACGCCAAAAACTGCGGCGAATGCGGAAATCTCTGCCCTCTCGTGGCGAACGGGACACCCGAGTGCCAGGCGGGGAAGTGCGCCGTCCTCTGCGATCCGAGCTACAGCGAGTGCTCTGGCGCATGCGCGAGCCTGCCGAGCGATCCGAACAACTGTGGCTCCTGCGGCAAGGTCTGCGGCCCGGCCCAGGTCTGCGCGGCGGGGGGGTGCGTGACCTCCTGCCCGGGCGGCCTCACGAACTGCGGAGGCTCCTGCGTGGACCTGGCCCAGTCGCCGGATCACTGCGGGGCCT
>Ga0210044_10003699_pt1 | contig 21701 bp, 22 predicted proteins | sample CryGey13umfilter_2_FD_183959 | JGI IMG/M metagenome (GOLD analysis project Ga0210044, IMG submission 183959) | Groundwater microbial communities from aquifer in Utah, USA - Crystal Geyser 4/9/14 3 um filter (SPAdes) (version 2) | ecosystem: Environmental > Aquatic > Deep subsurface >... | reverse complement strand
AACTGCTTGACAAAGAGATAAACGAGCGTAGGCCAAATCATTTCCCGCTTTTAAAACTGGATAGAGATGATAAAATTCATTAAATTTTTGGGTCAAAGAAAGAAGATATTCAGCCAAACAAGCTGGGTTATAAAAAAAAGCAGCCCTTGAAACTGTTTCCTCAAAATTGGACAATAAAATAATTATTTCCCTCTCTTTTTTCTTTGTTAATAAAGCATAATCAATTGACAGAGCCTCGACGCCAAAGGGTCGGGGTTTCTCTTCTTTTTTTTTCCTCAAAATACTCTGGATCCGAGCGCAAGTATATAATAGGTAAGGACCAGTTGCTCCCAAAAAAGAAATTGATTTATCTGGATCAAAAATAATATCCTGCGATGGCGTCACGCGCAAAAAGAAAAATTTTAAAGATGCTAAAGCAATTATTTTTGCTCTCTTTGATAATTCATCTGGCGCAATATTTTTCTGCCGAGAAAGAATTTCCTCTTTGGCTAATTTTTCCATTAAAGCAATTAAATCATCTGCTTCCACTACTCTCCCTTCTCTTGATTTCATCCTTCCTTCGGGTAAAAAAACCATTCCGTACGAAAGATGGCGGAGGTCTTTCACCCATTGAAAGCCAAAAATTTCTAAGATTTTAAATAAAGCTTTAAAATAAGCATCTTGTTCTGAGGCAACGACATAAATAGATTTTTTTGGCTTAAATTCTTTTTGTCTAATCACACTTAAAGCAAGATCTTGGGTCAAATAAACGCTCGTTTCATCAGGCCGGAGGAGTACTTTTTTACCTAAATTAAATTGAGTTAAATCTATTTCAATTGCTCCGTCATCCCTCCGATAGCAAAAACCCTTCTTTAACGCTTTCTTTGCTATTTTTTTGCCAGCTCTATAAAAATCACTTTCATAAAACCACTTATCAAATTTCGTCCCTATCTTTTGATATGTTTCTTCAAGTCCTTTGATCGCCCAATCAGTCATTTTTCGCCAGATGGCCAGGATTTGCTCATCTCCCATTTCCCATTTTTTTAATAATTCTTGAGCCTCAACCAAGAGCTCTGGTTTTTCTTTTGCTTTCTCTTCAAATAAAACATAATACTCACCGACAAAAAAATCTCCTTTCTTCCTTTCAGATTCTGGAGTTTTCCCTTCGCCCCACTTTAAATATCCGAGCATTGATTTGGCAATATGGATACCGCGATCATTAACCAAATTGATTCTTGTCACCTCTTGTCCTTCAAACTCTAAAAGATTTCCTATGGCCATGCCTAAAAAATTATTTCGTAGATGTCCTAAATGTTGGGGCTTATTGGTGTTCGGTCCAGAATATTCAATTAAAATCCTCTCTTTTTTTTGTTTTTGTTTGCCAAACACGTCTTTTTTTTCCAAAATTTCTTTAAGAACTGTCCTAAAAAAAATATCTTTTTTAAGAAAAAAATTGAGATAAGGACCAACATTAACAACTTTTTCTATTAAACTCTCTTTATGCTTCCCTGTCTTACCTGAAAATTTTCTGGCTATTTCTTCAGCTATTTTTTCTGGTGACTTTTTCAAAATAGGCGCCAGACTGAAACAGGGCAAAGAAAAATCTCCCCTTTCTAGTTGTGGCGGCAATTCTAGCTCTATTTTCTTTTCTTTAGGTAAATGAGGTAAAACCGCTCTTAAATCAGCAATAATTTTTTTCTTGAGAGATTGAATAGTCATATAAAAGCATCTCATAAGGTGTTCGATGCTTTCAATTATAACAAAAAGAGGAAAAAAAAGAAGACCCCCTTTCTACTATCAGGAGGTCTGTTTGTTTTTTCAAGAGGAAAAATTGAGGCTATATTAATTTACTATTGCAAAACCTCCTTTCTTACTAATTTTTTTCTCGCATTCCATTGGAGTTTAATTACTCCTCCGCTATTCCCATTCAAAAACAAAGTCGCCCTTTTTCTCTTTGTTGAAAATACTATTTTCTCCAATTGCTCCTTCCCAACACCTGCAAGCTCTATTATCTCGCCTATTGTCATGCCTTCTCCTCCTGTTTTATATGAAATACTTCGCTTCGCTCAGGACCTTCGGTCTGTTGAATTCTTCAACAGTCTCAAATTAACTCTGTCAACAATTTACCCCAAATTTTTCTCTCTTGAAAAATTTTCCTCCTTTCTGCTATTAATTATAATTTAATTTAAATTTTTGTCAACCATTTTTATCTCTTTTTTTGCCTCCTTCTCTCCCCCAGAAGAATGAATAATATTTCGTGTTACTTTATTTTGTTTTGTACTTTTAGCAAGATCACCTGAAGAAAAATCGCCTCTGATTGTCCCCTTTTTTGCCTCTTGTGGATTTGTCAAACCGCAGATTTCTCTCACCTTTTTAATCGCTTTTTCCCCTTCTAAGATAGTAATGACAACTGGAGAAGAACACATAAAGCTAATAATTGCTTTAAAAAGTTTTGAACTAATTTCTGATTTTAAATGATGATAGAATTTTTTTAAAAAAGATTCTTTTAATTTAACCATTCTTAAGGCATTAATTTTTAAACCCCTTTTTTCAAATCTTCTTAAACATTCACCAATTAAATTTTTTCTGACCCCGTCTGGTTTAATAATAATTAAAGTTTTTTCTTTTGCCATATTTTTTTAAGATTGACAATTTTCCCTGAATTGTCTATCACAAAATGCTTTTTTTTAATTGGTTGAAATTCTTTTTTTATTTTAAAATAAACTTTTTCATCAGCGTCAGACAAGGCTCTCGTTTTCTTCCTTTTTCTAATTCTTTTTAATAAAATTTTTTCCTGACATTTTGCCTCTATGATTTTAAACTGTGTTTTATATTTCTTAGCTAATTCTTTGGCTTCATCTCTTGAAAATTTGAAAACAAAGGTTGCATCAAGAACCACGTTTATTTTTTTCTTTAAAAGTTCTTCGGCGATAAGAAAAAGCACTCTATAAACTAAGGCGCTTTCAAAATAAGTATATTTTGGCTTTTTAAATAATCGCTTCCTTATGCTGTCAATATTTAAATGTGAGGCCTTTATTTTTTTAGCGATCTCTTGAGCAATGGTGGTTTTCCCTGTCCCGGGCAAACCACAAACTATAATAAGAACCTGCTCGCTTCGCTCGCAGAACCTTGAAGCTCCTCTTGAATAATATTTATGCGGAGCTATAAGAACCTGCTCATTTTGTTCGCGGAACCTTGATTCCTCACTTCGTTCGGAAATAAGCATAAATTTTTAAATTTTTGGCGTTTTTCCGCTAAAAAAATTTATTTCAAAATCAAGAACATCTTTTGGCGTATTCATCGGGCACCAAAAACCACTGTGTTTAAATGTGGTTAAATTTAATTTAGGCAAAACATCATACTCCAAGCTGCCCTTTTTAGGTAAAACAGAAAATAATTTCTTTTTTTCAAATAAGTACCAGCCACAACTCACCCACAAATTTAACTTTGGCTTTTCAATAAAAAAAACTTTACCATTTTTTTCTTTGACCAAACCAAAAGGTAATTTAGGATGAGCAATACAAATAGCATTCTTTTTAACTTTCTTCAATCTCTCAACATTAATGTTGGCGATATCGTCAACATTAAGAACTAAAAACCATTCAGTCCGGGTTTTACCAAGAGCTTTTCTTACCGCCCCAGCGGTACCCAAAGAATTTTTTTCGATGACAGAAATTATATCAAGATTTAACGAAGAATAATTTTTCTCCACTTCTTTTTTAACTATTTCACCGTGATATCCTAAAGATAAAATTATCCGACTGACCTTGCTTTCTAAATGATCTATCTGACGAAAAATAAGAGGCACGCCGGCTACCGAAATTAACGATTTCGGCATGACAGAATCCATTCTTAATCCCCTCCCTCCAGCTAAAATAATAGCATCAAGGTCCATATAAACAATGTATCAAACCGTATAAAAAAATTAGGTAAATTTTTAAAAAACCTTAACAGAAATCGCATTTTTCTTCTATTTTTCCAGAATACTCTCTTCAATTTTCATCCCGAAATGTCTGCCTGTTTTTTCTGTATAACCAAGTATTTCATCACCACGTTTCAATTTTACGACAGATACAGGTTTTCCGCTCGGTTTTGTCAGACGAATTGTTTCAGCGTTCTGCATTACCAATGAGATAATTTGATTTTGTGTTTCTATTTTTGCTTCAACTAAAATCATTGGCCGTTTTTCGATTTTAACTCTGCCGACAATTCCAATCTGTGTATTTCCTTTATAATCTACAATTAAAACACAGTCACCGCTTTTAAAATCCGAAAGATATTTGGTTTTGCCTTCGGGAATACAGGTGTACGCATGAACCCCCCCTGCATTCACTCTGAAGGGACGGGAAGCAACATACGGATTCTCCACACTTTCCGAATGGACGAGGAACATACCGCTCGAAGTATTACCTACAAGTATGCCCTGTCCTATTTTCATATTTGTGCAGGTGTCAATACATGCCCTATCTCCCATTCCGACAGGAACTATTTTGGTAATTTTTACTCTCTGGAGAACAATTTTTTCCATTCCTTCTTTAATCAACCTGGATGTCTTTTTTATTTCATTTATATTTCTGCTGTCAAGTAAAATTCCATCCACGCCTTTCTCTAGAATTCCTAAGGCGAGCCTTGCCTCTTCAAAATTCTTAACAAGGGCAATTAAACCGCTGCGCTGCGCAATAAGATTTTCGAATGGAATAACTTTCCAATTACCGGTCTGGACTATAAGAAACTTCTCCCTGTTTAACCTTACTGCTCTCTCCTCGTCCTCTTTGCTGTTAATAATAGTTTCAACAACATCTCTGCCCAATTTTAAATCGCCGTCACTTGAAATTGTAGTAATCAAACCCAGTTCTTTAACTTTTTTTGAATAGTCAATTGGAATCAACACTGCATCAGCGCCACTCTCAAGCGCTGCGGTCACCAGATTTTTATTGTATGGAATAATTTTCACCCAAAATTTCTTCATTTAAACCTCGAAAAAAATTATAAAGATTCAAGATTTTAAAATTTTAAGAGCTTCTTCGACAGTAGTATTTTTATGAACAATTGAAGAAATTGCTTTCACAATTGCCACCGGATTTTTATGCTGGAATGCATTTCTTCCAATGGAAACACCTGCGCTACCCGCTTTTATTGCGCCTTCAACCATTTCAAAAATTTCTCTGTCAGTTTCCATTTTCTCTCCGCCCGCAATAACAACAGGCACGGGGCATCCACTGATCACCTCTTTAAAACTTTCTGGACTTCCTGTGTAATTGACCTTCACTATATCCGCACCAAGTTCTGCGCCAACTCTTGCAGCATGTTTGACGACAGCAACATCAAACTGACTCTTAATTTTTGCTCCCCGCGTATACATCATCGCAAGTAAAGGCATCCCCCACTCCATACATTTTTCAGAAACTGCTCCTAAATCTCGCAACATTCCACTCTCATTTTCAGCGCCAAGATTTATATGAACAGATACCGCATCTGCCCCCAGTTTAATTGCTTCTTCAACTGTGCATACAAGAACTTTGAAATTTGAGTCAGGGGCTAAGATTGTACTTCCCGAGAGATGGATAATTAAACCAACATCCTTGCCTTTTCCGCGATGTCCACCACGCACAAGCCCCTTATGCAATAAAATTGCATTTGCGCCTCCTCCTACAACATCATCAATAGTTTTCTTCATATTCTCCAATCCCTTAATTGGTCCCATGGTGACACCGTGGTCCATCGGAATAATAACCGTACGTCCTGTATCGCGGTTTATAATCCTTTCAATTCTTATTTTTTTTCCTTCCATATTAAAATATTAATAAATTTTTTCTGTTTCTAAAATTTTCCTACATATTCAGCCATTTCTACGTATCTATTCGCATAACCCCATTCATTGTCGTACCAAGCAAGAACTTTAACAAGATTGCCTTGGACCCCGGTGAAAGAAAGATCAATAATGGCTGAATGAGAATCGCCAATGAAATCTGAAGACACAAGTGGCTCCTCTGTCACCCTTAAAATATTTTTTAATTTACCTTGACTCTGTTTTATAAAAACTTTATTTACTTCTTCAACGTTCGTCTTTTTTTTAATTTGAGCAACAAGATCGATCAGAGAAACAACCGGTGTTGGCACCCGGATAGAAATTCCTTGAAGTTTCCCTTTTAAAGAAGGAATAGCCGCGATAACCGAACGAATAGCGCCAGTGGTCGTGGGAATCATATTGCAAGCGGCCGCTCTTGCTCGACGCAAATCTTGATGAGCTAAATCAAGAATTCTTTGATCATTAGTATAAGAATGAATAGTGGTCATAAAACACTTCTCAATTCCAAATTCATCATTTAAGATTTTGGTAACCGGCGCCAAACAATTAGTCGTGCAAGAACCATTAGAAATAATCTTCTTTTTTGGATCAAGATTTTTTTCATTGACGCCTAAAATATATGTCGGAATGTCTTGATCTTTAGAAGGCGCCGAGATAATCACTCTTTTTGCCCCAGCCTTCAAATGCTGATTTGCTCCCTCTAAATCAGTAAAACGACCGCTACTTTCAAGAACTAGATCAATATCTAAATTTTTCCAAGGCAATTTAAATGGCTCTTTCTCAGCGTAAACTTTGATTTCTTTTCCTTCCACAATTAAACTATCTTTTGTATAATCAATTTTCTTTTTATATCTGCCGTAAAGAGAATCGTATTTTAAGAGGTGAGCTAAAACTTTTGGCTCAGTCAAATCATTGATCGCCTTTATTTCTAAATCATCTTTTTCTAAAGCGACTCTAAGGGTCGGCCGACCAATTCGGCCAAAACCATTAATCGCAATTCTAATCCTTCTCATAATTATTAATTATTAATTATTAATTATTTTACCACTTCTCCTTCCACTGGTCCTTCTTTTTTGTTATCGCCTTCTTTTTTTTCTCCTCCGCCTGGTTGAGATTTATATAATCTCTCCCCTATTTTAGAGACGCTGTTTGATAATTCTTCCATTACTTTTTTAATTGTTTCTACTTCTTCTGTTTCTTTTACTTTTTTAAGATTTTCTAATTTTTCCTCTATTTCTTTTTTGTCTTCTTCTTTTATTTTATCTTTAAAATCTTTAAGGGTTTTTTCCGTCGTATAAATTAAAGCGTCAGATTGATTACGAAGGTCAATGATCTCTCTTTTCTTTTGATCATCTTTAGCAAATTGCTCGGCCTCTCTTTTCATTTTCTCAATTTCTTCTTTAGACAAAGCGGTTGAATCTTTAATCGTGATATTTTGTGACTTACCTGTTGCCTTATCTTTAGCGGTCACGGTCAAAATACCATTGGCGTCAATATCAAAAATGACTTCAATTTGTGGCAAACCACGCGGTGAAGGCGGGATGCCGTCTAAAATAAATCTTCCTAATGTTCGATTATCTCTTGCCATTGGCCTTTCACCCTGAAGAACATGGATTTCTACTGAAGTTTGATTATCGGCGGCCGTTGAAAAAACTTGACTCTTAGTGGTTGGAACAGTGGTATTTCTTTTAATCAACGGCGTCATCACTCCACCCAATGTCTCAATTCCTAAAGTTAAAGGAGTGACGTCAAGCAAAAGCACATCTTTAACTTCTTTCTCACCGCTTAAAATGCCTGCCTGAATAGCGGCCCCGGCTGCCACGCATTCCATTGGGTCAACCCCTCTGGCAAGCTTTTCACCGAAGATATTTTCTAAAAATTTTTGAACAATCGGCATTCTTGTTGGCCCGCCAACTAAAATAATTTTTTCTACCTCCGACGGTTGCAATTTAGCATCAACCAAAGCTCTTTCTATTGAAATTTTACATTTCTCAACAATTGGCTTGACTAATTCTTCAAGTTTAGTTCTCGTAATTTTCATTAATAAATGTTTAGGGCCGCGGTGATCAGCAGTGATAAATGGTAAATTTATTTCTGTTTCAAGCGTTGAGGATAACTCTATTTTTGCTTTTTCTGATGCCTCGCGTAATCTCTCCATCGCCATTTTGTCTTTCTTTAAATCAATTCCTTCATCTTTTTTAAATGTTAGAGCAATATAATCAATTAACTTTTCATCCATATCGCGACCACCGAGATTAGTGTCGCCAGAAGTAGAGACTACTTCAAAAACGCCTTCACCAAAATTCATAATGGTGACATCAAGAGTACCGGCCCCAAAATCAAAAACTAAAACTTGCTGATTTTTTTCTTTAACTTTATCAAGACCATAAGCAAGAGCAGCGGCTGTTGGTTCATTAACTAATCTAATTACTTCCAAGCCAGCTATTGCGCCAGCATCTTTAGTTGCTTGGCGCTGAGCGTCATTAAAATAAGCAGGGACCGTAATAACTGCTTTCTCTATTTTCTCTCCCAAATAAGTTTCCGCGTCTTTTTTCATCTTTTGGATCAGAAAGGCAGAAATTTGCTGAGGCGTATATTCTTTGCCAAAAATTTTGTACTTAAAGTCGGTTCCCATTTTTCTCTTAAAGCCAGAAACCGTCCCTTCTGGATTAGCAACGGCCTGACGTCTGGCTGGCTCGCCAACTGATAAAGCCCCCTCTTTGGTTAAAGCCACATAAGAAGGAAAGGCTTTTCCACCAACAATGGTTGTCCCCTCAGCCGAGGGGATCATTTTTGGCTTACCTGCTTCCATATAAGCAGCGGCCGAATTTGAGGTCCCTAAATCAATACCAATTACTTTACTCATAATAAAAAATTAAATTATATCTTATTATCCTATAACTACTTTTGCCGGTCTGATCACTTCTCCATTCAGTAGAAAACCCATATCTATCTCTTCTATAATTTTATCACCCTCTCCCTTTTTTTCAACAACCTCGTGGAAAAAAGGATTAAATTTCTCATTGATGGTTTTAATTTTTTCCAGTCCTATTTCTTCTAAAAATTTTTCTAATTGTTTTTCAAGTTGCAATAATCCTTTCCCCCAGTCGCTGTTTTTAATCTCGGGAGACAAGTGCTCTATTAATTTTTTGAAACTATCTAAAATAGGCAAAAGTTTAAGAACAAATTCTAAGTTGGCTAATTTAATAAAGCGAATTTTTTCCTCAACTATCTCTTTTTCTAAATTCAGATAATCTGCTTTGCTTCTCTTCCAACCATTAAGATATTCTTCTGTTTTTTTGCTTTCTTCTTCTAATTCTTTTTTTAATTGCTCAATTTCTTTTTGATATTTTTTATCTTCCATAAATTTATTATATATTATCTTTCTACTGAAGTCAAGAACAATAAAATCAAAAATCTGAGAAGGTTATATTCCTCTCAGATTTTGTAATAGAATTCTCACTCTTCCTCCTTAAAGGGTAAGAATTTCAAAAATTTTCTCCGGCAGTAAAATTTTGTCGCATTCATAATCACAACCAGCTTCCATTGATTTTCGCCGATATTCCTTATCGCTAGAAATAGCGATCATCGGCCCGACAAAACATTTCCGAATTGCGCGGATCAGCGGTAACGTGTTCTGACAAGTGCCAGGCACGCAGGCGTCAATGGCAATGAGTCTGACATCAGGACTGGCTGAAAAAAGCTGTTCAGCTTCTTCAATACTGTAAGCACTCAGAATCAATATCTTATGATCCAATATTCCCAACATTCTCTTCCGAAACATCTTCCCCCACATTTTGTGTAAGCCCTCGTTGTCTTCAACGACAAGAACTTTAATTAGTTCCGCCTCTCTCGTTTCCATTTTAATTACCTCCTTTTTTATTAAATTTAGAGAAAATTCTCTAAATTTAAAGAACCTTTTTATTTTTTAATAATAACAGATTTTTTGAAAAAGTCAAGAGTATTTTATCTTTTGGGTCAGACCCCATTCAGCGATGCTTAAAAATCTTTTTTTTATCTATTTTTCAAAGCGATTTTTAAAAATTAGTACGATTTTGATCAGATATTTGTTTTTTTATTCTCTCCAATGAGTCCTTTATAGATCTGAATCATCTTTCTGGCGATGTTTTCTGAAGACATTTCTAATGCTCTTTTTCTTGCCTCCTTGGCCTTTGCTTCATATAAATTTTTGTCCTTTAATAATCTTACTACTTTTTCAGTGAAATCATTTAAATCATTTTTTGTTAGAAACCCTCCCTTGTTCTTTTCGCCTGCCAAAACATCTATAACGCCCATCTCGCCAATACAAACAACAGGTTTATAAAAACTCATTGCTTCAAGTAGAACCAAACCTTGAGTTTCAGTTAAGGAAGCAAAAACAAATAAATCTTCAGCTGCATAAGCATTAACCCAATCCTGATGATTTAAAAATCCTAAAAAAGTTATTTTACTCTCTATGCCCAACTTCTTCGTTTGTGCTTCTAGCTCACTTTTAGCAACTCCTTCTCCTGAAATAACCAGTCTTGTATTTGGAATTTGTTTTAAAATTAATGGCAACGCATTAATAAGGAAATCAACATTTTTTTCCCTTCCTAATCGGCACATACAAAGTAAAAGTTTTTCATTTTTTCCAATATTATACTTTTTTCTAAAATCATCACCATTAAAATTTTTAAATTTATCTAAATCTATCCCTGTGGGCATTACTTCTATTGGTTTTTTAATGCCATATTCTATTAAAGATTCCTTCATCTGAAAAGAAGGGGATATAACGAGATCACATTTATTATAAACGTATTGGCTATGCCATTTTGTTATCATAGATAACGGTTTTTTAATTAAAGGTATATTAACATACATATTTATATACACCGGATACAAAGTGTGGTATGTGCCAATCACTGGTATTTTTAATCTTCTGCCAATAGTTATACCATGCCAACCTAATGGAAATGGAGATTGACAGTGCATAATATCTAAATTTAATTTTTTATAATTTATTTTGTCAAACCAGGTAATGGTTAGCCTGTATTTCGGAGGAAATGGAGCTGGCATTGACCAAACCCTTAAAACGTCTGGATCAGTATCCACATAATTTGGATACTGAGGAGCAATTATATAAACCTTATGTCCCATTTTCCTAAACTCTTTCGTGTAAGACATTATTGAAGTAACAGCGCCATCAACTGATGGTAAATAATCATCTCCTAATAATGCTATATTCATATTTATCTCTTTGTTTTTTATAGGTATTTACTATTTATTTTTGCGACCGAACTAATAATTTCGGCAATTTTTTCTCCAGCCCTTTTTTGAGCCAGAGAAGAAATGTTTCGCGATAGATCAGAAAGTAATTCTTGAGAATTCAAAACTTTTTTGATTTTTGGCAAAAAAACTTCAGGCGTTAATTCTGCCCTTCGTCGAGGCTCCTCAGGCCTTCGGCTCTGAGGCTCAGGCTCGAAGAGATCTTCGACCCTTCGTCGCTTTCGCTCCTCAGGATCTTCGACACTTCGTCGCAACTCCTCAGCACCTTCGGCCTGATTAAGTAAAATAATAGCTTTGTTTTTTGCGAAATATAAAGCATTCGCTTCTTGATGAGACTGCGGTATTGGAATAATAATTGCTGGTTTGGCTAAAACTGCTAGTTCTGTTAAAACTCCCATCCCAGCCCGACTAATGACTAAATCAGCTGCGGCATAAGCATCAGCTATTTCTTCGGTCAAAAATTCGTAAGAGTGATATCGGCTATTAATTTTTCCCGCTGTGCGGGATCCCGCAAAGCGGGACAATTTATCCTTGCCGGTTAAATGAATAACTTGACAAAACTCTACCAATTGTGGAATAATGGAGAAGATCAATTGATTAATTTTTTCTGCCCCAGTTCCTCCGCCGATCACTAAAATAGTTGGCAAATTGCGTTCTAAATTAAATCTTTTAATCGCTCTTTCTTTGTTACCTAAAAGAATTTCTTTTCTGACAGGATTACCAGTCAAAATTGTTTTTGTTTTAGGAAAATCATTTAAAGACTTTTTAAAACTGACCGTGATCTTTTTGGCAAGACAACTTGTTAATTTATTTGATAAACTCGGCCTAATGTCTTGTTGATGAATAACTGTTGGAATCCCTAAAAAAAATCCAGCCCAGATAAGCGGCACAGAGACAAAACCGCCAGCGCTAAAAATAACATCAGGCCGATATTTTAAAAGGATAAATAAAGATTCAAAAAAACCAAGAATAATTTTAAAAGGATCAAGAAAATTCTGCCAGGCAAAATAACGCCTTAATTTGCCTGAATGGATTCCGTGGTATTCCATCTCAGATCTTTCAACCAAAACTCTCTCTGGGTATCCTTTTTTGGTGCCAATAAATAAAAAATCCACGTTTCCTTGTATTTTTTTATTAAGTTCATTAGCGACTGATAAAAGAGGAGTCACTGAACCTCCGGTCGCGCCGCCAGATAAAATAACTTTCATAATGGTTATCTTAACATTTTTAAAAAATTAAAAAAGGGGCTAATTTTTTTCTTAGCCCCTTACAGAAGTAACAAAATTCTTATAGTTTCTCTTTTGCAAATTTTTCTTTTTCTTCTTTCCACTTTTTGAAAATAGCAGTCACCTGTCTCATCATGTGACCATAAGCCGCTTTTGACACAAGGCTTCCCTCAAACACTCTGTCTTTATAGAGATTGATTTTCTGGATCAAAATAAAATCTTCTTTGATTGCTTTTTTGTCATTATCTGACAAATTTGCTCTTTCTTTGTCAATAAAAACAAACTCTATCCTCTCTGCCTCAGCAACGACTTTCCCTTCTTCCTTCTTTGTTCCCTTACTGATATAATTCACTTTAGTTTTCCTCCTTTTTTGTTAACTTTTATTAAACCAATAAAATAATAATAGCATATTTTTTCATTTATGTCAACCCTAAAAAAAATCACTCTCGACCACCCAAGCTATCCTCTTCTTCTTAAACAAATCTTTGAGCCACCAAAAGAACTTTATGTTTTAGGTAATTTAAAAAAAGAAGAAAAAAATCCTTTAGCCGTAGTTGGCACTCGTCTCCCTTCTTCTTATGGCAAGGTAGTTGCCTCTTCAATGGTCAGAGAATTAGCTTCAAGGGGTATCACGATTATCAGCGGCTTAGCCTTAGGCATTGACGGAATTAGCCATCAAGCTTGCCTTGAAGGAGGAGGAAAAACAATCGCGGTTCTTGGTTCTGGTCTTGATATTATCTATCCTTTTTGTCATAAAAAATTGGCTAAAGAGATTGTTGAAAAAGGAGGAGCGCTTGTTTCTGAATATCCGCCCGGCACAAAACCAGACAGATGGCAATTTCCAGCTCGCAATAGAATCATTGCTGGTTTGTCGCAGGCATGCTTAGTGATCGAAGCGCCAAAAAAATCTGGTGCTTTAATCACTGCTTTTTATGCTCTTAACGAAGGCAGAGATGTTCTAAGCGTTCCCGGTGAAATCAACAAAAAAAATTCTGAAGGAACAAATAATTTAATAAAATTAGGCGCCAAGCCAGTCACCACCCCTCAAGATGTGCTTGAAATTTTTAATATCACTGGAGAAGAAAAAAGAAAAGAAATAAAAGCAGACTCAAGAGAAGAAGAAATTTTGCTCAATCTTCTTGCCAAGGGAGACCCGATTCATATTGACAAACTAATAGGACTTTCTAAACTATCTTCAGCTATTGTCTTATCAACATTAACAATGATGGAAATTAACAAAAAAATAAAAAATCTTAGCCAAGGATTTTATTCTATATGAAACTTATTATTGTCGAATCACCAACCAAAGCAAAAACTATTTCTAATTTTTTAAAAGATGATTATATGATCATTAGCTCTAATGGTCATGTGAGAGATTTACCTAAAAGCAAATTAGGAATTGATGTTGAAAATAACTTTCAACCTCAATACATCGTTCCTTTAAAAAAAAGAAAGAATGTCAATAATCTAAAAAAAATAGCCCAAGGGGCGGAGTACATCTATCTAGCCACTGATGAGGATAGAGAAGGAGAAGCGATCGCCTGGCATATCAAACAACTGCTCTCTGAAACCAAAGAGCAAAAGTTAAAAGCCAAAATTTTAGAGAGGATCGCTTTTCATGAAATCACCAAAGAGGCGGTCGAAGAGGCGCTAAAAAATCCAAGAGAAATCGACTTGAAATTAGTTGATGCTCAACAAGCTCGTAGAATTCTTGATCGTTTAGTTGGCTATACTCTTTCCCCTATTCTTTGGGAAAAAATAGCCAAAAAACTTTCCGCGGGACGTGTCCAATCGCCTGCCCTGCGTCTCATTGCTGAAAGAGAAAGAGAGATAGAAAAATTTCAATCAGAAAAATATTATAACATCGTTGCTAAATTAAAAGTTGAGAAAGAATCAAAAATTAGTGAATTCGAAGCATGTTTAACAAAAATTAATAATCAGCCAATCGAAAAGCCAGGTCTCAAAGATAAAGAAAAAGAAAAAGTATTTAAAATACTTGAAGATCTAAAAAAAGCAAAATTTATTGTTAAATCATTAGAAAAAAAACAAGTCAACAAAAACCCTTCGCCTCCTCTGACTACTAGCACTCTTCAACAGGAGGCAAACAACAAACTTGGTTTTTCTATTCGTCAAACTATGTTTATCGCCCAGAATCTTTATGAAACTGGGTTGATTACCTATATGAGAACAGACTCCCTAAATCTCTCAGAGAAATTTTTAAATGAGGCCTCAGATTTTATTGAACATTCTTATGGCAAAAATTTCAAAGAAATAAGAAGATTCAAAACAAAAATAAAAGGAGCTCAAGAAGCTCACGAAGCTATCAGACCAACTTCTATTTATAAAACACCTGAAGAGATTGAAAAAAAATTAGAAAAAAATCAAGCCAAACTTTATCAACTAATTTGGCTAAGGGCTCTCTCCTCTCAAATGACTCAAGCAAAATTTGAGGCAATCACCTGCGAAATAGAAGCTGGCCAATATTTATTCAAAAGTACTGGCTCCCTTCCCCTCTTTTTAGGTTGGCTTTTACTTTATCCGGAAAAACAAAAAGAAAATCCCCTCCCAGTTCTTAAAACAAAAGACGAAGTTTATCCTTTAAAAATAGAAGCAATTGAATCAGAGACCAAACCGCCGTCCCGTTTTTCAGAAGCAAGCCTGGTTAAAATGCTAGAATCGTTAGAGATCGGCCGACCTTCTACTTATGTGCCGATTATTGAAACATTAAAAGGAAGAAATTATGTAATTAAAGAAAACAGATATTTGAAACCGACTGAAATAGGATTTTTGGTTAACGACCTTTTAAATAAACATTTCTCAGAAATTGTTGATTTTCAATTTACCGCTCAAATGGAAGAAAATCTTGATAAAATTGCGGCTGGCGAAAAAGATTGGGTCTCGGTTATTAAAAATTTTTATATGCCATTTAAAGAAAAAGTGGAAAAAAAAGAAAAAGAAATTAAAAAGAATTTTGTTGAAGAAAAAACAAACGAGGTTTGTCCAATCTGTGGCAAACCTCTAATTATAAAAATGAGTCGCTTCGGAAAATTTTTAGCCTGCTCTGGCTTTCCCGAATGCCGATTTACTAAATCTTTGAAAGAAAATAATCAAGATTTAAATATCAAATGCCCGAAATGTCAAACCGGGGAAATCATTAAAAAAAGAACTAAAAAGGGAAGATTTTTCTTTGCTTGTAACAAATGGCCAAAATGCGACTTTGCTCTTTGGGATGAACCAATCAATAAATTTTGTCCAAAATGCCATTCAATTCTCGTAAAAACAAAAAAGGGGGTCATCAAATGCAGCAATAAAAAATGCGACTATTTAAGAGAAACTTAAGACAACAGCTTTTCAATCAAACTATTTAATTCTTCGTCATTATAAACTTCTATAATGACTTTTCTTTTTTTTCTCATTTTATGAATAGTCACCTTTGCTTCTAATAAGTTTGTTAATTCTTCTTCTTTTTTTAAAATCTCCGGATCTACTTCTATTTTTTTATAAATCCTTTTTCCTTGAGTTATCTTTTCCGACTCTCTGACTGTCAATCCCAACCCCAAAATTCGTTTTAAAAACATCTCTTGTTTATCTTTATCTTCTAGGCTCAGCAGGGCTTTCGCATGGCCTTCAGAAATTTTTTCTTCTTCTATTGCTTTTTGAACAAGTAAAGGAAGAGAAAGAAGACGTAAAGCATTAGAAACCGTTGATCGCGCCTTCCCTATTTTCTTTGCCACCTCTTCTTCGGTCAAATTAAATTCATCGATTAATCTTTGATACGCTCTAGCTTTTTCAAGAGGATTTAAATCTTTTCTTTGCAGATTTTCTAAAAGTGAGAGTTCCAATTTTTCAATTTCACTTGCCTTCCTAATAATAATCGGTACGGTTTTCAGGCCTAAAAATTTGGCTGCTCTGAAACGCCTTTCACCAGCGATAATTTGAAATTTATTATTTAAACCAGGAGTTAAAATTAAAGGTTCAATAATTCCGTGCTCTCTAATGGAATTAATTATTTCTTCCTGAGCTTGATGAGCAAACTCTTTCCTTGGTTGATAAGGATTTGGTTCAATCTGCTCAAGAGGGAGATTAATAATTTTCTCTCCTCCTTCTTCTATTTCTTCAACAATTTTTTTTGCTGTTTCTTCTCTAATTTTCCCGCTTGAGGTTGGAATTAGAGAATCAAGTCCTCGACCTAACATATAATAAGAAATTAAAAATTAAACTTAGTTATGAATTCTTTAGCCAAACGTTTGTAGGCGCGACCGCCAGCTGATGAAGGATCGTAATCTAAAATAGATTGCCCAAAACTTGGCGCTTCCGCTAATCTAATATTGCGAGGAATGATTGTTCGGAAAATACTGCCAGGGAAATGCTGATAAAGTTCTTCCCAAACCTCATAAGAAAGATGGCTTCGTTTATCATACATCGTGATGACCGCTCCTAAAATATCAAGCTTTGACTCTAATCCTTTTTTAATTAGATTAACAGTATTTAAAAGAGAACTTAAACCTTCTAAGGCATAATATTCCGCTTGAACAGGGACAATCAAATAATCAGCCGCGATTAAACTATTGACTGTTAAAAGGCCTAAAGAAGGCGGAGTATCAATAAAAACAAAATCAAAATCTCGAGAAATTGAAGCCAGCGTTTTCTTTAAAATTGATTCTCTCTCTGGTTGGTTTACCCATTCAATTGTTGCTCCGACTAAATCTTGATTAGCTGGTATCAAGAATAAATTTTTTTTCACTTCTACCACTACGTCGTCAATAAATATTTCGTTATTTAAAATCTCATAAATCCCCTTTTTGTCTTTTTCCACCCCCAAGCCAGAAGTTGCGTTTGCTTGTGGATCAAAATCAATTAATAAAATTTTTTTATTAAAATTAGCAAGATAAGCAGAAAGATTGGTGACAAGATTGGTTTTCCCAACGCCTCCTTTTTGATTAACTACTGAAATAATCTTCATATCACCTATTCTACCAATTTTTTCATTTTTGACAAGAAAAAAAATGGTGATAAAATGAAATCTCACGAAATCCGCCGAAGTCCCTCAAGGAGACGAAGGTGGATAAAAAAAATGCCGAAGTGGTGAAACTGGTAAACACGATGGATTCAAAATTCATTGCCCGCAAGGGCTTGAGGGTTCGAGTCCCTCCTTCGGCATATAAATTTATAGCCGACCTAAATTATGCCTAAGCCGAAATTGCCTAATAGAAACTTCAAATGGACGCCAAAACTTGCTTATATCATTGGTCTGCTAACTACTGACGGAAATTTATCTAAAGATGGACGACATATAACGATGAGGTCATCAGAAATTCAATTATTAAAAACATTTAACGATTGCCTCGATAAAATTCTCGACAAATCTTATAAAATAGCCCGCTCGAAAAATGATAGTTTGGCAAAAAAACCATGTTACAGAGTTCAATTTAGTAATGTTCAGTTTTATAGATGGTTACTAAAAATTGGTTTGTTCCCAGCCAAAACTTACACTATTGGGAAATTAAAAATTGTAGATAGATATTTTAAAGATTTTCTACGAGGACACCTTGATGGAGATGGCAGTATTATAACTTATAAAGATTTTTATAATACTTACAAAAACCCAAAATATATTTATACTCGATTGTGGGTTAATTTTATATCCGCTAGCGGAATTCACATCAAATGGCTAAGAAAAAAGATTTTTAATCTTCTCTCAATAAATGGACACTTGTCTCAAGGGAAAATTTATAATAAACAGACTGTTGGAAGATGGAAATTAAAATTTGCAAAAAAAGAATCTATAAAATTATTACGATGGATTTATTATCAACCAAATCTTCCCTGCCTAAAAAGAAAGAGAATTATTGCAGAGAAAGTTTTAGAGAAAATTACAAAAGAAAAAAGACGCAAATATATGAGGGTTAAATAAGCTCTTGTCGGTTCGCCGAGTTATTCGACTCGGCGTCAGGTCGGATGACCTGACGACTCCCTCTCCCGGCAAAATTTATAACTAGCCCAAATGGGTTCGCCTCGACCTTGCGTCGGGGCGCCCTGTCGGATGACAAAGCGAGTTCCAGTCTCCAATTAAACTTAAACAACAAATGGATAGAAAAAGTAAAAAATTTTGCCAAGATTGCGGAATGTCATATACTCATCATCTTCAAACATGGTTGGACGAATTCACAAATCGCTTTTTGCCCCGCTGCACAAGATGAGATACATAGGGAACACTCACAAGTTCCCTAAATCTGGTAAAATTAGGGAATATGATCAACCTAATTTTGTATCTCAAACATATGGTCTTCGAACAATACCGGGCATCTCTCAAAAGGTGGCAGATTAAGTGGAACACCCCTTTTGATCTACATAAACATTGGCGCGAAATGGCCAATTTCAAGGGCCTAAGCAAACAGGCCTGCCAAAGGTTGGAATGGATTATCTATTATCAAACCAGGGCCGAAAAGAATGTTGCCTTGACCTGTCGACATTTCGGCATTAGAAGTCGAAAAACCTTTTACAAATGGCTTCATCGTTTTGACGAAGTTAATCTTCGCACCCTGGAAGAGCGCGATCGAGCGCCGGTTCATAAAAGACAAAGCGAAATTACTCCTTCAGAAGAGCAAAGGATCATCAAGATCAGAAGAGAACATCTACGTTGGGGGAAGGAGAAGCTGGTCATTGTCTTTCAGAAAACCTTCGCTACCAAGATTAGTGCCTGGAAAATTCAGAAAACAATTGAAAAATACAATCTCTATTACCATCCAGTCAAAACAGAAAGATTAAGAAAGAAAAGAGCCAGGGCTCAGAAGAAGAAAAAAATCACTGAGCTGAAAGCTATGCCGTTGCTTGGCTTCACCCTTCATCTGGATACAATTGTTATCTACTGGAATGGTTTAAAGAGATACGTTCTCACGGCCATTGATCATTTCACCAAAGTAGCCTTTGCGCGAATGTATACAAGCCCCTCCTCCTATTCAGCCGCTGATTTTCTTTATCGTCTTAATTACCTGCTCGACAACAAAATTGTTAATATCCACACGGACAATGGTTCTGAATTCGCCAAAAATTTTAGTCAAGCGATTGAAGATCTCAATCTTCAACACTACTTCTCCAGAAACAAAACACCTAAGGATAACGCCGTTAATGAAAGATTCAATCGCACTCTCCAGGAAGAATTTATTCAAATGGGCAATTTCACTCCTAATACTAATATTTTTAACAAAAACCTGAGCGAGTGGCTGATTGAATACAACTTTGCCCGGCCTCATCTTTCTCTGGACAAATTGCCGCCGATCGAGTATGCTCAAAAATATCATCAACTGTTCCCGATGTACCCATCTCATACACTGTCTTGACATTTTTTATTTTTATGGTATTATTTTTAATAAATTATTTGAAAAATCAATAAAGGAGAAATCAGGAGGGACAAATGCCTAATTTAGTAGAGGATTTTAAGGTACTGAACGGAGTCGTTTCAAGTTTGAATAAAGAAAGAAACAAATTGTATGAGGACAAAGCATTTTGGGAAGGCGAACTCGTAAAAATCCTAGAAAGTTTTGATTTCAATACTTGCGGCGAAAAATGCAGGTTTTGGAATAAACGTCAATGCGCTATTTTGGGAAGAAGATGTTTTATTCTGGACAAAAATGCTGGCTTAGCCAAAATAATCAGAAAAACGGTGCTTGAAGGAATAGACTCTTATGGACAGCTGTATTTACCTTTAGAGACAGAAGTGATGCCGAAGATAAATATGTTCAAAATAAAAGAGAGAGTAGAAAAAGAACTGGAAGAAATTAAAAAAAAGATAAGCGAGATAGAAAAAGAAATTCTCAAAAGGGCGCGGGGAATAAATCTGACTAATAACGGCGCAAAATAAAAAGGACTCTCTTTTCGAGTCCTTTTTAATTGTTATTTTTTTTTGGGGGGGTTATTGTATTTTACGCCTAAACAACTCGATGTTTGTCTTTTCTTCAATTTACAAAAATAAGCTAATTAAAAATAGTATAAAGAAAACAGTCTGCACAATTAAACCTTGGCAAAGGTTTATTTTCGTTTTTATAATTTGGTGAAAAAACTTATTAATATTTATCAGAGAATAAGAAATTTTTGACTTAAAAATTTTAGAAAAACCTGAAATAATATCAGGCAAAATAGAGCCAAAAACTCCCCAGGCAACAGCCTGAGGAAATAAAAAGTCAACTCGATTAAAAACAATAAAGATGAAAAAACAAGCAACAGGAATATCAATGGCTATCGCCCGAAGAAAACCAATCTTTAAAAACTCGCTTGAGTCAAGCTCTTCGTCTCCGTGAGGAATAATATCAAGTAAATAATGAAAAACCAATCCTAAAATAAAAGCAGACAAGGGATTAGTCAAATTTTGACTAACCAAAAAACCAGCCGCTGTATGAACCAAAAGAAACATATTAGATTAATTTATAATTTATAACTTTCATATGGTAGCAGGGGTGGGAGTCGAACCCACGATCTTAGCTTTATGAAAGCTCTGCTCTAACCACTGAGCTACCCTGCCACAAATAAATTTCCACCCAAGACGGATCAGCCTCGGGCTGAAAAAATTAAATTTAAAAGATAAACCGCTCCACAATTAAAAATACGCCTGCCGCCAAAAAGATTCCTCCTAAAATATCTGTTAGATAATGAACACCGGTAAAAATTCTGCCCAAAGCAACAAGAAAAGCTAAGAATAAAATAAATATAGCAAAAATTGGCCAATCAGTCAAAACTATCAATCCTAAAGAAAAAGCAATCGCTGTGTGAGAAGAAGGAAAAGAGGCCCCTCGAGGACCGCTTCCAAAATTAGAGAGCTTCTCGATACTTGAGTCTTTTGCATACGGTCTTAATCGCTTAATTAACTTCCTTAAGATAAGCACTATTAAGTAAACTGAAATGGCAGTTAACCCTAGTTTTAAGGAAATTAAAAAAAGTTTTTCTCTTCTAAAAAAATAATAAGTAAAAAAGATTATTATAAATATTAAAAAAATTAAATAATCTGAAAAAAATAAACTAAGCAATTTTAAAAAATTTCTTTTTTTTATAAAATCAGTTAATTTTTTACTTATTAAGTAGTCAAAATTCATACTTACGTCCTCAAAATTATTGTCAAATTTTGTCCTTCCGAAGGAGGAGCAAAATTTGGGCTGTTACTCTCCCACCACTTTAACAACTATTTTTCGCTCTCGGGGACGATTATCAAAATCAACAAAGACAATCTGCTGCCAGGTCCCTAAAAAAACTTGTCCTTCTCTGACAATCAAATTTAAAGAAGAGCCTAAAAGACTCGCTCTTAAATGAGAAAAGCCGTTATCGTCTCCCCATGTTTGATTATGGCGATAATTTTTATCTCGCGGTATTAATTTTTCCCAAAAATCCTTGAAATCCTCGATTAAATTTTGATCTGCTTCGATCGTCGTCAA
>Ga0210044_10003698_pt1 | contig 21704 bp, 23 predicted proteins | sample CryGey13umfilter_2_FD_183959 | JGI IMG/M metagenome (GOLD analysis project Ga0210044, IMG submission 183959) | Groundwater microbial communities from aquifer in Utah, USA - Crystal Geyser 4/9/14 3 um filter (SPAdes) (version 2) | ecosystem: Environmental > Aquatic > Deep subsurface >... | reverse complement strand
TCATCTTCTTTGTGGTCAGCAGTGGAAGATTTTAGTTTACTCACAAGAATTCTAGGGCTTTGGAGCTGTTTGCTATACTATACGGATTGAATATGAAGAATTTTTCAAAAGATTTTAGGTGGGGGTGTGCAACATCTGCGCATCAAATTGAAGGACATACCGTGAACGATTGGTCGCAGTGGGAGCGTTCTTTGGATCGTCTCGCTGAGCTTGACTCGAAGGGGAAGAATCCAGAAGAATTTGTTTCTGGGTTGGCGTGCGATTCTTGGAATCGATTTGAGCAGGATATTGCCTGTTTGAAGGAGCTGGGTGTGAATAGTTATCGGTTTTCCATTGAGTGGTCGCGTGTTGAACCTGAACGCGGAGTGTTTGATCAGACGGTGATTGAGCGCTATGTCCATTTTGCCCAACGACTGAAAGAAGAGGGGATTGAGCCATTTGTAACACTCTGGCATTGGCCTGTTCCGTTGTGGGTGCGTGATCAAGGGCGTTGGGAATCCCCGCAAACGGTTGGTGACTTTGTGAAGTTTGCCGAGGTGATGGTGACAGCCATGCACTCTCACGTCCGAACGTGGATCACGATTAACGAACCTCTTGTGTATACGAGCAATAGTTATGTGACCGGACAATGGCCTCCGCAACAGAAGAGCTTGCGTAAGGCATTTCGTGTCGCGCGTCATCTTGTTCAAGCACATCGCCATGCGTATACGGCGATTAAGAAGATTGACTCAACGCTTCAGGTGGGACTCTCAAAACACAACATCCATTTTTCCGCAAAGCAACCGTGGGGAGTGAACCAGGTGTTTGCGCGTGCGCTGACGTACCTGTGGAATGAGTGGTTTTTGAATCGCGTGCGTCGTCATCAGGACTTTATCGGGCTGAACTATTATTTTCACAATTCCGTTGATGTGAAGTTTGGAAAAAAGGAAAAAGTATATTCAGACATGGGTTGGGAGTTGTATCCAGAAGGATTGTATCGTGTGTTGAAAGGGTTGAAGCGTTACGGAAAGCCGGTATACATTACCGAGCATGGACTTGCAGACAAAGATGACCGTCATCGCGCCTGGTACTTACAGGAATCACTCCGGTACGCACATCAGGTGTTGAATGAAGGGGTCGATTTGCGAGGATATTTCCATTGGTCGCTTTTGGACAATTTCGAGTGGGCGGACGGATTTTTTCCACGGTTTGGATTGTTCGAAGTCGATTTTGTGACCTGTGAGCGCAAGGCACGCCCATCTGTTGCGGTCTATCGAGAGATTATTGAACAAGGAGGCCCTGAAGTGTTAGAGTGATGTTACTATTTGTAATGCTATTTATATGTTTGAACTTCCAGAACTTCCTTTTGCAAAAGAGACACTTGCCCCATGGACGAGCGCAGAAACGTTTGATTTTCACCATGGGAAACATCATGCAGGCTATGTGAACAAGCTCAACGCCTCTGTGCTTGGGAGTGAGCTTGAAGATCGTTCTCTTGAAGAAGTCATCAAAGGTTCTCGGGATCGAAATCCAAAAGTGTTTAACCTGGCTGCCCAGCATTTTAACCATAGTTTTTTTTGGAATTGTTTGAGTGCAGAAACACAGTCTCCTGAAGGGGATCTCGCGACGGCGATTGATCGAGATTTCGGATCGTTTGAGGCGTTTCAAAATCAGTTCACGGATGTGGCGCTCACACATTTTGGATCTGGTTGGGCCTGGCTTGTGCGTGGAGCGGATGGAACGTTATCGGTGAAAGGCTTTCATGACGCCGATACTCCTGCGTTTACGGATGAGACGCCACTTCTCACCCTCGACGTATGGGAACATGCGTACTACATCGATCACCGGAATGATCGTGGAGCGTTTATTTCAGGGTTTTGGAATCACGTGAATTGGAAGTTTGTCCGAGAACAAATCTCTTAGTCTTCTCATCGAAATCGAACTTCTATAAAAACCCACACTTCAACTTTATGAAGCGTGGGTTTTTTCATTCATGATGAAATGGTATGCTAATTCTATAACCCTACCGTTCTATGTCAAAAACCATCTTTAATCTTCTTCTTATCGGTGTTGTTGTTCTTTTAACGATCCTGATGATTTCTGCGTGGTGGGGGATGCGTTCTGTGGAGCCGTTGATCACTCCTATTGAAGAAGTGGATCTTGATGAGGAATCGGATACGGAATCCGACTCGGATGTTCTTACATCGAATCTTTTTGAGATAGATCCAGGAGTGCGTGCAACGTACGCTTCGAACCCACTCGTTGTCGAACAAACAGAAGAAACCCTTTTACTTGCCTACGAGTATCATTCTCTTGAGCTCAAGAACGCGCCACAAGATCGGGTTCGATTTATGCGAACGGAAGATGGCTTGAACTTTGAAGAAGAAGCGTATGATTCGTGGCAAGCAAAGCCGGAACCCCTTCTCCTGTCTGATGGGACATATCGCCGTTATTTTTATAGTCCCGTAGAAGGAGGGGTGATGAGTGAAGTGTCTCAAGATGGGGAAGCGTTCATCCTGGAAGAAGGGTTACGATATGAACTTGCCGGGGACGGAGTGAACAATCCACATGTATTTGGCGTCTCGACCTATTTCGTTGATTCTGAAGGAGGGGTTGTGCTTCTTTACAATAGAACAAACGATGCGGGGGATGTTGTTGTGAATCAGGCGTATGCGACTCCGGAGTCTATGGGAATGGAATTTATCCTCATTCGTGAGAATGTTCTGGCAGATTCTTTAGAAACCGATTATTACGCGGATCCGCATACGGTCGTCCTTGAAAATGGGGACATTTGGTTGGTTGTGATGTACCAAACAGATGGGGCAAAACCTCCGGTTGGAAAACAAGGAATCATCTATGGCTATGTGAGTAAAGATGATGGAAAGACCTTTACGCTCATGGGACGGTTATTCGGCTATGATGATTTTGATGCCATTTCTCTGAACGATCCAAAGATCGTTGCGTTTCCAGACGGAACGTTGCGCGTGTATGTCGCTTCTATGGTTGTCGATGAAACAGCAGACAACGGATATCGATGGGACCTCGTAAGCGCCCACAACTAAACACAAAAAACGTTCAGCCGAAGCTGAACGTTTTTGTTTTCAGTCAGAATAATGCTAAACCGGATGAGATGCGCCGCTCTGGAGCCATGAAAGATTTTGAGACGACCAAACGGTCGTTGAAAAATTTTCATGGCGAAGAGCAAGCAGATCGCCGGTTTTACATTATTCTGCTTTTGGACGAGCGAAGGATACGGCAATCGCACGCCCATCAATCATGGTGCCATCGGTGGCCTCCATGGCGGCTTGTGCTGAAGCCTCATCTGCGAATTCGACAAAGCCGAATCCACGAGAGCGTCCGGTGTCACGATCGGTGATCACACGGGCGGAAGTGACAGCTCCGTGCGCAGAAAAAATTTCCTGCAACTGAGCATCGTCAACACTCCAAGGCAACGAACCAATAAATAGCTTGTTGTTCACAATAAGAGTGACAAGTGAATCGTCATAGACGACTCAATGATTTAAGAACGGTGCCTCTTATTGGCGGAACCCATAGGTATGGGTATCAACGAACGAACAAGAGAACCTCTAGAATGTTCCCATAGTTTTTATCGGTCGTCAATGATAGAATTAAGCGCATATACGTGATCTTATGAAAGTCCTCTGGCTTTTAATTGGACCTATTTTATTTCTCTCAGGTTGCGGATCTGTTGCAGAGATTCCTGAGACAAATCTTGCTCCTGTTGAAGAGCAGGTTGATTTGATTCAGGGCGAACAGTATATAAATACGCGTTTTGGGTATGCCTTTGGCGTTCCAGAAGGAATGGGGGTGTATGCGCTAACCGCAGAGCAGACAGCTGTTGGGGCAGAAGCGGATTCGAGTCTCGTATTTCTTGTTGAGGGAGAGACGAATTTTTTTACGATACGGGGAATTGAAGAAGCGCGATCTCCACACGAATGGCTCACTCAGAATCTAGCGTTCTTTTATCCAACAGGAGAGGCGTCTCAACGATTGGGAGAATTTGCAGGATCACAAGCCCTCTTTTTACGAGGGGCTGGGACAAGTGAATCACCCGCACAGCTCATTGTCTTTCGGTTGGGTGAATATCTTATTGTGATCACGTACGAACAAGAAACAGAAGTATTTGAAACGGTGTTAGAATCGTTTTCGGCAATCAAGTAAGAAAAAAGGAGGGGTTACGTGAGAAGTTCCCGTGTTGTTTCTTTATAGAGTTCAACCGCAGGTTGATCGAACGCATTCACGTTCATCAAACGAGCGAGATACATCATCTCGATCATACGGAATTGCAAATAGTATCCAAGTTCCCGAGCGTCTGCTTGTCCGAGATCAATCTCTACATACGGACGTTCTTTTTTTTCATACGCGGATTTTACTCCGCCGTAGATGGCTTGCATGATGGACTCAAGTGATTTGCCATTGATGTTCGGGATAAGGCCTTGGAGGGCGACTTGATGCGGAAGGGCATGAACCTCTCCAGTAAACGAGGAAATCAGATGGGTATATTTGTCGTCTGGTCCTCCCCAATAGAGTTGAGCCATGGAGTGGAGGTCTGTGGATCCAATCGAGACAATCGGCGTAATACCGGCGTGAACAGGGTTTCCCTCAAGATCTCTTTCTTTTCCAATACTTTCTCCCATGAGTTGTCGATACCATTTTCCGAGCACCTCAAATTTTGGAGAGAACAGAAAGCTGTTATGAATCGTGCGCCCTTGTTTCACGTGCAGGTGGGTGAGACACGCACTCACGAGTGCATGGTTTTTTGACGTCTGTGGAGAGGTTCCATCGATAACGGCACGTTTTGCTCCCGCAACAAATTCAGCAATATCAATCCCGGCTAATGCGAGCGGAAGGAGGCCAACGGTTGAGAACACACTATAGCGACCACCGACGTGAGGAGGAACAGAAAAGTGTTCAATCTTTTTTTGTTCAGCGATCTTCCATAAGGGAGATCCTTCGTCCGTAATAAAAACAAAACGACTTCGTGGATCACCAAACTGCATCTCAATCGCCGACCATAAGACTTCTGTATTGGCGATGGGTTCCGTTGTGGTCCCTGACTTGCTGATCGTAATAACGAGGAAGTCATCGATGTTTGTGAGGTGCTCGAGGATGCGTGTGACAGCGGTCATTTTTTCATCCGTGACGGTATCGAGAAAAATGAGTTTAGGAAGTCGATCGACAAGAAGATTCATGCTTCCTGCAATGGCTTCGTATACGGCTTGCGTCCCTAGATTTGAACCACCAATGCCGATCACAATAATATACTGAAGCGTTGGACTATGCAGGCGTATAGCTGAATTCGTGACGTTTTCAAGAAGGGCTTTATCAGAGGGAAGTTGCAATGCGGATTCGGGTTCAAGATAGTCGGTATGTTTTGAGACTGTTTTGAGATGATCTCGATAGGGAGAGAGTTCCTGGATAAGGGGTTCAATCGCTGAATCTTCCAAAAGTGACTTTTCGTAAGAAAATTTCATAGGCTATTTACTATATTCCGTATCATAGCAGAACACGGCTTCCAAGCGTGATTGTCCCTTGTTCTGTGTGGATAACATTTTTCCCTAGATACTCTTTAAAAATGTTACGATTATTGTATTAATTATCGTAGGTTATTTTTTGTATGATGAAAAAAGGGATGTGTGGCGGTCACTGTGCCGCCTGGTGGCTTCTTTGGGTGGGAGGTATCAATTGGGGCCTTATTGGTCTTCTTGATTGGAACCTTGTTGAAACCCTCTTTGGAGGATGGCCATGGCTTGTAAAGCTTGTGTACATTCTTGTTGGTCTCTCAGCGATCGTCGTGCTTCTTGAGAAGAAGTGCACGAAATGTAAGTAGGGTACGAATCAAGCCAGGGGGTCGCACGACTCCTTGGCTTTTTGTTATACTAGAGTCCTATGTTGAAACTCGGAAAAAAAGCCCCTGCGTTTAGTCTCCCAGACCAAGAGGGAAACGTGCATACGCTTTCAGATTATTTAGGGAAGTGGATTCTTTTATATTTCTATCCAAAAGATGACACTCCAGGATGCACAAAGGAAGCGTGTATGATTCGGGATCACTGGCCGAAATTTAAGAAGTTGGGTATTCAGGTATTTGGGGTGAGTGTTGACCCGGTGAAGCGTCATGCCAAGTTTGTCGAAAAATATGATCTGCCATTTACCTTGCTGGCAGATGAGGAGAAAAAGATCGTTCAGAAATATGGGGTATGGGGAGAGAAGAAATTTATGGGACGGACGTACTTAGGGACGAGTCGTGTCTCATATCTTATTGATCCAGAAGGAACCATTGCAAAAGTCTATGAAGACGTGAAGCCCGCAGAACATGCGGAGGAAGTCCTCCGTGACTTAAAGAGACTCGTGGTATAATTTGCATGTATGAAAGTATTACTCATGCAGGATGTCAAAGAGGTCGGAAAAGAGGGGGATATTGTTGATGTTTCTGATGGACACGCTCGAAATTTTTTATTCCCTCAGAACATGGCGGTTCCTGCAACGGCTGAGTCACTCAAGAAAAAGGATGATAAGGAGAAAGCGCTCTCAAAAAAAGAACACCGAGAGATGTCTATTGCAGGGGATCTTGCTTCGTCGCTGGAGGGACTTGAACTTCTGATGCAGGAAAAGGTGAGTGAGGGCGGGGTTCTCTATGCGTCGGTGAGTCCGAAGGCGATAGCGAGTGCGCTAAAAAAGAAAGGATTTAACGTAGATCCTGAGTTTTTAAAACTCACACATCCGTTGAAAGACGTCGGAGAACACATCGTCAGTGTGCATCTTCCATACGGTTTCGAAGCAGAGATCAAGATTATCATCGAAGAAAAATAACAAAGCGGGCTTCGGGCCCGTTTTAACTATGTCTATGAATCATCGTTATATTTTCGTTGTTGGAGGAGTCATGTCAGGGGTGGGAAAAGGTGTTACAACCGCTTCGATCGGAAAGATCTTACAGTCGCGTGGCTTTACCGTGACCGCGATCAAGATTGATCCGTATGTCAACGTCGATGCGGGGACGATGAACCCTGTGGAGCATGGCGAAGTGTTTGTGACCAATGACGGAGATGAAACCGATCAGGACATGGGGAATTATGAGCGCTTTTTGAATACAGAGCTCACGAGCATGAACTACATGACCACAGGTCGTGTCTATCAGACGGTCATTGAGCGCGAGCGAAATCTTGGCTACAAGGGTCGGTGCGTGCAAGTGGTTCCGCATATTCCAGAAGAAGTCATCGCACGTATCAAAAAAGCAACAGAGCATGCAAAGGCAGATTTTACCGTTGTGGAAATTGGGGGAACGGTGGGGGAATATGAAAACATTTTGTTTTTAGAAGCGGGACGCATGATGCATCTTGCAGACCCAAAGAACGTGATGTTTATTTTGGTAAGTTATCTTCCGATCCCAAAGCATCTGGGAGAAATGAAGACCAAGCCTACACAGCATGCGACACGAACATTAAATAGTGCGGGAATTCATCCAGATTTTATTGTGTGTCGTGGAGAGCAGTACATGGACAAACCGCGCAGAGAGAAGTTGTCGGTCTTTTGTAATGTGAAACCTGGGGACGTGATCTCTGCTCCAGATGTTTCTTCGATCTATCATATTCCTGCGGTGTTTGAGAAACAGGGATTTTCAGATGAGATGTTGAAGAAGTTTGGGTTGAAGCCAAAAGGATCGGATTTGCGTAAATGGAATAAAATGGCCAGTGTCCAGGAAAAGGCAGAGAAATCGGTGAAGATTGCTGTCGTTGGGAAATATTTTGCAACAGGTGACTACACCCTTTCAGACTCCTATATTTCTGTAATTGAGGCATTGAAGCATGCAAGTTGGGCGAACAATGCTTCCATCGAATTAGAATGGATTAACTCAGAGGATTTTGAAAAAGAGTCAAAGAAGCTCGCGCAGTTATCAACCTATGATGGGGTGCTTGTGCCAGGGGGATTTGGTACACGAGGAATCGAAGGGGTAATTTCTGCAGTGCGTTATTGTCGGGAAAAGAAGATTCCGTATTTCGGTATCTGTTACGGGATGCAATTAGCCACGGTCGAGTTTGCACGTACGGTTCTTGGATTGACTTCTGCACATACGGTCGAGGTTGATGAAGCTACAGAGGATCCGATTATTCATGTGAATCCTTCTCAGATGAAAAATATCCGAGAGAATCGTTATGGAGGAACCATGCGATTAGGAGCCTATGACTGCGATCTCAAAGCAGGGACGATTGCTCGAAAAGCCTATGGAGCGCCTTCGATTTCTGAGCGTCATCGTCATCGCTATGAATTTAACAATGCCTATACATCGGCGATTGAGGAGAAGGGAATGATCGTCTCTGGAGTGAACCCTCAGTCTGGGCTCGTGGAAATTGTGGAGCTTAAGGATCATCCGTTCTTTGTGGGCGTGCAGTTTCACCCGGAGTTTCAATCTCGGCCACTACATCCACATCCATTGTTTAAAGCATTTATCAAATCAGCTTTACAGAAATAAGTGAACGTTATGGTAGAAAAATTTTCTCCGGAGCGACCGTTTGAACGTCCTCCGCGAACCTCTGTCGAAGTGTCTTCTGATCATATTCAAGAGCAACGGGTTGAGACAGAATTATCTGACGCAGAGTTAGATGCGTGGCTTATGAGTCCACAGACGTACGAGGGGTATGTCATGGGGCCAGAAGCGGAGAGTCCAGAAGACGTGAAAAAAAATCGTGAGGAAGCAAAAGGGGTGCTTCAGAAAATTCGTCAGCATCCGTTTACGAAACCAGTTTTTCAGTTTATGGCGATGGTGATGGGGGCTGGAGCCTTAGGATTAAGTTCCATAGAAAAAGGAGGTTCTGGAAACGATGCAGAATTGGATGAGATTGTTGAAGTAGCCCAAGATCCTGGGGTTCGATATGAGTTGAGAAAGATTTTGTTTGAAGAGTTGATGGAACGAGACCAGGTTCTCTCTGAAGTGGAAGCACGATATGGTCGCGAGGCATGGAGTCAAGAGGAGCGCCTTGAGTATGCAGACATCCCAACACTCGATGGAAAATTTGAGTATCTTCATAAGGACGATCCTGAATTGATTCACCAGTATCGAAGTCCAGAGGGAAGGATTCGAAGTTTTTCTGCGATCTCGGAAACCATGAGACTTGAGTTTTCTCACTCATCTCTTGTGCGAGAGTTTGCAAAGGGTTGTGTTCAGGATTCCCCAAAGGTATTTCTCGAAATGGATCCTGAAGAAGGACTTGAGGTTTACAGAGAGTTTTCTCAGGATCTTGCGAAGAACGTCGGACTTCGACATGTGAGAGACATGGGGGCATTGCTCATGGAACAGCTTCCAGCGGATCATCCTATTCAAAAGCAAATTCTTGAGGATGGCTGGATGAGTGATGAGGTCGGAAAATGGTTTGAACCAAGTACACAAAATTCCGCGTTGTTCGATCAAGGCAATGGAGTGATTCTTCTCTTACATAAGGTGGGGGATAGACATGCCCTGCTTGATACGTTTCCCGGAAACGGAGGTCCGCCAGATGGAGTGGCTTGGGAGCGTGGAATGCCCGGGCATGTGGCTGTTCGGACACCTGATGGAATGTATGGATTTGATCGTGTCCTCGAGAAAAAATCTGTTTCCTGGCGGAACTCATGGGTTGCCGATGGGGCTGAATTGCGATGGACATCTGATAAAACAGAGGTTGAGTACAAGGATCAAGATGGAAGATGGAGACTCCTCACAGGAGAGCAGGCGGAGTTTGTGGTGTATGGGGCTCCGAGTAAGCCGTTTGTGGAAAAGAATAAATCGAAGTTGTATAAGTACGCTTCTCAACATCAAGAAGATGGTTCGGTGCAAGTTCCAAAGCCATTTACGGTTCAGGATGCATTGGGGCCAGATGGAGAACTTCGACCGATCTGGGACAAGAATGATTTTGGACCAAAGACGATTCGGATCAAGGATGCAGGAGGAGAGCTCATGTCGATCTTCTTTCATTCAAGTCCGACCGATGAAGCTCCAGAAGCGTTTCTTGATTTTTCTCATGGGTGTATTCACATGAAACCGGCAGATTTAGAAGCCATGGGGGGATATTTAACAAAAGGATCGAATATCAAGATTTCATCGTTTACGGACATCGTTGCTTTTGCGCAATTAAAAAAGCCTGGAACGGCGTCCGAGGCTAGGGAAGGATGAGAATCCAGGTCTTCATGCCCATTGGCAGAAGTCCTCGGAGTTCATCCAGGTCGTGGTTGTTTAGGGCGATGCACCCCCAGGTCCAGTCAGCAGAGGAGCCTCCGCCATGAACCAAGATCTCACCCCCCAGAACGGTGTTCTGAGGAGGAATCGTCCCGTGCTGTTCAGCGCGGGCGATTTTGTTGTAGGTCGTTTCGGTGATGCGTCCCTTGTTGAGTGCCTGTTTGGCGTGGCGCTCCCCAGGGTAGTGTACACGGATCGCTCCGTAGTACTGGCTCGACGGCTTGTCGCTGGTGTGGAACCACCCTTCTGGGGTGCGACGGTCGCCTTCGGCGCTCTTGTCGAACGTTCCCGATGAGTTGCCGTAGCGGTCGACGCCGAGCGCTGTGCGCCAGCAGTCCGGCGACTCGCCTGGGCGGTCGTGCCGGAGCTTGCCGTCCGAGAAGAGCATGACGCGCCGATCCTGCTTGTTGACCACGATGAGGCGATCAGACTGCAGGCGCGGATCGTCGGCGGTGATGATGTGGGAAGAGGGGATCTCTTCGACGTTGGCGAAGCATCCCTTGGGAAGGGAAGGTGCTTCGAATGTGACCTCGCCGATCTCGACGATGGCTTGCGGGAGTTCCGTGCTGTCATCTGACTGATCTGCCATCCCGGAGGAAAAACAGCCAGTCAGGACGGTGATCATCAGGATCAGGGTTCTGAGTGCGATGGTTCGCATGCTGTCCTCCTTTAGGAACCACAGAATGCATCGAATAAACACGGTTTTGTCAAGAGAAAGCCTCTAAAACGCTTGACAAAACCGTGTTTTTCTGGTATCTTTGAACGTTCCTGATGCTTCTGACCGTTCCTTCCTTCACCCTCCCGGAGAGTCTAACATGAACTTCCTCAGCTTCCTGCACAACGTGATCCTCGGCGGTTTCTCGATCTACGGAGCCGTGCTCCTGGGTCGCTGGGTCCTGGGGCGCGGGTGGCATTGGGCGGGGAAGTTGATCGCCCTGCTCTTCGTCGCCAGCCTCGTCGTCTCCGGCCTGAGCCTCATGCTCGGCGGGACGCCCGACGACCTGCGGATCTTCACGGAGCTCCTCGCGAGCGCCGGGTCGATCATTGCAGCGGGGAACATGCTCTCGAGCCGTGGGGTGCGTCGCAACCCCTGGGCACAGTACGGCATTCCGATCGCCCTCTTGGTCTTTCTCGCCTGGACCTGGCGGGAGCAGATCAACGACGTGCGTCACGGGAACATCACCGTTCCGACGGTGCCCGTGAACGCAGGCATGCCCAGCCCGACGCCTGTCGCCCCCGCCTCCACGGTCTCGGTCGAGCCCACCCGCGCCCAGCTGTGCGCGGAGGGGAAACTCTCCAAGCACAGCTGTGACTGAGTCGCGCCACGCTTGCGACTCAGACGGACCCACCTCGATATACTGAGGTGGGTCTTCGCGTTTAGAGAGGCTTCTTCACAAAGAAAAAACCACCCTGAGCTAGTCGAAGGGTGGAACGTGCTCGCGGGAACGAGCGGGAGATCAGTTCGTGGCGACGATCTCGAGGATGAGCTGGCTCCATTCGCCCAACTCTAAGGTCTGAGTTGAGCGTCGAAGGGCTGTTCCTTCCAGGAGGTGCTGGCACAAGTAGACCAGCTTTTGCTCCTCGGTGTCACGGGCGTCCGTGAAAAGGAGAGCCTGGCCATCGCGGACGAACAGACCCAGGATCTGCATGAGCTGGGTGACTTCCCTGGTTTGGGAGGCACCGGCGTTGTACGACCACGGGGTCAGAACGAAGGGGAAGAGGTAGGTTGCCCCTCCGATCTTGATGACGACTTGAGGGGTGGTGGTCGGGGAGGTGTCCCATCCGTGCGGTCGCTCGATGACGATGCGACTACCGATCGCCATCGATTGGACGGCCGTGATGAGCTGGGTGAGCTCGGGAGTGGGGAGGGCGAGGTTGCGTGGCATGCGTTGCTCCGGGGTGGTTGGGGGCATGCGACAACTCAACCTAGGGCATTTTTGTTGAGTTGTCAATCGTTTTGGAATCTGAATGCTTCCACAGATTGACATAAATCCTTGATATCGCTATACTCTCGCCGAAATCAAATCTTACTTTTACGCATCTATGGCACATAAAAAAGCGGGTGGTTCAACGAGTCTGGGCCGTGATTCCCATGGAAAACGCCTTGGCGTTAAATTGGGGGACGGTCAGACAACCAATGCCGGACAAATCATTGTTCGACAACGTGGAACAAAAATCCATCCAGGGAAGAACGTAAGACGTGGAAAAGATGACACGTTGTACGCAGGAGTTGGAGGAGTCGTGAAGTTTACCCAGAAGAAAATGGCAAACTTTCATGGCGCTTTGAAGGCTCGTGTCTTTGCGAACGTTCAAAAAAGTCAGTAAAGAAAACACCTCGCCTTAGGGTGGGGTGTTTTTCTGTTTCTTTCTGGAAGAGAAGTTCTAAAAACAGTATAATGAGAATACCGTATGAGCAATTCTATAGAACAGCAGATTGAACAGGTGCTCGAACAGGTTCGTCCTGCATTGCGCATGGACGGAGGAGGAATTGAGTTTGTGAAATATGAGTCAGAAGCAGGAGCTGTTTATGTGCGCTTGAAAGGAGCCTGTGTTGGGTGCCCGATGTCAGAGATTACACTTAAGATGGGGATTGAGGCGGCCCTTCAAGATGCCATCCCTGAGATTAAAGAAGTTATCTCCGTTGAATAATGTGGCCGTACATCCGTACAAAAAAGATTTACAAGAGACCTGGAAATCCTTTAAGCGCATGTTCCGAAAGAGTGCAATCATTCGGAACACCACGGCGCTTTCCGTTCTTTTTTTACTTGGGACGATTCTGTTGCCTGTTTGGCGCATCCTGCCGTTGATTGAGGAAACACCCTACATCGCCCTCCATTATAATATCTATTTAGGAGTAGATCGGTTTGGGCCGTTATATCAAATCTTTTTTCTTCCCGGTTTAGGATTGTTGTTCTTGCTATTGAATCTCTTCATTGAGGCTCGTGCGTATCGACAACAAAAAACCCTTGCTCTTTTTTTTGCCTCTGCCACACCGCTTCTGGAATGTATTTTGTTTGTTGCGATGGTGTTGATTGTTCTTATTAATGTATGACGTTGGAATCATTTGAAATTGTTCGTGTCCTTCTCTTGAGTGCGGTTGCCTTTGTGGTGGCGTTTGCTTGGGCTCCTCTTTTGATCCGTATTCTACAAGAGTGGAAGATGGGGAAGACGATTCGTACCGAGCATGATGCTCCTGTGTTTGCCAAGCTCCACGCGAAAAAAGAAGGAACACCGACCATGGGGGGAATCTTGATCTGGGGGACGGTCTTGTTTCTTACCGTGGTGCTATATCACATTGCCCCCTTCCTTTCCGAGGTGAGTGTGCTTGCACGACTCAATTTCTTAAGTCGAGGGGAAACTCTTCTGCCGTTAGGGGCGCTTGTTGCTTCTGCAGTGGTTGGGTTTGTTGATGACTATTTTAATGTGCGTGGCATCGGTCCAAAGGGAGGGGGTCTTCGCATGCGTCACCGGATTCTAATTTACACGGCGATTGCGGTTGTGGGAGCGTGGTGGTTTCGCGTGAAACTTGACTGGGATCTTTTGCATGTTCCTTTCATGGGAGACTTTAACGTTGGTATTTGGTATGTCCCATTTTTTATTCTTGTTATTGTTGCGACGGCTTTTTCTGTGAATGAGGCGGACGGTCTTGATGGATTGGCTGGAGGAACGCTTCTGACCTCTTTTGGAGCGTATGCGGTTATTGCCTTCGCACAAGGACGGTATGACTTGGCGGTGTTCTGTGGAGTGATTCTTGGAGCGTTGTTAGCGTTTCTTTGGTTCAACATTCATCCGGCTCGATTCTTTATGGGGGATACAGGGGCGATGTCGTTAGGAGTCACGCTTGGAATCGTGGCGATGTTGACGAACTCCGCATTCTTTTTGCCGGTTATTGGATTTGTCTTTGTTCTTGAATCTTCCTCGGTTATTTTTCAGATTGGAGCTCGTAAACTCTTTAAAAAGCGTCTCTTTAAATCTTCACCGATTCATCATCATCTGGAAGCGATCGGGTGGCCTGAGCCTCAGATCGTGATGCGCATGTGGGTCATCTCGATGATTTCTGCGGCCGTTGGTGTGTCTCTCGTACTTTTGGACGCATTAGTTTAACCTCATGAATCGAACATCAGGAACAATTGATTACATTCTGTTGCTGGTCGTCGGCGTGATTATTTTGTTTGGCTTAGTGATGTTGTTGTCTGCTTCGGCTCCGAGCGGATATTCCCAGTTTGGAGATAGTTACTACTTTGTTAAGCATCAAATCATTTTCGGTCTTCTTCCAGGTCTCGCGGGTCTTATCACTCTTTCGCGAATTCCGTACACGTTCTGGTGTAAGCATGCCTGGAATCTGTTGATTCTTTCTATTGTCTTGTTAGTCCTCGTATTTATTCCTGGACTGTCTGCGGGAATCGGATCGGCGCATAGCTGGATTTCTGTTGGAGGTGTGTTCTCTGTTCAACCGTCCGAGATCGTAAAACTGACGTTCCTTTTTTATCTTGCGGCTTGGCTTGCGCAACGTGATAAACACAGCGTTCGTGATGTGCATTCAGGATTCCTTCCATTTGTTGGCGTACTCAGCACGATTATGATCCTCATGATCTTACAGCCAGACGTGGGGACCATGTCGATTATCGCGGCGATGTCGCTCGTGGTGTACTTTGTGGCAGGAGCTCCGATGATCTATGTGACGGGGTTGATTATGACTGGAGTGACGGGATTGGTATTGCTCATTACGGCTGCTCCGTATCGAGCCGCGCGTTTTACAACCTTTCTTCATCCAGAGCTTGATCCGCAGGGGATTGGGTATCATATTAACCAAGCGCTCCTCGCCATTGGATCAGGAGGGGTGTTGGGTCTGGGGTATGGTCATTCTCGTCAGAAGTTTCAGTACCTCCCTGAGGTGTCGGGGGATTCGATTTTTGCGATTATCAGCGAAGAGATGGGTCTGCTTGTTGCCGTTCTGACGATTGGTCTCTTCATCATGTTTTTTTGGCGCACGCTTGAGATTGCAAAACGCGCCCCTGACAATTTTGGGAAGTATGTGGTAGTAGGTATTGGTGCGTGGATAGTCATTCAAGCGTTTGTGAATATTGGATCTATGGTGGCACTCATGCCGATTACGGGAGTTCCGTTGCCATTTATTAGTTACGGAGGAACGTCCCTCGCGATTTCATTGGCAGCCGTCGGCGTTGTGTTAAATGTCTCAAAGAGTGTAAAGACGTAATCATGGAGTATTCCAATTACCTATTCATCGATAGTTAGAATCTTATGAAACTCAAACGTGTTTACAATGATGGAACGATCGAAGTGAAGAAGCAGGTTGATGCGGGAAAAATCAAGATTTAACTATGCCATCAGATATCATTCCCAACGAATTAGTCGAGTCTAAGATCTTTGTCTTTCGCGGAAAGAAGGTTATGGTTGACCGTGATTTGGCGACGTTATATGGAGTTGAGACTCGGATATTGAATCAAGCTGTTCGTAGAAACATCAAACGTTTCCCTGAAGATTTCATGTTTCAACTAACCGATCAAGAGTTGCAAAACTTGAGATCACAATCTGTGACCTCAAGTTTAGAGCATGGTGGTCGTCGATATGTTCCTTATGTTTTCACAGAACAAGGGGTCGCGATGCTGTCGAGTGTTCTCAATAGCGATCGAGCTATTATGGTAAATATCCAAATCATGCGAACTTTTACAAGAATGCGAGAAATGTTGACGGAGAATGATGAGTTACGCCGAAAGATTGAGCTTCTTGAGAAGCAGTATGATGAGAAGTTTGGGATTGTCTTTGAAGCTATTCGAAGGTTAGTTGATGACTCTGAAAGCGAAGAGAAAGAGATTGGTTTTACCTATTGACGACTTTATGAAAATTGTTTTTACCGGTGGAGGGACGATGGGGCCTGTGACACCACTCTTGGCGGTGTGGGAGGCGTGGCGTGTGGTAGACCCTACGGTCGAGGCTCTTTGGGTTGGCACCAAGCGTGGACCTGAGAGGTCAACCGTTGAAGCACAAGGGATTCCTTTTTTCTCCCTTCCCATCGCGCGTTTCCCTCGATATCTCAGTTTTGAATGGCTGACATTTCCATTTCACTTTGTCTGGGCCTTTCTTAAAGCGATTCAGATTATCCGATTACAAAAACCAGATTTGATCGCTTCAGCAGGAGGATTCACTGCGGTTCCTGTTATTTTTGCTGGGAATCTTTTGGGAGTGAATAGTTGGGTGCATCAACAAGATGTTGAACTTATTTTGACGAATAAATTGACGATTCCATTTGCCGATCTTGTGACGGTTGCGTGGGAACAGAATCGGAAAGATCTTGGAGATCGTGTCCGGTTGGTTGGAAATCCTGTGCGCCCGAGTCGCCTTCTTGGAGTGAAGGAGCGGGCGTATACCCAGTTTGCTCTTCAGAAGCACAAACCAACGGTTCTCGTATTCGGAGGAGGAACCGGTGCCCTGTGGCTTAATGAGGTGATGCGTGAGATTGCTTCGGAACTGTGTGTGACCGCAAACCTCATCCATGTGACAGGCACTGGGAAAATGATTGAGTCTCAGCATCTCGATCATCATGTATTTGAATTTCTGGATGCAGAAATGGCCGATGCGCTTGCCATCGCTGATGTGGTGGTGTGTCGGGCGGGTCTTTCAACGATTACGGAGTTGGCGGCTTTGAAGAAGTCGGCTATTCTCATTCCTCTTCCACGATCTCCACAAGAAGCAAACGCACAGATGGTGAACGATGCGTGTATCGTTGTTGATGAGCTTCACACAAGTCCTCAACAGCTCGGGGAGACGATCCAGGAGCTGTTAAAGGATGCAGAGCGTCGCAAGAATCTTGGTGAAAAAATGTATCAGAAACTTCGAACGCATATCGCTGAGGAACTTGTCACGATGCTTCAAAAGATCTAACAAAAAACAGACTTCTTTCGAAGTCTGTTTTTCTGTACGGCTATTCCGTAGCTGGCATGTCACCACCTTCTGCTGAAGCCTCTGGAGGAGCGGTTTCAGAAGTTGTCTGAGCACCATCGGTACAGTGCGGACACTTCTTCTCATCGTTGAGTTCTACGTCGCTTGCTCCGCAAGCGATACATACACCTGTTCCTTCCATAGTATTTATGGTTACAAATTACGTGAGTATGATAGAACATTTTTTGTGATGTGTCTATCGTTGTATCGTTCGTAAACAAAACACTCAGACAGGTGTCTGAGTGTTTTGTGGTGCGCTGGGTGGGATTTGAACCCACGACCCCGGGCTTAAAAGGCCCTTGCTCTACCCCTGAGCTACCAGCGCAGAATAGTCAAAAATGGACGCGGGGAATATAACAGGAATTCCAGCATTTGGCAATACATTGTGTTGGAGAACCACCTCTTACACGGTACAATAGGTTTTGTATGCGTATTGCCATGATCGGACAAAAAGGATTTGACGTTGGAAAAGAGGGGGGAGGGGTTGAGCGTCATGTCACAGAACTCGCAACTCGGATGGGGGCACTCGGTCATGAGGTGACGGTTTATGCACGGAGGGCGTACGAGAAAGATCTGCCATTAGGTGTTTTGGTTCGCGTGCTCCCCGCAATTCACCGAAAGAATTTAGAGGCGATGACACATACATTTTTGGCCACGCTCGATGTTCTTCGAAAACCCTATGACATCGTGCATTACCATGGAGTAGGTCCCGCTACGCTTGCGTGGATTCCTCGATGGTTTAAGCGTGATACGCGAGTTGTGGTCACGTTTCATTCTCGCGATCGCTTTCATAAAAAATGGGGACGCATGGCTCGGCTTTATCTGACGTTCGGAGAGTGGGCGGCCGTGTGGTTTCCTCATGTCACGATTGCGGTGAGTCATGCGATTGCGGTATACGCACGGACCACATTGAAGCATCAAGTCATTTACATTCCAAACGGGGCTCCGCTTAAGACCATTGAAGAAACGAACCACCTCGAAGCCTTTCATCTCGTGCCTCAACAGTATCTCCTGAGCGTCAGCCGACTGGTTCCGCATAAAGGTCAACATTATTTGATCGAGGCCTTTCAACAGCTTCAGCGAGAAGTACCGGAACTCGTCAAAGGACTTTCTCTTGTCATTGTTGGAGCGGAAACGTATGGCGTAGAGTATCAATCACAGTTAAGTCGACTATCGGCTGGGAATCCACAGATTCGTTTTCTTGGTTTCCAGCAAGGAGACGTATTGGATCAGTTGTTTGCCCATGCGCGTCTGTTTATACACGCCTCAGAATTTGAGGGCCTTCCTGTCGCCGTTCTTGAGGCGATGAGTTTTGGTCTTCCTGTGCTCGTTTCAGACATTCCAGAGAATATTGAAGTTCTCCATCACACAGGATTTACATTTACCAGTGAAAGTGTCCCAGATCTTGTAAAAGTTTTAACGTCTTTGCTTTATCACCCAGAAGTTCTTGATGTGGCGAGGGAGCAAGGACGTGCCGTGATCGAACACTATTTTAACTGGAACATTATTACCGAAGAAACGCTTTCTACCTATCGATCTATTCGTCATTAGTCTATGAACACACCTCTTTGGCATACCATTTCTCTTGACGAAGCTCTTGCACGCGTCGACAGTCGACAGGAAGGTCTCTCGTCTGACCTCATTCCTGCTCGACAACAACAGCACGGTGAAAACACCCTTCCGCGCGAACATGCCGATGGATGGGTGAGGTTGCTGTTGCGTCAATTCAGTAGCCCCATGATTGTTATTTTATTGGTAGCGGCTGGGATGAGCGCCCTTTTGCATGAGTACGTAGATGTTGGGGTGATTTTGGCTGCGGTGGTGCTGAATACGGCGATTGGATTTATCCAGGAGTACCGGGCCAACAAGACGATGGAAGAACTCCGTTCGCTTGTTCAACCGCATGCCATTGTGTTGCGTGACCAAAAAGAAGTTGAGATTCCTGCGTCTGAAATCGTTCCTGGCGACATCTTGATGTTGCACTTGGGAGATCGCGTCACGGCGGACGCTCGACTGATTGAGGTGGCAGACTTCCTGGTGAATGAATCAGCGCTTACGGGAGAGTCCATGCCTGTGCAGAAGCAGATTGAGGTCGTCCAGGAAGAAACGGATTTGGCCGAGCGCAAGAACATGGTGTTTGCAGGAACGAACGTGGTTGGTGGTCGGGCAAAAGCGGTTGTGGTCGCGACGGGTGTCCAGACGGAACTTGGGCGTATCGCTCAACTGGTGAGTGATACAGAAGAATCTCGCACGCCTTTGCAGGATCAGCTTGGTCGGTTAGCTCGTTGGTTAGCGGTGTTAGTTGTTGGTTTGGTGGTAGCACTTTTTGTCATCGGAGTTGTCCGCGGACAACCTTTGATGGAGATGTTTGAGATGTCCGTTGCGCTTGCGGTGGCCGCAATTCCAGAGGGACTTATTGTGTCGGTCACCATTATTTTGGCGATTGGGATGCGACGTATTCTCAATCGTAAGTCGCTCACACGAAGACTCGTGGCTGCGGAAACGTTAGGGAGCGTCTCAATTATTTGTTCGGATAAAACCGGCACCATCACCCAAGGACAGATGCGCGTGACGCATTTGGTTACGCCAGACCAACATTGGAAGTTTCCTTTTTCTCCAGAAGAAGAACCTGAGGCAAACATGCGGAAGATTTTTGAAGTCATGGCCCTGTGTAACGACGCGGTGTCTGTGTCTGATGATGAGGATCAGTTGTTGCGAGGGAGCCCGACAGAGCGAGCGCTTATGGAGGCGGTACTCGAACAACGGTTGGATGTGAAGACGTTAGTGTTTGCCCATCCACGCGTTGACGAGATTCCGTTTGACAGTGCGTACAAGTACATGGTGACAGCGCATGAAGGGGATAAGAAGATCGATGTGCTGATGAAGGGTGCGTCAGATGTGGTTATAGAGTTTTGTGAGGCGCTTCAGGTGAATGGTCGGAAGCTCAAGATGAGTCCGAAGGAGCGGGAAAAACTCAAAGGACAAGAGCGAGATCTGACCCGTAAGGGAATTCGTCTGATGGCGATCGCGGTGAAGTCCGTTAAAGGTCAGGTGACATTAGAACGCAAGTCCCTCGGAGGATTTACGTTTCTTGGGTTCGTTGGGTTGCGTGATCCTCTGCGTGAAGAAGCACGCGGTCAGATTGCTTCGGCGCGTGAGGCAGGTATTCGTACCGTCATCGTCACCGGCGACCATCCGGAAACGGCACGCGCCATTGCGGTCGAGGCAGGGATCCAAGCAGGGTCGGAGGCGGTGGTAGTTGGACGAGAGTTGGACACCTGGAGCGATGAGGAGTTCAGTCGTCGTGTAGCGCATATCGCTATCTATGCCCGAGTGGAACCACGACATAAGATTCGTATTATCAAGGCGTGGCAGGCGCGTGGAGAAGTGGTCGCGATGACGGGGGACGGAGTAAATGATGCGCCGGCGCTCAAGGCTGCAGATATTGGAGTGGCGGTTGGGTCGGGAACAGAGGTGGCTAAGCAGGCGGCGGACATCGTCATTCTCGATAATAATCTTGGAACCATCACGGCGGCGATTGAAGAAGGGCGTGTTATTTTTGACAACATTCGCAAGACGACGACCTATCTTCTTTCTGGAAGTTTCACGGAAATCATCTTGATTGGGACCGCGATCATCATGGGGCTTCCTATCCCATTGTTACCGGCGCATATTCTTTGGATCAATCTTGTGGCGGATAGTTTTCCCAATCTTGGGTTGACGATGGAACCGGCCGAGAAGGGGGTGATGAAACAGCCTCCTCGTGCGCGGACGGAACGAGTGGTGAATGGAGACATGCTTCGACTCACCCTTTTGGTTGGGGTGGTAGGCAACGTGGTCTTGATTGCGCTGTACCTCTGGCTCTTGAACAACATCGAGTCCATTGAAGCGATTCGATCCATCATGTTTGCCGCCGTGGGAATTGATTCCCTGATCTATGTCTATGCCTTTAGGAGTTTCCGTCAGACCATATTTCAGAGTAATCCCTTTTCTAACCGTTGGTTGCTCGCAGGGGTGGTGTTCGGGTTCGGTCTCATGATTCTTTCGTTGGTTCATCCGTTCCTCCAGGAGATCTTCGAAATTGCTCCGCTTTCCTTGTCGGGATGGGTTCTATTGCTTATCATAGGGTTGATCCAGCTTTTGGGAATTGAGATCGTAAAGGGGATCTTTCTCATGAAAAAAACAGAAACTACTTCATCTACTTAACGCCCGTTCTCTGTATGAAACGTCCAGCCTTGTTTGATCAAATCAAAAAGCAATACCACGCGCACAGTAAAGCACGTCGAGAACTCATTGCTGTTTCCAATGACGCATTGTCTAAATCCAAGCGGGCGATTTTCGCGTTGCATCGAGATGATGTGAAACACGCTCAGGAGCTACTTGTTCAGGCAGGAAAGCAGTTTGGACAGATTGAATCGTCATTTAAGAAGTTCTCTGAGTTGAAGGAAGAAGGGGCCTATCGCGCGGCCCTCGAGGAGTATGCAGAGGCACAATTGTTCTTAGGCTATCTTGCGTCGAAGATGATTGTAAAGATTGATGC
>Ga0210044_10003697_pt1 | contig 21707 bp, 20 predicted proteins | sample CryGey13umfilter_2_FD_183959 | JGI IMG/M metagenome (GOLD analysis project Ga0210044, IMG submission 183959) | Groundwater microbial communities from aquifer in Utah, USA - Crystal Geyser 4/9/14 3 um filter (SPAdes) (version 2) | ecosystem: Environmental > Aquatic > Deep subsurface >... | reverse complement strand
CTCTTCAAAAGTTTCAGTTCCAAAGCTATTTCTTTTGATGTCGTACCTGAATATCTGGCAAAGCTCCACCCTACCTTCGTATCTTGGAACTACCTCACTAATACTTGCCACCCTTCTCACTACCTGTTTTTTTTCGTTTCTCATTCTGGTGATATGCAAGACAAACCACAATAACATCTGCTGGCTTGCCCTGATGTTTATTGGCTCAGCCGATAGTCTACTCAGAGCAGACTCTACGCCTGATGCATGAAAACTTGTTAGCCCGCCATGCCCAGTGGCTGCACTCTGAAACAGTGCAAAGGCTTCTTCTCCTCTTACCTCACCTACAATCTCAAAGTCAGGCCTCATCCTCAATGATGCCTTTATCAAATCCATAATTGTAATGTCATAGTTAGCAGAATCAGAAATCATTGAGCTGGTCCTTGTAAAGAGTCGCTCCCATCTGTAATGGGGAATCTTGAGCTCTGGGGTCTCCTCAATACTGACAATCTTCCATCTAGGATTTGTAAGACACATCAGAGAATTGATTGTAGTTGTCTTGCCCGAACCCGTCTCGCCAATTATCAGACCAAATGCCTTTGCATCAAACAAAATCCAAAGATATGCTGCCATCAGCTTACTCATTGCACCAAGCTCAAGAAGATGTGTGATGGTGTACGGCTGTCTTGTAAACTTGCGAATATCAATTGTTGGTCCAGGCAGTGATACCTCTCTTTCGTATGTGACTGTCATTCTGTCACCTGTCTGAGTCATCGCATTCATTACAGGGGCAGCTGCAGTAACTGAATGGCCAGTTCTTTGAATGATTCTCTGAATGTAAGAGTTCATCATGTCTTCAGAGCCAAACAAAACATTAGAATCTAAAATGTTAAATTCTGTAAATTTTCTGTGAATCACACCAACTGTTCTATCAAATCTTTCAGCAGTTATCTCTTCGATGTTATCATCATTCATCATGACATCCAGTATTCCATATCCTACGATATCACGGATTAGATAGTACTTGAGTTCTGTAAAATTTGACTTGACTTGATCCAGTATTGCCTGCTGTTCTGCTTCGCGCCAGATGTGAGTCTCAATGTATGATACCGGATCGCGAGCATGCTCTAATGGTTCTAGTGATAAAAAGAGCTGCTCCATCATATGCTCGTATATTTCATGGCCTTGTGCAGTGATTTTGGGCTCAACAATCAGGTATCTGCCGTCTTTTGTAACAAAGACCTTGGCCTGACCAATGAAATACTGTTCTATCACATCCACATTTGAGATATCAGCAAAAAGACATACAACGTTGAACTTGGGTTTGTTATCAATCCGTGATACTAGTTTTTTCACTCATTCCAACAAATAACAACCTTAAAAGAATTGGAGATTTTGCTTTATGTGAAATTTAATTACGAAATAAAACCCTCCAACTTTTTCACCTTACCTGATGAAAAACAAACTGCAGTGATTGGAAGATTCTTTGCCTTACTTTCAAACCTGCAAAAGACTACTAAAATTATCATGATAAAAGAGCCACTTGATGTCCAGATAGGAAACGATATTAGAAGAATGCAGGTGTTAAGGACATATCTCAGCTCAGATGAATCACTTGAAAATGTACTGGAATCACTAGGATACGAGTATTCTGTTGTTTTAGAGATGCCGTCTTGGAAGATAAAATCAGAAAAGTTGCATCATCTAAACATTCAAGGAGACTATCTGGCAAAATGTTTTACGTTGTATTCTCTTCCTGCCAATTTGGGGCCTGCATGGGTGCACTCTTTGCTTGCCCCAGCTGACATGATATCAATCACCATACAGCCAATCCAACACGACAAGGCAGTTGGCCAGATGAATCGTTATACAACTCTGGTCCAAACGGCTGCATCAAAATCATACAAGATGGCAAACCGCTCTGCAATATCAGAACAAGTTCTTTTAGCACTTACAAGACAGGAGACAAAACTATTCTCGTTTAGAATAGTTGCAATGATTCTAGCAAAAGACATCAAGACACTAAAAATCACATCAAAGAGTTTTAGACGACAAACAAATGCAATGCTTGCAGGCTTTGATGCTACAATATCAAAACAAGCAATGATGCTAAAGGAAGGTTGGGGAAAACCCTTATTCATTGAGCTTGGCTCTTGTGCAATCTTTTATCCATTTGTAAGTGCAGACATGCTTGAAGTCCCAAATGGAATAACACTTGGTGTAAACAAGAGTACAGGGGCTCCAGTAATTTATGATTACACACAGCGAGACAACTATAACATCTTGCTTTTAGCTACAAGTGGAGCTGGAAAAAGCGTAACTGCCAAAGTCATCTTGACAAGACTGATGAAAAAATACCCGGACTGTCTGGTGTATATTATAGACCCGCAAGGAGAGTACGACTCCATCACTCAGTACCTGGATATTTTACCAATACGAGTGACTCAACAAAAAGAACTTGGCTTTGATCCATTCAATCTCTTCGAATCAAATGATGCAGCAGAGATTTTAGGCGATATTACCCGAGCAAAAGATACGGTTCGAAAAGAGTTTAGGGCACTGGCATCAAAGGCAAAAAGTGTCTTTGAGCTGTATGACATAGTGAGTGATGAGGCAAAACCATACCTAAAGGATCTGGTACAAGGCCACATCTCAGATATTCTCAAAGGAGATGCAACTAAAATGTCAGAGAGAGCAGTAATCTCTTTGAGAGGCACATATGGTCAGGACGAGTCAGTTGCAATGTTGTTGTTGCTGGCACTTGGAAAAATCTGGAAAAAAATACTAGAAAAGCCACCAAGAACGCCAAAGATACTGCTAATTGATGAGGGATGGATGCTTTTCAAGATGCCAAGTGCTGGCAAGTTTCTTGACAGTATTGCAAGAATTGGACGAAAACTAAATGTGATTTTTATCTTTGTAACACAAAGACCAGAAGACATCATAGACAACGAATACGGAAGGGGAATTGCAGACAATGCAGGAACAAAGATCTTACTGCAAAACACGGAGCAGGCTTCCCAAAAGATTGCAAAGGCAATGTCACTCTCATCACAAGAGGCAGACATGCTAAAGACATTTTCAAGAGGTGAGGCATTGTTTTTAACAAAAGATTACAGACTGAGAATGCAGATAACTCCATCAAGAGAAGAGCTGAAAATATTTTCTACAACGCCAATGGAAAACATTTGAAATTTGTAATTGTTGTCTTTTTATCAAACCATTTATTGTTTTTTCATTGGAGCTAAAAAACAGATACTATCAGTACTTTCTGCAAGTTTGCAACATGATGAAACAACCACAAGATAGGATGGCATACGAAATAAGCACAATGAGTGTGGATCAAAAATTAGAGACTGATTTGTATCAACTAAAACTGGATGGAGTAAAGCAATCAAATGATGGAACATTATACTATGTAGTTTTGTTGGATAGAAAAGAGCAAAAGATTGTGTTCAAGGCACCACTGTTACTTTCTTCTCCAAAACGTTTTAGATATTAGTAACATGAAATGCGTATCGGCAAGTTCTATGGACAAAAAACTTTACAGAAAAACAAGCGAGAAAGCCCACACACTTTAGGGTTGTGATGAATCACTAGGAATATTCAAATGATTAATCAGATCATGATAATTCATTGAAATATCAGACACATAATCATCTTGTGTATTCATGCAAGTATCATGTCATACTCTGTCCAAAATACCGAAAAAAAACCCTTGTAGGAAAGACAGTTGAGAGAATAAAAGAAATACTTTTTGCAAAACAAGAACAATATCACTACACCATCATAGAAATGGAAATAATGCCAGATCACGTGCATTTGATGTCTCCCCAAAACAAGACATTGTGCAAATAATAAACATGATCAAAGAATACACCTCGTTTGTATTGAGAAGAGAATTCGGTGTTTTTAGAAAACCGTTATGGATTATGTCAAAATTCATTTCATCTGTTGGTTTAGATGTTGTCAAAAGATACATCGAGGACCAAAAATGATTCTAACATACAAGATAAGACACAGTAGGGATTATTCCAGAGAATTAGTCTTGGCAAAAAAGATTGCAGATTTTGCAATCAGAACCAGAACCAACACATCAAAAGATGTCAAACATTTTGGATTAAAATCGGCAATAGCCAATCAGATTCTGCGGAAATACAAAAGACGTATAATTAAAAAGGCAACAAATGTAAAATTGACCATTCCAGGACAGGGAGTTAAATTTGATCCAAATTCCAGAACGGCAGAAATTCCATGTCTGAAATTGACTCTTAACTGCAAATACATTCCAACTTTTCAAAAAATCAGGCAAGTAGAGATAGGAGACATATTTGTCCACATATCAGTTGAGATTCAAGAACCTGAAATGAGAACATTTGAAAAATTCATTGGCATTGACTGTAACACAACAGGTCATGCAGCAGTAGTTGCCATACCTCATACAGGCAAAATACACAAGCTTGGAAAATCTGCAATTCATACACATTCAAAATACAAACAGATAAGAAAAAAACTGCAAAGAAATAGTAAATTTTCATTACTCAAGAAAATTAAAAACAAGGAATCCAGAATTATCAAAAACATTAACCATCATATCTCAAAAAAGATTGTAGAAATAGCAGTACAGACAAAATCAGGAATTAGATTTGAAAATTTGAAGGGTATAAGAAAGAACAAAAAGCATTCCCGCAAATTTAGATATTCTCTGAACTCTTGGTCGTACTACCATATTCAGCAATTAACAGAGTACAAGGCCAAAAAGCAGGGAATAGAGGTTGCCTATGTCGCACCCGCATACACAAGTCAAACTTGTTCAAGATGCGGGTCTTTGGGAAACCGAGACGGAAAAAAATTTCAATGTGTCTGCGGGCACGCCGACCATGCAGATGTCAATGCGTCATTTAATATTGGAAAACCAGTATCGCATTGTCTCATAGATCCTACAAGGATCAAAAACAGGAGTCAGTTGCACAAAGAAAGTGATTTGTGCAAGGGGAGCACTGATACCCCACAAACGGCAATGTCAAAAATGATGGTAACCGTAGAACTCACGAAGCTTTAGCGAGTGGAGTATGTCAGAAATAAGGGAAACCAAATTGATAAAGAATCCAAAGAAAGAGATACTTGGTACTACTACCATGTCACACAAGTTTCAGATAACCGTACCAAAGAAGGTAAGGGAAAAGCATGGGTTGAAGGAAGGTGATACCCTTGTATTTGTTAATGATGGTGAAAAACTCTACATTGCCAAAAGCACTGAAATTTGAAACCACTAACTTGAAAAAATTTTTTTAATAAAAATACAAATGGATTAACACTCGCTCATATCCTTATCAAGTTATTTTTTATTATAATGAGTGAGAAAAAGAAAAGCAATCAGTCCTGCTATCGTTACGATGCTTTTGATGGCAGTTGCAATTGCAGGAGGTATGGCAGTATGGCAGTCGATGAACTCTCAAGCTCAAATAATATCAAAAGTATCTAAACTGGATATGGTGGATGTTTCACTTGTCAAGCTTCAAGTTGGGGACAAAGCATTCTTTTCAGTTACTTTAAAAAATTCTGGAACTACTGACTTTGATTCAGTTGAGGCTGGATTCTGGGATAACAATAACAAGTACATCAGTTTTGTCAAAAATTCTGTCAATCTATTGCCTGGTCAGCAGTGGAGTGAGGACAATACATTTGATGCAAGTGTAACAGCTAATCAAAAATACACTGTAAAGATTTCTGGTACGACATCTGATGGATCTAGATTCAGCATGGCCAAGACGGTTTCTGCCATGGGTTAGATAGAGGCACTGTCATTTTAACCCTTAAGAAATTTAGTTTGTTTTTTTTGTGATGAAAAAAAGAAAGGCAGTAGGTGAAGTTATTGCAGTAGCGTTGCTGCTGGTGGTGACAGCAGCAGTCATGACTGTTGTAATTTCATATTCAAATGATCAGATTTTCTCAGAAAGACAAACAGCTTCAGAAGCAATTGAAAAGTCAAGAAAAAGAGTGCAGGAGCTTGTCTCACTGATTGGCATTTCTGCAAACTCTGGAAGTATGGTAGTAGAATTGCTAAACTATGGAAAAGAAATAATCACAGTTGAGAAGGTCATGGTAGATGGAATGATTACAACATTTAGCATTCAAAAATCTGATGGAACCATAGTTGGAACCACTCTTCCAGTAAAGGAGCTTGTAACTATACAGATACCAAAGACTGGCAAAACCGTTCAGATTCTCACAACTTCAGGAAATCTGTTTGATTTTTCTGCCTAGATTCAGGCTTTTTTTATTCTGATATTTTCTAACTGATGTCAGACAAAAAGAAAGCATCAATTCTTTTGATTGTTTTGATTATATTTTCACATGTTGCTGTAATTGGAATAGAGCCATCTGAGGCAAGTCACTATTTGGGAGGAACTGTAGTTCCATGCAACATTACCATTCGAACAAACATACTTCCGGTGTATCATCTTGATTTGTCAGCCCTAAGGAATAATCCAGACAGGACATACTATCCTGGCGATGCATTTCATTTTGTTATACAGTATGCAGGGAGTGCTACCTGCAGAAACTTTACTGTTCATCCTTTACAAAGTTCTGGAGGAATAACAGTAACTGATCATAAAGGAACAAACTATCAACACGGCTCTTCAATTGTTGGTTACTCAGTTTATTCTAAAACAAATTACAAAAACTCACATCCATTTGAAAGTCCACAAAGCATTACAGCATTTGAAAAAACTGTTCAACAACTATGCACCAAAAATTCAAGAGTAAATGCAGGATGTGTTTCTGGTCACGCAGAAATCGCAGTAACACAAGATGAATTAAATCAAATCCACTGCACCACAAATGAGAAAACAAAAAGAAAAGTTTGTTCAGAAATAGAGAACAAGATAACTCTCAAAGTATCTGGAGAAAAAAAGATCTGCAGAACCATTAACGGCAAGACAAAATGTTTTTGGATAACAGTAAGCCGCACTGCATCATTTGCTCCATCAATACTGGACCCAAACATTTCGATAAATGTCACAAAGGAGAACCTGACTGATTCTGATGGTTACACAATAAGAAATCTTGATGGAACCTACTATCTGTGGGATGCAATCAATGTAATTCACTGGCCCATCTACAAGTGGCAAAATGAACGAGGAGGAACACTTGAAACAAAGACCATCAAAAAGTATGATCTTGCAAACGAAAAAGAGTTTGAGTGCCAAAAAAAGAGCGCAGGTACATGCGATTATACACTTGAGCACAATCATCTCGCACCTTGGAGTAAAGTGTTTGACCACGGAGCTGGCCTTACAATCTACAATGGCACATCAGAAAAGGACCTTGGAGCTCATTCCTTCCAATATAGAGTTGACCTATTCAACATTGGAAGATACCTCAATACCACATCAGGCTCAACAGACGCATTGCTGGTACGGTATGACCCTGTATACGAGAACTATCCATACAATATGCTTGAGGACAATCATTGGTGGGCATATGGAAACAGACCTGCCGTTGCCCTTCATTACTATGGCTCACATGGAGGTGGGCCTGATGACTCTGCAGGCATTCATGATCTTAGACGAAGCAAGATAAATGGATTTGATTATACTGGATATGCATTTGATCCAGTCAACAAAGTATTTCTCAACGAAATCATGACCTGGAACTCTGCGGAATCCATATTGCAAAGACTAGAGGACAGATGCAACAAGGAAGTAAATTTTGATCCAGCTTCATTTGAGGTTGAAGAGAATACCAATAATGAAAAAGATTCTGCAATGTTTGTAAAATCAGGTTATGGCAAGATAATCTTTAGCTATCCTATACTCCACACCATTCTAAAGGAGAGATTCCACGATGTTACAATAGACAATTCATTGCAATCAGTGCACTTTGGAGGAAATGAAATATCAAATGTCACTGACTATCACTATATCTATCCAAGAGTCAAATTTCACACATCAGTAAAAGTAATTGCAACTGATTCAGAAGGACAGAGAAACCAAATACCTGTATCAATTGTGATGAATCCTCAATTTGACAAAGGAGCAGAGTACACTCAAGACTATATGTGCAAAAAAATATTTCATGATACACAAGATGATGGATTTTCTGACATTATACTTGATGACATGTATGGAAAAGACGTAAACCAAAAGAATGGAACAGGGCATGTTAACTTGAAGGCAAGTCTTACATCAACATGGTTTCCAAATTATACGGAAACATTTTTTTCAAATTCAAACTATACATTTGGAAACAATTCTGCTTTTGAAAGTCTATACAAGAACGAGCTTGACATACCACTAAACTTTGGATTTGGCGCACTCTCCCCTTATGATATTGAAATTACAGCTGATACCAAGTCTCATACCTTTGATGCCCAAACATTCCAGTTTTACTCTAATCATTTGTTTGTTGTAAATCTTGATCAGGACAACATTCTAAATGTAACAAGAAATGAGAACAACAAGAATCTAGTAATCATTAATCATGATGAAAACTTTGGTCCCATTGAGAAGGTGCTAGTTGCCGGCAAAGAATATGAAAGAAGATGCAGAACTGGCTGCAGTATTATAATTTCAAACAATGAAGCATTTACCTTGGAGGCCTATAATGTCTGGGGAGGAAGAGCGACTGCCTCCTTGGATTATGTGGAATCAAAAGAAGAGAACATCAAGTTTGATGAATCGAGCATAATCTGGTATGCCATACTGGGGCTCATTGCAGGAATAATTCTCTGGAGGGAATCAAAAAGGATTCTCAGGTGGCTAGGATTTTCTACTGTTGACTAGGCCACAATGTGTATGATCCTATATTTTGTGCAACAAATGTCTCTTAATAAGAGACTTTGATGACATAAAACTTATAATATTTATATATTTCATGTAACTAATGTCTCTTAATAGGAGACCTTTATGACACAAAATCTAATATTGGGAGATAAGGAGAACAGACTTCTCTTAACGCTAGAAAAGGACAAAATGGATGTATTTACCTTCCAAGATGCCCAAAAAATTCTCAAAACCAGCATTCCTTCGGTAAAAAACATCCTGATGGATCTGACCCGCAAAAGATGCATCCAAAGGATTGAGAAGGGAAAGTATCTTTTGGTTCCTGCAAGGGCAGGATACGAAAAGTATTGGAGCGAGTACCCCTGGATAATTGTGCCCCATCTTATTGATGTGTACTATGTTGCCTTTTGGACTGCAATGAATTTCTGGAACATGACAGAGCAAATTCCTCTGACCGTATTTGTGGCAACAACAAAAAGAAAACGCGACTTGGAATTTGGAAATCAAAGGTATGCATTTGTAACGTTATCAAAGAAAAAGTTCTTTGGGTATGTGGAGCAAAAAGCTGGAAATACTAAATTCAACATATCATCAAAGGAAAAAACTTTGGTGGATGGTCTGATGCATCCTGAGTATTGTGGTGGAATTATCGAAGTGACAAAGGCACTCTGGAATTGCAGGGACGAAAACGATGTGAACTGGGATGTTGTTCTAAAATACGCAAGTGATGTTGGAGTAAATGTAGTGTTAAGGAGACTGGGTTATCTTTTATCGTTTCTTGAAATAAAAAATGATATCGTGGATAAAATCAAAAAAAATACCTTCAAAGGGTATCATTATCTTGATCCTGGAACAGTAAAGAATAGATATGCATATTCTAAAGATTTTGGTTTAATCATTAATCGAACAGAAAATCAGCTAAAAGACTGGATGGAACACTAATGAAAGGCGATGAAATAAAAATTCTTGCAGGCAAATACGGAGTTCCTGCAGGTACTTTAGAAAAAGATTTTGCACTTACAATCATACTGTCAATAATATCTGGATTTGATGGGATTGACAAAATTGTCTTCAAAGGAGGTACGGCCTTGAAGAAAGCGTATTTTGCAGAAACTAGGTTTTCAGAGGATCTCGACTTTACGTGCACCGAAGATATATCAAGTGGCCTTTATGATTTGTTAATCAAAGGGATTGTCAATAAACAAGTCAACTTTACAGAGGTAAAAGAGGAAAAGACAGTTGCGCAAAGCAAAGGATTTTCTGTTAAATATAATGATTTTAATGGGTACCCAAATAGTGTGAAGATAGACCTAAGCATACGAGAAAATGTTTTGGGCGGTAAAGAAAACCGACAAATTATTCATTTTTATGATAACATTGAACCAAGCGTCTTTTATATTCCAACTATGACACTGAAGGAAATAGTGGCTGAGAAGGTCCGCGCCATAACATATGCACATAGGCCGCGACATCTGTATGATATGTGGTATATAATCGGGAAGAACGTAGTTATTGATCCGAATTTAGTTAATTCAAAATTGGCTCTTTATGGTGAGCAGTTTGATTTTAAAAAATTAAAGGAAGGAATAACCATGATGAAGGAGAACTGGAAAAGGGACCTACAATATTTGATGCCAAGTGTGCCTTCGTTTGATGATGTAACCCAAAAGGTATTGACCAAAATTGCAGACGTAATGAAATGATTTTAAGATTAAAAACTGTGAGAGTAGAATTTTTTTTGTTCCTCTTTTATGATTGATGCCGTCTCAGTAGTTTGATTGAGCTTCTTTTCTTTGATTTCGTCTAAAACCGATTCCCTAATGTCTCGCCATTGTTCAAGCTGTTTTTGATCATAATGGTAGTCAATCTGGTTTAGGGCAAACAATATTGCAAAGATTCCAGATATGGCAATTCCAATTATGATTATTACCTTTCTATTCTTCATTTTTCTATCTCCAAGATAATATCATGGCCAATTTTTTCTGATTGTTCCAAGTCATTGCATATTGCAGCCAAATCATCTGACTGGAACCTGAGATTTATTGCATATTCACCGCTTTTTGCCATGACTTGTTTTTCTGTGCATCTTGGATTGATTGTATTTTCATATTCCATTTTACCGTGGTAAAGTTCCGTATCCGAACCTATGTGTCCTTGTTTTCTCATCCATGTAGCAACAACTTTGTTTGGATCCTTAGAACCAGTCCCCCTAAGCAAGAGAATCAATTCAAACTTGCAAAATTTCATAGTTGAGACATCATTTATGATACCCAGAACTGAACTTATCTCACCGATGATATCCTTTATGTCATAACTGATTTCCGATGTAAAGATTCCAAACTTGTGGTGCAGCAATATTTCATTTCCCAAAAATGCCACAGAGCATGATTTTCCCAAAAGCTGGTATCTGTCGCTAAATCCGCTGATATCTGCCGTGTTTGGAATTTCCGTGCCATCTGGGCGATATGCCCTCATCAATCCAACTTTGTAGTATTTTTTCTCAAACCTGCTTTCGATTAGTTTTGATGCTATTTTTTCCTCATCCAGATCACAGTCTTTTAATGATATTCCAAAAGTAGTGATTTTTACATCCATATCATTAACATCCTTCTGAATCAATCGCTATCGGTACCTCAAACGGAACCATCTGGTCTGCCCTTGCAGAATAGTATTTCTTGGCATCTGGCAGCATCTCAAATATTGCGCAGTTAAACTCGATGTACAGTCCGTCTATTCTTGTACCGATTCCGCTCCAAGGAATTTCTGAATTTTTTATTATTGCACTTGCAATCCTTCCCTTTTCTGATAATGGCAAGTCGCTTGTTTTATCAGATAATACGTTTATCTCTCCATTGCCGTAGCGTTCCCGCCATCCGTTTCCCGGAACAGGTAGAGAATGTGCAGACCACTCGTAGACTCCAGTCTCATTAAAGGTCATTGTAGCTTTTCCATACGGAAAGATTATCGGTCCTGTCCATTGCAGGTTTTGGTAATCGTTGCCCCCAAGAATCTGTACTGGCATTGCCTGATTGTTCTCAAAACCGACAATGTTGTGCCTGTCGCTGTCTATTACCAAATCAAACGGTTCTACCTGTGGGCCGTTTTCAGTCTTTGGCAATATCTGTATAATCTGGTTTTGCGGCAATATGGAATCAAGAGATATCTTCTTTTCAGTGTCTGCAAACTCTAGTTTTGTTATCTTGACATTGCTGACAGAATTTGCAAAGGTTGTTCCCTGCAGCCGGTAAGAGTTGCCATCAGTCCCGTTTACCACTGCCTCAAATGTAATGTGTGGAGGCAAAGATGTCAGAGCCAGTCCAGAAAAGACTGCAAAATCATCATTTGCATTTGCGATGTTTTGCTGTTTTAGCTGGTACAGCATCTCGTTTTTGATTAACAGTACGCCAAGATCCTCAAAGAAACCACTCTTGCCATAACTCTCATGATGCTTTCTTAGTTCGTCAAAGCTTACCTTTTGCCACTCATTTACAGTCTTTGAGAGAAACGTCTGCTCTGTCATCTGGATTGTGTTTTTGTAGCCAGATGCCGGCCAGTCAGTCTGAGTTGTTTCATAATATTTTGCTCCGATAAAAACAGATACGGATATCACAATTACGGCAATGCCGATTATCAAAAGTTTAGTTTTCATTTTCTAAATCCCACATGGAGGACCAGGGCGTATTGGATAATCGATAAAAGAGATACACTCAAAATTAACATATGATAGCGCCCACATTCCAGCTATTTGTACTGCAATAAAGTAAACATAGATGACTCTTCGCCATATTGGAAATTTTGCAGTGAATTTTATCACGAGAGGAATTGAGGTCAATGACAAACCCCATACCATAGCACCTACATAGTCATGCAAAAATTCAGGCGGCGTGACAAGAAAATATCCTGTCATAGTAACCGGAAGCGAATATCTGAAAAATTCATAGAGGTAGTTTTGGATTCCCTCTTGCAGTCCTTCGTGATAGTATATTTCATCTATTGTCTTTTCTTCTATAGTTCCGTCCTCTTGTGTCTCGCTGACAGTTATTTTCATAGGCTCTGCAGTATACGCACCTATCACCCCGACTGGAATCACTCCAAAAGCATTTAGAGCAAACAACCCTATGACAAAATAAATTACCTTTCTTTCCTTTGGTGGATTTGGCAATAATCTACTCTTCATTTTCTATCCCTGTACACTATTGTAGATATCATCGAGATTGGGATAATGACAAAGAAAATAAAGAAAATGACATTATCTTCTAGCCTAAACTCATAATTTCTTTCAATGCCTTCAGTACCTTCCCATGTTGCAATTCCGTCACCAGTATCCCAAATATGTGATGTTTGAAGATGAATTGAAGTAAAAACAAAAAAGTCATAAAAAATTTCACATTCATCAGATACAGCATTACAAATGTGAATTAACCCAAGACGTAACCCAACGAAAACAAATAACGTTATTGCAATTACAATTAGAATTTTGTATCTAGTTTTCATTTTGTATTACTTGGATCTATCTATCCATTCTCCTTCCACAATGTCTTCAGGTTCTGACGTATTTTGTTTGTAATTGTTGTAGATAGATTCCAAGTCTGAAAAATCAGGGCAATTCTTTTTCACATATTGAAATACAAAATTTTTATGCATGTCTATTGCTTGTTGTTCGGTAAGATACATTTCTGGAGTGCGTGATAGTTCTCTGATGTCTTTGTAAAGTCTCAAGCATTCTATCTCTGTTTGCTGTGAGAAAACTATAGTCATAGATCCTGCAAGAATTATTAAAATGCCAATTAGTATCAAAAATCTTGTTTTCATGACCTAGTTACCTTTCACTATTGCAGACTCGTCAAACGTAAAGATTATCGGATTGTCAGTTATTGCGCACAATGGGGGCCTTTCATCTACCTCCAAGCTAAAATTAATCACTGCAGAATCTTTTATCTTTCCCCTAAAGTGCCAGTAGGCCTTTCCCTGAAACTGTCCGCAAAACGATTCAACATCATCACCAATATCGAGATTGTATTTTCCTACGGTAAACGAGTTTGGAACATTTGAAATCTTTCCTCCCTCGTTAAGATAATCCTTGAAAATGTTTCCTACTGTGGTTTGTTGTATGTCATCATAGTATGAAAGTTCCTGTAGGTTCTTTTCAGCCAATTTTGTTTGAAGAGTGCATCCACATGAACCCAAGTTTGGTTTGCAAGGGTGGGGATTTTCATCATAAAGATCATCATTATGAAAAGTAGGAAAAGCATACGAGCTTGAAAACCAATAATCTTCACTAGCATTATCCAAGACATATCCACAATAGCCAGTTGATGGCGGCAAAGATAGGTCAGAATAGCCAGTAATCAGCAACATGTTTTCACTTTCATATGTGATGTTTTTTTCTTCCAATAGTGACTTGAACTTGCTTTCTGAAAGCGTCAATCCTATCTTGTCATAGTTAATCACTTCAGCCTGAATGAATCCACGTTTTCGCAGTTCGACTACAGAGTCAAGTGTGAGACATACTGGGAGATTGGATGTTTTAAGTGCCAAAAACATGTCGTCTTTACATGTTATCAGTTTAGGGTCAATTCCCATGCGAAACTGTTTTCTTGGACTGGTATTATCAAGAAGTTCTGGACTTGTTATGGGCAGTCTCTTTAGGCTGTCATTATCTGGGACTGCAAAGAACCGCTTTGCGTGTCCAGAGTCTTCATTTACCTCTACAAGATAAAGACCAGAAACCTGAGGGGTAAAACTCCATCTAATGTCGATTGTTTTGCCTGAAGGTATGACATGCGTGTATTCGTTATAGTAGACCTGACTTGATTCATCAATGTTGGTGATTGTCACTATGGCATGGGAATTTTTTTGTGTCGGGCCGTAATTTCCAATCTGATAGAACAGATCAATTGGCTTTCCAAGCGAGGGGGTTTTCTTGTTGTCATATGGAGAGTTTTCATAGTCCAGATCATGGATTGGGTATGCATATGCAAGATGGGCAAAGCTGCCAATCCCAACCAATACAAGAAAAATCGCAAAAACTCTCATCTATTCTAGCTGAAAAAATAAGATCTTCATAAATTGTTCTACTGAATCAGTCAAAATGAGTTACAAATCATGTATTTTGTAGCTGGTTACATCTCAGTTTCATAATCCCTGTAATATTGTAGCTTGGCACAAATTGGTACTGCAAATTTGTAGCTTCTAATAGCTAACTACAAAATAGTAGCTCTAGTAGCTACTTGTAGCTACTAGATTTTGTATCTTGCAAACTACAAATATACAAAAACGCAGTAGCTCGAGTTGCGCATGGAGTGGTAATTTTGTGCCAAAAAATTCCTTACCGAACACCTTACCGAACGGTTTTCTTTTGGTTATGTGCCTGAAAAAGTCAATCGGAAGATTTTAAAAAATAATACATCACGGTTGGGTTTCAGTAAAGTTTTGTTCATCAACTAATGTTGAATCTGTCTCATTAAGAAAATCAAGAAAAACTGCAAAATCAATAACTTGCTCGTCAGGATTATCATCACCAAAGTGCTCGCTTAGAAACATTTCAAACAATTCTTCCAGATTTATTGCACCTAAATAATTGGTATCCATAGAGATAGAATTATCTTCATGACTTGATGTCATGTTTAGTTCATTATTGTCTATGTAACTCGCATCAGTATTCTCAAAGTTTTCATTTAACAAATCCTCTTCAAAATCGTTTAATGATTTATTGAATTCATTTTGATTTGGAAATGTTTGCTGCGAAAAATCATCAAGAAAATTACTTGTATTGGTATGATTGACTAGCTCAATTGTAAATTGCAGTGGAATGTTCTGGTGTGATATGGTTGGCTTGTAGATTACTGACTTGATGGGAAAAGGAAAGTCTTCATTTATGTTAATGGTGCTTTGCTCAATTAGGTTGTATCCAAGAGCAAATGTATGGAATGGTTCTTCATTGTTAAACTCAATGACTTGTGTATTTCTAACAACAAGTTCAGTAGCTGGCGCAGTGTATGTTGCAACCTTTCCCCATGACTTGCCTACTGCAAGTGGTTTTTGATCAAGTTCGTTTGCAAACTTTCCTATCCAGAATATGGTTCTTGCAACAGAGTCTGCATATGGAATGCTTGTTCCGTCTGTTGTAATGTCCCATGTAGTAGCAGATATCTGAAATATGGAGTATGTCTTCTTGTCTTGATGATCCATTACGGCCTGGATTATCCACACATCTCCATGTGGGCTCTTCAAAATGTCAACAAACTCTAGACTAATTTGATAGCAATGATCAGGAGATTCAGGAATAATGAGAATCATGTCACAAATTTTGTAGGTGAACTGATCACCAGGGGTTAGTCCCTTTCCGAGATGCCATGTTGCAGGTTTTCCCTTTCTGTCAAGCAGGTCAATTAACTGAATATCGCTTTGTTTTGTATCACCAAACTGATCTAACTGTGATGATGCTGTCTGAAATTCAATAAAGGATGTAGTCATTCCAAAAAGAACTAGCAAAATTGTTCCTACTCTGAATGCATTTTTCTTGTATTCCAACAAAAAATATGAAATGATTCCTTTTAAGCGACAAATCCTTTCGTACTGGTTTTGGGTTCTAAATCGATTAAAACAAGTTGGCTTGAACTAAGACCATATCAAAGCTTCCAAGATGATTGGCATCTAAAGAAAATTCTTCCAAAAGTAAACGATGTTGCATTTTTCTTTTACAGAAAAGAAGACAGAACAAAAATCATCATTAGAACTAACGACTCTGAAAAAAGCCTCTTTGCAAAGATTAATCAGATAGAAGCAATTGAAATCCCAGAACCACAGTTTGTTTTTCCACATGTAAAAAGACTGAAACTGAAAAGACACTATGCCATTCCAATAGTATTGCAGGAACAACGAAGTCAACTCTACAATGTACTAGAACAGATCCACAAAGAAGAATGTCTTGTAGCATGTTATGCAAAAAAGGATCCATACGGAGCTGCATCTATATGGAGCTGGATTTCAAGCAAGGAATCAAAGTCAGACCAAGGAAAAAAGATTGGCCCTCAACTGCAAAACTTTATCCAAATTGCAAAACAAAAAGCAAAAGATGCAGAGTTTTACCAGTGCGAAATAATTTTTGGAGTGCAAGACAAAAAGAACTTTGATCTTTTGAAGATGACAGTTCCAGAAGGAATCAGCAGAACAAAGACAATCTCACAGAAAAAATTTTCATTAAGAAAGCGTTGCAATGTACAAAACAAATTTTCATTTACAACATTTCATCCCAAAAAACCAATCATATCATCAAAAACATTTCCAATACTGAGTGGAACAGAACTATTAAGTATTGTTTCTCTACCTGAGAATGTCACAAGACTGCGAATTTCATTAGGATCATACGTCCCCTACTCACAGGGCCCGCAGCAGTCAATCAAAGATGCTGACATCTAGTTTTTTTAGATTTGTCTCCTTAAGTCAAATGTCTTTTTTATTGATATGACAAGCCCTTTTGTTGCAGCTGGAATAGCATTGTTAGGAATTATAGTCATGGCAGCAATTCTGAGCACTTCTGCCAATCAAATGCAATTTTCAGTGACTGCAGCAGATTCCATTTCAATCCAAAACGACAAGGTCAAAGAAACCATAGAGGCAACACTGACCCAAGACGGAAAACTGGAAATCAAAAATGACTGGGCCAAGAACTCTAGAATAAAAGAGATCAGGGTAATCGATGATTCAGGAAACATAGTCTTGCGTGAGGGTTTGGATACGGAGGTTGGCTCTTTTAGCACCTCAAGTCTTGATCCTAAGATTGCATCAGCAATATCACAAAAAGTAAACTCTATTCCATAAGAGATTCTCCTTAAGCCAATTTTTTCTTTGATTAATAATGATGGAAAGAAAACTCATACTGATAACTGTTGCATGGATGCTGGTATTTACTGGTTCATGGATTCCTGCAAGTGCCGACCAAGTTCAAATCATCACCGATCTTGGAAACGTCTTTTCTGTAAAAAAAGAAAATGACAATTCTGCAAATATGGCAACATCCATTGTTGGCAGTATAGGCGCCACAGTGCGGGTAATCGAACCTGAAGGAAAAATAATTCATGGAAAAGGTATTTCCGGTCAGGAGTCTTCACTTGTTCCTTACGTCGGCGTATCAAAATCCACAGACTTTGCATCTGTTATCAAAAAAGATGACAAAGAAATTTCAATGCGTGTTCCAGAATTTGCAAATCATTACCAGTATACAAACGGCCAACTACAACAAATCAAACAACAGATTTCTAACATTCTGAGCTATTCTGCTACAAAAACACATCTGGGTTCTGCAACAGCAAGCATAGATGACAATGGAATCAAACTTACAGGACCTGAAAAATCCTCACACAAACAAGGAATTGATCTGATTGCAGTAAAACTAAATGATCTTTCCGGAGTAAAAACACTGCTACGTGGACAAGTCAACGGTGACTATCTAAAAATCGTTGAAACCAATTTTGATTTGACTAAACTATCCTACGACGGAACCAAAGGATACAAACTGCACGAATCAACTGACATCTCTACAAAGATAACAAAACAAGACGTTGATTATCACAGACATGTCCAACGTGGCGGTCGTTCTTATACTCATGTACATGTAAGTACAACTTATGAGATAAGCCAGCCACTAAATCTCTTGGTAAAGTCAAAGGATTCTATTCTTACAGAGTATCAATGGACAGATAGATGCTATGGATATGAGAACTGTCCACATTACGGTCCAACATACAAACCACATGGCAAGTGCTACTATAGGTGGTACTGCCCTAATCACTGGCATATCTATTCTGGCACATTATCAGTAAATGTTGATGGACGCCAGGAAGGAGACATGTATAGAATCACAAAATTATCTGCTACAACAGGATCTACACAGAACTTTAAGGAAGGCACGTTCCGAATTTACTCCAAAGAACCATACACAACGCTGGCATCTTTTAGCAAGGACTTTGAAACCGTGTTCCAATTTCCAGATGGAAAACAGACATTTATTCTTGCCCAGCCAGATGGCACGTCTGCGATAAAGGCAGAAAAGTTTGATCCAGAGTATGGTGTCTGGTTTAAGGTCAAGGGATTACCTCCAAATACACCATACCAGCTAGAAAAGAACGGACTGATTGGCGCAAGAGGGCTGTCTCCTGCAGATGGCAGTGACCTTGTACTTACTGCTGGAGCAGTCAATGTAGGTGGTCAGACTGTACTTGGTGGCACATTCAAGATTTATCCAGACTCGTTAAAATACAGAGGAGCATTCAGCACTGTAGTTTTTGATACCGTAAACAAGCAGACCATTCGCATTGATGATGTCAACGAGCGTGCATACACACCATTTGCTTACATACGAATTCCGTTTACCATTTCCACATCAATTGAAAATGTCAGCATAGATGGAATAACTTTGAATTATCTTGCCAAAAACTATTCTGCAGGAGATGCAGTTGATATTCCAGTACTGCCTGGAATGAAAAAAATTGTTCTAAAGGCAAATGGTGTTGATAATATAATCAATATTCATGATGTGGCAGGAAAGGTTGGCGCAAAGGCAGTACCTCCAAAGACTGCAATCAATTCGGAATACTCTGCAAGCGGTGCCATCTCAAGCATTGATTCTGATGCAGGAAGTGGTGCATTTGCAATTGCAACAGGGAATGGACAGATGTATGCAATGGTAACGCTAAGTGTATCAGGAGACTCGGCATTCTCAAACGACGTTTCATTCTACTTTGTTCCAGACCCTCCCCCACCTCCACCTCCAAGGGACCCCTTGAGTGTATTTGTTGATGTCTACAAAAACGGCAAGCTTGTCAAAAGTGAAAAGATTTACTATGATGACAAACCCGTCTTTGAGCCAGTCTCTGAGCTTAATGGTCTAAAACTAAGACAGGCAATCACGTATCACTATAACCAGAGAACAGCAACATCGATGGTAATGACTGATGTGGAACCAGGAGACATGGTAGAATTTTATGCAAGATCTCACATCCATGCAGATGGCATCCCTGTTCAGATCCCAAGTGGTTCTGGCGGCAAGCATGTCATAGATCAAGTAATCAGTGCAGCATCTGCTACTGCAAGAATCCACAGCGGCTCGATTCTTACTGGCATGTCATAGACTTGCCTTAAATCCCATCTATTTTTTTACGCTAAATGAGAAATTTTCTTGCATCAAATCAGATAACCATAAAGCAATCAATCATTTTTTCATTTGTTTTGGCAATCTTTCTGGTCAGTACCAGTATGACTAACATGATACATGCACAAGAATTACCTCCAACTGATTTTGATAATGGGACAGATGATGCATCAGATTTATTCAAAAGTAATGTGCATCTTTGGGCACCTTCAAAGATGATCAAGGGAGAAATCTATGAAGGCCTTGTGGTGCTTCCTGATGCTTCTACTACAGGAGATCTTGTTCTTGTTACTACAAGCGACAGGACAGTATTGGAGCTTTCAAAAAGCATAACCATTCTGCCAGAGTCAAATCACGGCATCTTTGAGGTCAAGGCGCTAAAGGAGGGAGATGCAAGAATCTTTGTCAGTGTAAATGGCGAGGTTACTAATACTGATGTTAGGGTGTATTCTTCTGCCAGCAAACCTGATAAACTAGGCATATTTGTTCCATCAAATGGCACAAAGGCAAACAAAGTACCAGTGTACGTGTTTGTCCTGGATAGAAATGGATCACCAGCACCAGTAAAACAGGATGGGATTATTCATCTCAGCTCTTCTTCAGAGATGATCAAAATTCCAGAATCTGTCACAATACAAAACCAGATCTACTATGCCAGATTTGCAGCAGAGGTAAATGGAGATGGTACCATAACTGCCAGTGCACAAAATCTAAAGTCTCATACGATTAATGTGAAAAGACATCAAGAGAATGTCGATGTCCTGATGGGAATAGCTCCAAACATTGCTTTAGAAAACTCGCAAGTTTACTATTATGTATGGCTAGAAAAAGACGGCAAACCATTTAGACCGCCATATGTCATTGATGTCTTTCTTTCTTCAAATGATCCCAAAGTTGCAAGACTTGCTCCAAGAAGTACATCGCAACACTACGGGGATAATACCATTCATGTTGCAATGATAGATGGAATTGCAAGGGGCACACTGTTTACAGGAGACAGAGGATCTGCAACTATATCTGCTAATGTGGATGGATTTGGTTATGCCCGAGCTGAGATTGTCGTAGGACCTGTGACATTTTCTAATAATGAGAATCTCTTTAGTGTACAGAGTGATCTATCTTCAAATATTTCACAAATAAATTCAACCAGCTCAAGAAGTGATGCAATTTACCATCCAAACATAGCCCTTAGCTGGGTTTATCCACCCAAAACAAGTGACAAGGCATATGGAGTTGCTGCATTGTATTGGCAAAATGTAACAAGGTCTGTCAACACAAGTATGGATGAAATCAGCGGAGCAGAAATCCAATCAGTACTATCTGCACAGATGTTGGCTCCGTTACCATTAGATGACAGGACAATTACCATTGCATCCCAGCAAGGCCTCATTCACAAAACCATACACCAAATGTCTCAAAGCAACAGACTTGAATCCACCGAGGGCAAGGGAAGACTAGCAGCTATAGAGTTTGAGTTGACTGCATCAAACCAAGGCAGTTATACCATATCAGTTTCTGGTCCAGGACTTGATACGAGTCAAACAAAACTTGATGTCGTCCCACAACACATCGAATCTTACACCATAGGAATAGTTTCTTTGCCATCAAGGCCTGGAGTTTTGCAGGATCTTGCCATTGTATCGATTCTTGATGAAGACGGCAGTCTTGTTGATTCTAGTATGGTTCAAAACAAAAACATCGAAATTATTCCCTCCAAAATTCAAGTTGACAGCGAGTTTGCATCAGGACAAGCTGCAAGTACAATTGTTGCAGGAATTGTAACAGAG
>Ga0210044_10003695_pt1 | contig 21715 bp, 17 predicted proteins | sample CryGey13umfilter_2_FD_183959 | JGI IMG/M metagenome (GOLD analysis project Ga0210044, IMG submission 183959) | Groundwater microbial communities from aquifer in Utah, USA - Crystal Geyser 4/9/14 3 um filter (SPAdes) (version 2) | ecosystem: Environmental > Aquatic > Deep subsurface >... | reverse complement strand
CAATGTTTGTGAGTTCTTAAGGATTATTCTATCAGACCCTCTGGGCACGAATTTGAGGAATCGCATCGGCCATGGGCTATCATTCACAATTGAGTTTGATAAAGACGCTAATCTGATTTTGTTTGTGATACTTCTAAGGATATGTCTTTTTCGGTGCCCTAAAGAATAAACAAAGAATTCTGTGAAATGCTAAGCCACGTGGCAAGCTATGCGTGTTAGACACAGAACATGCCCAAACCCCCTCCCAGCACCTCCCCTCCCAAAGTTTGGGCGTGCCGCGCCTATTGAATGATATGCCGCAGAAACCGTCATTGAAACTAACCACCGATACCTTATCCATAGCATTTGAAACTAATGGAAAAGGATTCATGGGGTTCATTGAGGAACTACCGGGAGCGTTTATCCGCGGCAGAACCGAAGATGAAGCTATCAGCAAAGTGAATCAAGAAGCCAATTCGTATCTGAAATGGTTAAGTATCACCCCGAGCGTTAGTTTTAAGACTCAAATTGTTCAAAGACACCAAAGCTCATTAGCGGTAGAGGATGCTGATAACGAAATTCTGTTGGATGCTGACAAAGAAAAAATGGATGAAGAAAATTCCAGAAATATGGTTGACTTGGTTTGGTATTCGGGAGAGACGATTCATCAAATCTACTCTAAGTCAGGATTCAAAGACTGGATTGATGATTCCAGAATCAGGAAGACCTTTTATGGTGAAAATCCAAAAAGTATTCGGGAGATATTTGACCATGTGAAATACTGTCAATATTATTATCTGTCAAGAATGAAGATTGCCTTCGAAAAGAAAGAAGAAGATTTCATGGCTATCAGGAAATTTTGTCTCGAAAAGCTCAATGAAATATATTGTAAAAACAACAATTCACTACAGTTCGAAATTGATAATGAACACTGGACACTCAAAAAAGTATTGAGGAGATTCATCTGGCACGACAGGATACACGGGAAAGCCATAATGAGGATTTTAGAAAAACAGAAACAAAATGGAATCATAGATGAATATGAAGACCCATTTCACTTTATGGAATCGAATCAATAGGTTAAAAAATGAGACTGCTTCGTCCGATGGGGACTGGCGCTGACATTTATAGCGTGCCACAACTCATTTTCGCGTTATTCCACCATTGGAACAATCTTGGTCAAAGCTCGATTTTATTATTTGCCTGTTCAATTAAGTGAATGATATTATTTGAAGTAAGCAACTATCAAAACGCAAAGGAGTTTGCATGAAAATAAGATTTATATTAATGTGCCTTGCCTCTACGGCAATACTGCTTTTCACCGTCATCCCGGCAATCGCCGAGGACAAACCTGCAAAAGCCAAGCCCGGAGATAAGCCGGCAATGACCGAAGAGGAAATGATGGCCGCATGGGCGAAATACGCTCAACCGGGAGAGCCCCATAAAAAACTTCAAGCTATGGCTGGCTCCTGGAATTTCACCACCAGATGGTGGCAGGACCCTTCAGCCGCGCCTACGGAATCCAAAGGAACCAGCGAAGCCCAGACAATTCTCGGAGGACGATTCGTTCAGGAAAGTGTTACCGGTGAGATGCAAGGTTCGCCGTTCCACGGCATCGGCATCACCGGCTACGATAATTTCAAACAAAAATATGTCACCATGTGGATGGACGAAATGTCCACCACTGTTATGATCAGCTATGGAACGCCCGACGTATCCGGAAAAGTGATCACTTTCGAAGGCACCTACGATGACCTCGCCACCGGCCAGAAAGACAAGAAATTCAAATCCATATCCAGAATTGTAAATGATGACAAGCACATTTACGAATCCTACGAGTACGGTGCTGATGGAAAAGAATTCAAGAATTTCGACGTGACTTACAGCAGAAAAAAATGATACCGTCCGAAATGAAGCCTCAAACACTATAATTGGAATCGGTTTAGTTCCGCATCCTCCCGCTGCAGGGAAAAACCCGACTCGTCTATACCGATTGCGCAATAGCAAAACGAATGTTATAATTGCAGAAAAGAGAAAGGACGAATTATGAAATATCGGGTATTAATTGAGCAAGATGAAGATGGAATATTCATTGCTGAATGCCCGTCCTTGCCAGGGTGTATTTCCCAAGGCAAAACACGAAAAGAGGCACTGGACAATATACAAGACGCCATCAAGGGCTACTTAGAAAGCCTGAAAAAGCACAACGAGCCGATTCCGCCCTCCATTGATGAGGAAATTGTCGAGGTAAAAACTTGAGTAAACTACCGATTCTTTCGGGAAAGCAGCTTTGTGCCATCCTGAGCAAAATCGGTTATTCCATCGACCATCAGACCGGCAGCCATATCATCCTCAGGAATGACAATCCTCCTCATAGAAGACTAACGGTGCCGGACCATAGGGAAATCGCTAAAGGAACCCTGCGTTCGATAATCCGTCAGGCGGGACTTTCCTTGAACCAATTCGCAGAATTATTATGAATGATCGGATGGGCAAGCCGGAAGGACATAAAATAATTTCCGGCAAAGGCAAAAAACCGCCGAGGATTGAGAACTTCGAGACAAAATTGACACGGTTTTGAGAATAATGAAAAATCGGGTTTCAGCGTCAGGCATTCGCCAGACTCCGGAACCCGATTTGTATTTTCAGCTTAATATTATTACATCATCTCAATCGCCAAGGCCACGGCGTTGCCGCCACCGAGGCATAGAGTCGCCATTCCCTTTTTCTTGCCATAGGTCTTAAGGGCGTAAATCAAAGTCGTCAGCACACGCGCGCCAGATGCTCCTATCGGATGCCCCAATGCGATAGCGCCTCCGTGGACATTCACTCGATTCCAATCCCAGCCAAGCTCGTTGCCATCGGCCAGACATTGCGCCGCAAACGCTTCGTTGGCCTCAATTAAATCCCAATGATGAATATCGACCTTCATCTTTTCCATCAGCTTGCGAACCGCATATATCGGCGCATAGAAAAGCATCGCCGGTTCGGTGCCCCCAACAGCGTAATCAAGCACTTTGGCGATCGGTTTGAGATTATTCGCCTTGGCATAATCTATCGATGAAACAACCAATGCCGAGGCGCCATCATTTAATCCTGGAGAATTCCCGGCAGTGACGACGCCCTCTTTTTCAAAAGCCGGTTTCAGGCGAGATAGCGATTCTTGGGTTGTCCCGGGTCGGGGACCTTCATCGGTATCGACTATTTTCGGATCGCCCTTTTTCTGGGGGATCTGCACAATAGCGATCTCCGCTTTGAATTTACCCTCTTCCATCGCCTTCACTGCTTTTTGTTGGGAATTGGCGGCATATTCGTCCAGCATTTCGCGAGTCAAATTCGATTTTCTGGCGGTAAGCTCGGCCGCGCTGCCCATGTGGAAATTATTGAACGAATCCCAAAGGCCATCCAGAATCATTGTATCAATTATTTTCTGGTCGCCCAATTTAAATCCCTTGCGGGCGCCACGGAGGACATACGGAACCTGCGACATCGATTCCATACCACCGGCCACGACCAAATCCGCATCGCCCAGCTTGATGGCTTGTGATGCGAGCATAACGGCCTTCAGCCCTGAGCCGCAAACCTTATTGATAGTCATCGCGCTTGCTTTGGGTGTAATACCGCCGTGAATCGCCGCCTGGCGCGCTGGGGCTTGCCCCGCTCCCGCCTGCACCACCTGCCCCATTATCACCTCATCGACCTTTTCGGGATTGACTCCGGCCCGCTTGACCGCCTCACGAATTGCAATCGCGCCCAACTGCGGGCCGGATAGCTCCGAGAGACTCCCCATAAACACCCCAATGGGTGTGCGGCATGCTGATAAGATTACGACATCTTTTATATTAGACATAATTCCTCCACGCTTCTATCGAAATGGATGGTTAGTTCTATGTTTCACAAGCGTTAATATAAAATAGAGTAAGGGATAATGAAAAGATAAATTTTGAGGTATTCGGAAGTGGGGCGCGCCCTTACCTGCCTCCGCCTGAGGCGGAGTCTCCCTCTCCCGATGAATGGGAGAGGGCAATTAGGAGTCTTGACCCCAACATCTTCGCGGGGGTCAAGACCCCGCCTACCCATTTTTGTATATGGCATAGATGTCCTCGTCTGCTGACCCATTAAGGCAGACCAGGAGGTCTGCCATGCACCATTGCCCGGTAGCGCAGACATTTTTGTCTGCGATTGTAACTTGCCGGACAAGAATGTCCGGATTCCTGTTCACCCAGTTACGTGGATGGCGAAGGTCACCGCCTCTCAGCCCCAAATTGTCCCGCCGTCTCCGGGTAGGTTTTGGGCTGTTCCTCGCCGCGGAGGATTCGCAATGCGCCAAGGGCTAAGGCTTTCATCTCGTCCTGGCCGGGGAAAACCAAAATCGGTCCCAGATATGATACCCATTCCTTGATTCGGGCTACGACATAATCGGAATTTGCCATTCCGCCGGTCAATATTACCGCGTCAATTTCGCCTTTCAATGCCACCGAGCGGGCGCCGATTATGGTGCAGATTTTATAAATCATCGCATCGTAAACTCGCTGGGCATCCTTATCCCCTTCGGAGATTCGCCTTTCAACTTCGCGGCAATCATTGGTGCCGAGATGGGAACTCAATCCCCCCTGCCCGACCAACACTTTCAGGACCTGTTTCTTGTCATATTTCCCCGAAAAGCAGATATCCACCAGCGCAAAGGTAGAGATATTTCCGGCGCGTTCCGGGGTGAAGGGTCCACTGGTAAGGGCATTGTTGGAATCGATAACATGTCCCTGGCGGATGGCGGCGATGGAAATTCCGCCTCCAAGGTGAGCGATAACGAAATTGGCTTCCTCATACTTCTTGCCGATCTTGGCGGCGGCAAGACGGGCGGTTGCCTTGATATTCAAGGCGTGAAATAAGGATTCGCGCGGGACATCTTTCAAACCCGATAATCGTGCGGAGGGGAAGAATTCATCAACTGATGGCGGGTCAACAATGAATGATGGAAGATTGAAATCCCATCCCAAACCATAAGCCAAAACCGCCCCCAAATTTGAGGCATGTTCGCCCCGGGCGGCCATGCGGCCATCTTCGATCATCAATTGATTTACCCTATAAGTGCCGCCAACAACAGGCCGGAATAACCCGCCGCGCCCAACCACCGCGGATAATTCCCGAGGTTTGATGTCATGCTTTTCAAGAGTTTCTCTTATCAAACGCTTGCGGAATTCATATTGATCCCAGACTCTCTCGTATGGTTCCAACTCTAAGCGGCTATGGCTAATGATCGTGCCAAATAGCTCAAGGTCATTTTCAAAAATGGAGACTTTCGTCGAAGTAGAGCCGGGATTAATAACCAATATTTTGAATCTGCCCTGAGACATTTTTATTTATCCGCAGTAAATACCTTTGGTTTTGGCAATATCATTTATCCGCTTGGAAGCCAAAATAAAAACCGCTCTCTGCGGGGGGATGTTCTCCTTCTGTGATACTGCGAGAATCTCCGTCATTATATTGTAAATCTTATGAACCGCTTCGGAAACCTCCTCCATCGAGATAATCTCAAGCGCGTGTTGTGTCAAGAACATCTCACCGGCATTGATGACAAAATCGGGAGCATAGAGAATCCCTCTTTCATGCAACTTAAAAGCAAGAGCTTTTCTGTCAGAGAGAACATTATAAGCCGCTCCGGCGATGATACGGCACTTAAGGAAATCTATATTCTCTGGAGTAATAATCGAGCCAATGGCGCATGGAGAAAATATGTCGCATTTCGCGCTGAGTATCTCTTCCGGAGGGACTATGGTGATGTCGGGGAATTTGTCTTGAACCTGCTTAAGATTATCATATTTCAAATCGGTGATGATGATATTGGCGCCGTCGCCCTTGACCAATTCTGCAAGACGTCTGCCAACCGAACCCACTCCCTGAATGGCAACCGTCAAGCCCTCCAAAGTCGATGTGCCAAAGAGATTTTTCACGCAGGCCTTCATTCCCCAAAAAACCGCCAAGGCAGTGATTTGCGCCGATTCCTGACTGACCGATTGCGATAACCGATGAAGAATCACATGCTTTGTTTCACGGGCAATGTGCGCCATGTGACGGGTATTAGTCCCCAAGTCAGGATAAGTGACCAAACGCCCCTTAAAACCTTCTATGAAGCGCCCAAGGGCACGAAAATATGCTTCATCAGGCTCCGCATCTTCAGTGTCCTTCCAGAGAATGATTTTGCCACCGCCAAAATCGGTGCCGGCAATCGCCGCTTGAAAGGTCATTATCCGCGATAAATCCAACGCATCTTTGATGGCATCTTCCTCACTCTCATAGTTGAATAATCTCGTTCCTCCAACCGCATTTCCCAGAGCAGTATTATGAAAAGCTATGATCGCCCTTAAGTCTCTATCAGGATAGAAACAGAACGCCAATTCCTCGTGCCCCTGCTCTTCCATCATTTTAAATATTTCCATAATCTTTTCCTGAAATGTCCATTACATCCAAGGAGCAATTACTCGCGAAGGGTGTCGCTAATCAATATAATTTATTGTGATTAATTTCTCAAGCAATTTGTTTACATAATGATCTCAAGAAAATCACAACCCACGCCTACGCCCGCGGGAAAGCTTTCTTGTATGAATTGCTGATAAAAGTTGATGAAACTTGAGTATATCTCTGGGTAATGCTTAGAGAGGCGTGCCCCAGCATTTCCTGTATCGCCCGTATGTCGGCGCCCCGATCGAGCATATGGGTGGCAAAACTGTGCCGTAAGGTGTGGGGCGAAACTGACGAGTCATCAGAAACCTTCATCAAATAACCTTTTATTCGTTCCCTCATATTTCTGGCCGAGAGACGCCTGCCGAATTTATTCAGAAATAGGAATTGGTAATCGGTATCCTCATTAAATTTTAGCACCAACTCTCGATATTGGAGATAAGCCGAAACTGCGCCGATCGCATATTCACCCACGGGCACAATCCTTTGCTTATCGCCTTTGCCAGTTACCCTCACGACAGCCGATGAAAGATCGATATCATATAATTTTATGCCCAGCAATTCGGAGAGCCTGAGTCCACTGGAGTAAAAAAGCTCGGCGGCTGCGCGATCCCGCATTCCGGAAAAATTCCCCGAGAACGCCTGGCTGAACAGATTATGTATCTGCTGTTCGGATAGAACCGACGGCAATTTCCTTTTTCTTCTGATCCGGAAAAATCCGGTAACCGGATTAGCCTCCATAAAATCCTGCCTTATCAGGTAATTGAAAAAATGTTTCAGAGCCGCTAGCTTTCTTTCAATTGAAGTCTCGCCTAAGTCCTTTGAAGTCAAAATTGAAAGGAAATTCCGAATATCCAGTCGCTTGATCGACTTCCAGAAATCAGGCCTTTGATTTTGTGGAAATGGAAAGGAATGATGGAATTGTTTCAGATCCGAGATATAAGCCGAAATGGTATGTGGAGAATAATTCTTTTGGGTCTTTAAGTAAATACCAAACTGATGAATCAACTTGGGAAGATCGTCTAATTCTGTTTTCAAGTTACTTGCCTACGACCTCCTCTTGATGTTTTTCGATGTTTTCAGGATGGGGGGATTCTGAATATCCGCATTTTGGGCAAGCCAAATAATTACCTTTAGCCTTAGAATATTTTTCGACTTGATAGGAATTGTCGCATTGGGGGCAACTCTGCTTGACTGGCTTGTTCCACATTGCAAACTTACATTTAGGATAATTACTGCAGGAGTAAAACGGCTTGCCTTTGCGGGATCTTCTTTCGACAATTTCGCCATCGCAGACCTCCTCGGGACACTTTACTCCAGTGGTAAATGACTTGGTGAATTTGCAATCGGGATATTTGCTGCAAGCCAGGAACCTCCCGAAGCGACCATTCTTTACAACCAGTCCCGACCCACATTCAGGACATTGTTCGTTGGTTGTCTGGTCGCCATTCTGCCCATCCAACGGTTTGGTATTTTTGCAATTCGGATAGGCCGAGCAAGCCAGAAACTTCCCATGCCTGCCCCATTTCTCCACCATTTCGCCGCCGCATTTATCACACTTGATGCCAGTGGGCTTAGTCGTTTCTTTCTTGATTTCGGACTTCCGCGCTTCGACCTCGAGAAGATTCTTGTGAAATGGCACATAAAATTCTTGTAAAACCTTTTGCCAATTATGCGTCCCAAGCTCCACTTTGTCCAGTTCGGTCTCCATTTCCGCTGTGAATTCTACATTAAATATCCGATCGAAATTATTAGTCAGGACCTTGTTGACTACCCGTCCGAGCTCGGTTGGGAAAAACCTTCTCTGCTGGATTTCCGTATATTTGCGTTTTTCGAGTGTATCTATTATTTGGGCGTAGGTCGAAGGCCGACCAATGCCTTTTGATTCTAATTCTTTGACAAGCGAAGCCTCAGTATATCGAGGTGGCGGCTTGGTGAAATGCTGTTTGGGATTCACTCCAAGAATCTTAAGATTTTCGCCTTCTTTAATTGCCGGAAGAAGCTGTTCGCCATCTTCACCATTGGCATCCTCTTCCTTGAAATCCTCATAAACCCTCAAGAATCCATCGAAAACGATCTGACTTCCGGATGCCCGGAAAAGAAATCTGCCCCCGGCGCATTCGATACTCGTTTGCAAAATCTGCGCCGGCATCATTTGAGATGCGATGAATCGCTCCCAGATTAACGAATATAATTTGAACTGATCCTTTGTAAGGTGAATTTTTATTTCTTGGGGAGAATATTCGAAATATGTCGGTCGGACCGCCTCATGTGCATCCTGCGCTCTATTCCGATTTTTATAATGATTGGCTTTGTCAGGTAAATATCCCTTTCCGTACACTTGAGAAATGACGCTTCGCACACTCGAAAGAGCCTCGTTGGATATGCGTACTGAATCAGTTCGCATATAGGTGATTAAGCCAACCGAGCCTGCTTCGCCAATTTCGACCCCCTCATACAAGGACTGCGCAACGCGCATGGTCTTCTGAGTGGAGAAATACAAACGGCGTGCGGCTTCCTGCTGCATCGTGGAAGTAATAAAAGGTGGCAGGGGGTTCCTTGATTTCTTTTCGACCTTGACCTTTCGGATCGAGAATTTCTCGGACTTGACCTCCTCGACGATCTTAGTGGCATCAACATTATTGCTTATCTGGATTTTCTTGCCGTCAACTGTGGCAAGATTCGCAATGAACTGGCCGGCCTTTGCCTTGAATTCGGCCGATATCGACCAGTATTCGGTTGGCTTGAAAGCTTCAATCGCGTCTTCACGCTCGCAAATCAGTCTTAAAGCAACCGATTGAACCCGACCTGCCGAGAGCCGTTTGGAAATCGTCTTCCATAATATTGGGGATACCTTATAGCCAACGATGCGGTCCAGAATCCTTCGAGCTTGCTGTGCGAACGCACGATCTTTGTTTATGGAACCGGCATTCGCAATCCCTTCCTTCACCGCCCTTTCAGTAATCTCATTAAAAACGGCACGTTTCACCTTATCCGGATCAGCGTCCAGAATTTCCGCAACATGCTGGGCGATTGCTTCACCCTCCCGGTCAGGGTCGAGAGCGAGATAAATGATTGATGCGGATTTAGCGGATTTTTTGAGCAGGTCGATGACCTTGCCCTTACCGACTATGGTCTCATAGGCAGGAGCAAAACCATTTTCAATGTCCACTCCAAGTTTCTTCTTGGGAAGATCCTTGACATGACCAAGGGTCGCCTGAATCTCAAAACCCTTACCCAAAAACTTCTTTAGAGTTTTGGTCTTGGTCGGTGATTCAACAATGATCAGAGATTTGCCGTTGCGTGCCATTTTAGGTTCACCTGAAGATTAAGAATTATCTCGTAAAATTTATTTTGCCGTCTACTAGGTCAAAAAGAGACCTGCTGGTAATCTTTCCCTTGGATTTATCTATTTCCTTATCTTCACCTTCATCGCTCTGTTCTTTGGCGATTCGGGCCGAATTCAGCTTGCGTGCATACTGAGCGGCAATAAGGACCGCTTCATAGTTGTTTCGGCAGATTTTATGAATATCATCGCTGGAAATTAATCTCATCAGAATTCCTCCTATAAACCAGACTTTAGGTTAAACCATAATCATTGGTGTAATAGTTCCTTTCAAAATGACCAGGAGTATAAATAGAGGATCTTAACGACTCTGCCGCGATGATGGTCTCCACACTTTTCACAGTCTCTTCCAGGACATCGTTGACCACAACATACTTATAATTCGGCCACTCGCGGATTTCCTTTAAGGCTTCTCTTAATCTTCGTTCGCAGACTGCCGAATCGTCAGTTCCTCTTTTCATTAGCCTTTCTTTTAATACTTGAAGAGATGGCGGCAGGATGAATATGGTTACCGCTTCCTGGTAAAGGGCACTCAGACTCCTGCCTCCTTGAGTATCCAAATCCATCAGAGCAATGTCTCCGCTCTGCACTACTTTATCTAAAATACTTTTATAAGTACCATAATAATATCCATAAACCTCCGCCCATTCCGCAAAAAGACCTGAGTCTCGCTGTCTCAGAAATTCTTCTTCACTGAGATAATGATACGACTCATGATCAATCTCGTTCACCCGCTTCGGACGAGTTGTAGCAGATACTGAGTAGAATATCTTGGGATTCCGGCGCAATATTTCCTTATAGACACTGGTTTTCCCGCCACCCGATGGAGAGGATAGAATGATCAATAAACCTTTTTTGGAAACCATGCCTATCAGAACATTCGATATAGACGATCTGAAACAAATATTACTTGAAGGAAGCTCATTCCAAATTCGCCGCCTGTTCTCTCATCTTCTCCAATTCTTCTTTGATACTAATCACAAAAGCGGAAATGGCCGCATCATTGCACTTGGAGCCGATCGTATTGGTCTCCCGGAGCATCTCCTGAAGTATAAATGATAACCGTTTCCCCTGGCTATCACCCTGGCCTAAATCGGATTCGAAATTGTTAAGATGTGACCGCAACCGAACCAGTTCTTCGGTGGTATCATATCGTTCGGCCAGGATTCCAGCTTCAAGGAGCAAACGTTGTTCATCGACCTGAGCATCTCCAATAATGGCTCGCAATCTTTCTTTCAGTTTCCTAAGCTGGGCCTGAGAGTTTTCGTGACTGAGCATTTCGATGGCATCCGTAAGCGATAATACTTTTTCTTTCCTCTCCCTCAAATCATCGCCGAGCGCCTCTCCCTCTCTGGCACGGCTGGCTTGAAGTTCATCTATTGCCTTTTCCATCGCCTCAACCATCACCGGATAGATAATCTCCAGCTCCGCCTCGGAATAGCAGGTCAAGACCACATCAGGAATGCTCACCAATGTATTTATGTCGATCTCGGAAGTGAGGCCAAGTCTTTCCCGCAGGGCGGCTATCTCGCCATAAAAGCTTTCGGCGGCGTCAAGATCAATTCTCGAAGGTTTGAATCTGGGGCCGGTTGGTACCAGATTGACAAAGAGATTTACTTTGCCCCTTTCGAGTTTCTGAGAAACCAAAGAACGAAGCTTGTGCTCTATGGCATTAAAGTATCCGGGCATTCTGAATTTCAAATCAAGGTACCTGCTGTTTAAGCTTGTGATTTCAATTTCAACTTCAAAGCCATCACCAGAAGCGGTACCCTTCCCAAAGCCGGTCATGCTGTATATCAAATGCTAACCTCCGATAAAACTGGTATTATAAATAATATTTATTATATGTCAAATACATTTTATATATTGGGCTTACTGGAGTAATCGATGTGGCTTTATTCAATACATATTAATCTACTGGCAGAGGAACTCAAAAGGATTCTTTCTGGCAGGCTCATCAACGATGTTTTTGTAGATTGTTCCTCCGGCAAAGTATATTTGTCAATCGGCAGGCCATCCGATAAAATCATCCTTCAATATGATCGACGGCCGAATTCATGTAGGCTGAATCTCATTAATAGTCTGCAGGTTCCCCCAAAATCCCAGAGAAACCCTCTTACGGTTCCCTTTCTCAAGTACAAGATTACGAACTGCGAGCAGATTCACTTCGATAGAATTATCAGATTCGATCTTTCGAACGAATTCGATGAAAGGCTTCACCTGTATTTTATCCTTATTACATCGCACTCAACCATGGTTGCGGTCGCTCCCGAATCCGGCAAAATCAAATGGTCATTATCTTCCGGCAAAACGAGATCAGATCGAGGTTTCGCCATTCCCAAACCCCCTCCCTTGCCAGCACCAAACGAGATTAGCCCCGATTATATCAGGACTTGCGCAAAAGATAATCCAGTCCTGTCGGTTACGGATTTCTTAACGAAATATGTTCGAGGAATAGATAGTAAGACGGCTTCACAATTCATCCAACATCTGCGGATAGATCAAGCCATTGCCTTACCGCAGTTATCGGGGGAGAATGTTGACGAGATCGTTCGATTTCTTCATTCCATTCCTGAGCTATTGCACAATCGCGATATTGGCATAGAGCATCATGATGAGAAGTCCCCGGAAATTTTTGTAGAAATGGGGAGGTCCATCCTTGAATCGAATGTCAGAATTTTCAGGTCACCTTCGGAGGCTATCGAGGAACTTGGCGCCTATATCGAAAGGCATGCTTCCGCCACAGATTTCAAGAGTAATTTGAAAGGCCTCTTGGCAAGGGAAATCCTCAAGTTAGAGAAATTAGACGGGGAGTTGAGTCAAGCCAGAGAGGAATACCGGCACGACGAATTATATCGACAGTATGGCGACTTGCTGTTGATAAATCCTAAATGCGGCGCAAGAGGTAAAACGGAAGTTTCGGTCGCCAATGTCTTCGATAAGGACCAGCCTGAAATCACTATTCCAGTCGATCCCCAAAAGAGCATTCCTGATAACGCCGCCAGCTATTATAAGAAACATCAAAAGGCTAAGCGGGGACTCCAGCTTACAGTTCAGCGAATCTCGGAAGTGACCGAAAGGCTTGGGAAGATGAGAAACTCATTAGAGCGTCTCAATGGAACCGATAAAATCGAGGATTTTCAGGCGATTAAAAAGGAATGTCAGCTATCAGGCATCTCCACTATAAATCAGAAGCGCAAGTCTGGAAGAAAGGGCAATGAAGGCCAGGGGCGTTTCAGGCAATATGATTTGGGCAATGACGCCATCATTTATGTGGGGAGGGACAATAAAGAAAACGACCATCTCACTTTCGGATTTGCCGCCAAGCATGATTTGTGGTTCCATGCTCAACAGTCTCACGGATCGCATGTGATTCTCAAGAGGCCGCACCGGAATCATGAATTCCCCAAACAGATACTCCTTCAGGCCGCATCAATAGCCGCTCATTTCAGCAAAGCGAGGAATTCCTCGGCAGTGCCGGTTGTATATACCGAAGTCCGTTATGTAAGGAAGCCGCGAGGAGCTCTGCCGGGCAAAGTAATTTATAGTAATGAAAAATCGATTCTGGTTTCACCTATGAAGCCTCAAAGTTGATTTGGAATATCTGATGCCCATAGGGATTATGCCACTATTGACTTTAGTCGCCCGTAGATTTAACTTAGCGGCAACGAGATCTTGAATATTAATGAAAAGAACCGTTCTCATATTAATCGTAGTAATCGGTGCAATTGGCTATATCATATTCAGCCGCCCCGGCACAAAATTAAGCTATGATCCTCATATCGCCAGCGCCTTTGTCCGAATAGCCGTAATTAATCAGATTTATCAGAATAATCCCGATTCATGCGGAACAATCCGGGCTATGATCCTGAAAGAAGAAGGATTGAGTGAGGCGGATTTCAAGGAGTATGAATCTTATCTGAAATCCAATCCCGGATACTTCGGTGAATTCCTCGATTCCCTAGAAGCATTAACGGACAGCCTAAGCGCCCTGCCGGCAGTGACTATGCAGTATAGAATATTTCCCCGCGAATTACTTCCGAAGGGCTCCACAGCCCCTTAAAAGGCGTCCCTAAAATGCTCGATTTGGTTCTTAGTGCCCAGCGCCACGACGGTTACAACATCGAACCTGACCGGTGTCTCTAATATTCTAAATTTTTGCAGATATAGCTTCGCCGCATGAGCCATTCTCCTTTGCTTTTGGATGGTAACCCATTCCACCGGATCGCCATAGGAGTGAGTGCGGGAGGTCTTAACTTCCACGAAAACAATTGAGTCTTCGTCTTTAGCGATGATATCAAACTCGATCCTTCCCAATCGCAGATTGCGATGCAAAATCCGCATCCCTTTTTTTCGAAGAAAATCGGCTGTGATATCTTCGCCCCTTTGGCCAATCTGTTTTCGGCTGAGAAAGCGGTTCAGTAGTTGATTCTTAAATCCGAACAATCCCAAAATATTCTTATTACGCAAAAGCGCTATTTTCAGATATGGTCGATATGGTTTCCCAAAATCCGGGAAAGGAGTTTTCGACGCCATCGATATTTTTCAGCAATGTCTCGCCTTCAGCCACCATTCCTGCGACCGTGAATGACATCACCAGCCGATGATCATTCAAGCAATCTATTTCCGCACCCCGCAGATTGGATTTCCCTTCAATTACCAGGCCGTCGCGAAGCTCCCCGACCTTGGCGCCCATCTTGCGAAGATTAAGAAATGTGGCATGCAAGCGATCGGTCTCTCTCCTCCGCAATTCCTCCGCTTCTCTGATAACTGTGGTCCCCTCCGACTGGGAAGCCAGCACTGCCAGGATCGGAATCTCATCGATCATATTATGAACAATCGCTCCCCCTAATCGTCGGCCGCGAAGGCTGGCCGTGCGTATTCCGAGGTCAATAACAGGCTCGCCAGATAACTCCCTTTTGCCCGAAAAGCTGAAATTGGCGCCCATCCGCTTAACAAGATCGACAAAACCGGAGCGCGTGGGATTAAATCCCATCATCTTGATTTGAAGGTTCGAATTCTTTAGAATCGTTGCGGCGGCTATAAGCGGTGCCGCCGAAGTGACATCACCAGGAATATAAATTTTTGCAGGCATGATCCCGGCAATGCCCCATATATGAACCTCAGTCCCTTTCTCACGATACATCTGCTTTTGTTTGATCCGTTTCATCCGGCGATCCAGGTCATCTAAACCATTTACCTCCTCGCCCATATAGATCTCAATGGGAATTCCAAAATGATTAATTAATCGCTCAGTGTGATCCCTGCCTGGAATGGCCTCATTGATTATGGTTTCCCCCTCAGCTTTTAGGCCTGCCAAAAGCAGTGCGGATTTTAGGTGTGCGGATGAATCACTAAGGGAGAATTGTGACCCTGCCAAATGAGTCCCTTTAATCTTCAATGGCACCCGAAAATCATTTGATTCGATCTTAGCGCCCATTTTCTCCAATGATTGGACTAGCGTCTTATATGACCTGTTATTCAAACTTGGATTGCCCGTGAGAATAGATTCGAATTCAAATCCAGCCAAAATACCTGTTAAAAGGGACAATCCGGCGGCCGAATTACCGACATCCAGATCTGACTCCGGAGGAGAATATCCCTCGATACCTTGCCCTTCAACTTCCAGCCGCACGTTATCCCCACTAATAGCGATACCCAGCTTTCGTAAGCAGTTCTTGGTCCCCTCGCATTCCAATGCCGTAGAGCAGCCATATATCTCGCAAACGCCGTCAGCCAAGCTTGCCAATATCAAGGCTCTATGGCTGATTGATCTATCGCCGGGCAGTTCTATAACCCCATTTACCTTTTTTACTTTCTTAATGATTCTGTCCATCGCATTATATCCATTTCACATTTTCACAGGTGCTTTGATTCCCAGTAGATAAAGGCCATTTCTCAGTGTGATGCGGACCGCGGAAACCAGGAACATTCTTGCTTCGGCAAGAGACTTATCTTCAACCAACACCCTCACCCTTTGATAATACCCATTGAACTCGGAAGCAAGTAATAAAAGGTAGCAGGCAATGATGAAAGGTTCGTTTTCGCGCATTGCCGTGTTTATGGCAAGGGGGAATTGACCCAATTGCTTGCATAACTTGATTTCGGCCTGGTCGCTCAGCAGGGCAGGGTCGATATTCGCCTGAATGTCTTTCCCATATTTTCTCTCCAGAGAACTAATCCGCGCGTGGGTGTACTGAAGATACGGGCCTGTCTGTCCATCGAAGTTGAGCGCTTCATCCCAGCTAAAAGATATATTCTTGCCTCTTCTTGACGAAAACTGCGCAAAAATAACCGCCCCCAGGCCGATGTCTTCCGCAACCTGTTCCCTATTTTCAATGTCCGGGTTTTTATCTTCAATGATGCGCAAGGCCAGTCTCTGCGATTCATCCAATACCTCCTCAAGCACAATGATGTTGCCTTTCCGAGTGGACATTTCCTCGCCTTCGAATTTTATTCTGCCAAAATCCACGTGAAGGCAATTCGCCACCCATCCATACCCCATCAATTCGATCACTTTGAAAAGCTGCTGAAAATGCAGCTTCTGTTCCGCCCCAACGATGTAAAGCAATTTATCAAAGGCGAACTCCTTAAATCTGTAGATCGCCGCCGCCAGATCGCGTGTAGCGTATAATGTAGCCTCATCCTTCTTCTTCAAGAGACAGGGAGGCATACCGTACTGTTCCAAATCAACCACCAGTGCATCCTGGCTCAATTTCGTCAGATTTTTCGCCTTCAGTTCTTCAATCACTCCGGGCATTTTGTCATTGTAAAAGCTTTCGCCGGTCTGATAATCAAAGCTGATGCCCAAACGCTTGTAAACCCTGTCAAATTCCGCCGTCGAATATAGATGGAATTGCTTCCATAAGTTTACTGCATATTGATCGCCCTCCTCCAGCTTCCGGAAGCATTCCCGTCCACCCCTTTCAAGCTCAGGATTGGCTTCAGCTTCACGATGAAACCTGACATATAGTTCGAACAACTCTCCGATCGGATTTGCAGCCAGCCTGCCGCTGTCCCCCCATTGACTAAAAGCATAAATAAGCTTCCCAAATTGAGTTCCCCAATCTCCGATATGATTGATGCCTATGGCCTTATACCCTTGCGAACGATATATACGGATGAGCGAATGACCAATGACTGTGGAACGAAGATGGCCAATCCCAAATGGTTTTGCGATATTGGGAGAAGAATAATCCATGACAACTGTCTGACCGCTACACTCATCGGAGCATCCATAATCTGACTGCTCACGATGAATCGTGCCCAGCACTTCCTTGATTAATGAATCCGGCTTGACTTTGAAATTCAGATAAGGACCCTCGGCACGGATTTCAGTTATTTCCGGAGGAGGAGAAAGCTTGGATTCCAGCTCAGAAGCCGACTGGGACGGCGATTTTTTCAATCTGGCTGAAAGGACAAAGCAGGGAAAAGCAATATCCCCAAATTTACCGTCAGGAGTAAATTGAAGGCTGCAATAAATTTCCTCCTTGTTCATCTCCAATTCAGTAGCAAGCAATTGGCTAATTATCTTAAGAAATGTTTCCATAAAATCTAATTGGTTTTGGCAATAACCTCAAAGACCGACAAATTCCTGGGCTGGACCGCTGGTAGTGCCTGATCGATTCCTAATTCCTGTAAAAGAATTAGAAATCCAATGGGACATTTCATTATTTTAGCGGCAGCCGAATACCTCAGACTTAGAGTAGCTATTTGACTTGAACAAAATAATCCCCTTCCGCAACATCGCCCGGATCAGTATTGAAGTATATGATTTAGATTGGATATTAGTCAAAAGTATTAGATATGTTTCTTGAAAACATTTCCGAGACGTTTTATGCCTTCGCGGATTTTATCGGGAGTGGCATTTGAGAAATTTAAGCGCATCGTGTTGTGCCCGCCTCCTTGAGCGAAAAATGGGGAACCGGGCACAAAAGCCACACCATTCTCCACAGCTTCTTCCAATAAATCCTCGGCCGACAACTGCCCCGGTAGCTCAATCCACAAGAATAATCCGCCCTGAGGTCTGGTGAACTTGACACCCTCAGGAAAATACTCCTGCATGGCTTCGATCATAACCGCCCTCCTCTCCGCATAAGCTTCCTTGATTTTCTCAATATGGGTATCAAGCGCCCCGGTTTTTACAAATTCATAAATAACATATTGAGCGAAAGTATTAGTATGAAGGTCAGAACCTTGCTTCATTCTCTCAAAGGCATTGCAGATGCTCTGCGTGGCCGCTACCCATCCAATTCTGAGACCTGGCGAAATTATTTTCGAAAATGTCCCGAGCTGGATTACATACTCTCCACCAATAGTTTTCAAAGACGGGACGTCCTTTCCTTCAAAGCGCAATTCTCCATACGGATTATCGTCAATGATGGGAACATTATATTTGCGGGCTAATTCAACCAACATGACTCTTCGTTCATAAGAAAGAGTGATTCCGGATGGATTCTGGAAATTAGGCACCACATATAGAAATCTCGGATTGTACCTTTTGATCTTGGCTTCCACCTGCTCTACTACCATCCCATCTTCATCCATATCCACCGCCACATATTGCGCCTGGTACAGATTAAAAGCCTGCAAGGCCCCTAAGTAGGTTGGCGTTTCCGTGAGGACCATAGCACCCTTGTCGAGAAACACTTTGCCAATCAAGTCCAGTCCCTGTTGGGATCCTCCGGTGATGAGGACCTCATCTTCCGAGACGGGAAAGCCTTTTCTTGATATCCGTTCCGCCAGCCATTGCCGTAATTCCGGAATTCCGAATGAAAGCGTATATTGAAGAGATTGAGGCCCAAAATTATCTATCACTCTATTGCAGGCATCTCTGATCCCCTCCAACGGAAATAGCTCCGGCGCCGGCAACCCGCCAGCAAATGATATAATATTGGGGCGACGAGTAATCTTGAGGATTTCTCTGATTACATTGGCTTTAACCTCATAGGCTCGTTCGGAAAGCTGCCACGAATCGACAATATTCTCAATCGGATTCGCTATCGGAGGATTCATAGGTGTCTCCACTAAAAGTTTGTGCCAAGTTCCATAACACTATGAATATCAGAAATTGTCGCTGTCTTGTCAAGCCAATTCTATCAAAATTAGAGGGTAAGTGATTCCCAATTCATCGGCAATTTCCAGCATCCGAAATGTTCACAGACAAAATTTCTATTTCCATCGGGTTCGGCCGTCTCCTACAGTGAAATGTGGGTGCCCCATCCGTTTGCGGTGGCTTTTAACCTGTCAGGTCACATCTCCCCCGCCGAAGCGGAGAGACAAGACCTGACAGAACATCTATTGGGAAAATGAAAAGGGCAGGCACAGAGGGCTACTCTCAAGCGGTGAAACGTGATATCTCCTCGTAGGGCGGTAGCTCCGTATGCCGCCAATTACAATTGAAAAGGGCGGGCACAGAGGCCCACCCCTACAGTGAAATATGGGTGCCCCACCCGCTTGGGGAGTGTTGAAAAACCTTTTTTGGTAGAGAAAAATTACTTAACTGTCATTCCCACGAAAGTGGAAATCCATATTAATCAAAGAGATAGATTCCCGCTTCCGCGGGAATGACATGTGGAGGAAGTCAAGAAAACACATTTTCAACAAGCCCGCTTGCGGTGGGTTTTGATTTTACCAACGGAGGAATCAAAAGGGCGGGCACAGAGGCCCACCCCTACGTAGCGTTAATTGACGGTCAACCCTGGAGGGCCAAACTCGCAAATAATCCCCCCTCTCCCATTCATTGGGAGAGGGGCAGGAGGTGAGGGAGATTACTTCAACAATGTCATTCTCTTGGTGAATACTTCATCACTAGCGGATAATTTATAGAAGTAAACTCCCGATGAGTACTGCGAGGCATCCCAATTAATCAACTTGTATCCAGCCGCTTGGTGCTCATCCACTATTGTAGTTACTTTCTGTCCGAGAAGATTAAAAATCTCCAATCTGACCTGGGTATTCTCTGCCAATGTATATTCTATTGTTGTATTGGCATTGAATGGATTGGGATAATTGGAATATAATGCGGTTGTTTGAGGCAACTCTGCAATTCCTTGCTCAAACCATCCCGACAAGTCCCAATTTTGGGCATCGCCACCGACCGCCGCCGTCACCGTAAATGGGAATGAAGCCGAATCGATTTTCACTGTAGGATTATCGCCACAATAAGAAATGTAGCTATAAGTCCCGATGGGCGCATTGCCCGGAATAAACTGTGAGACATTAGAGGCAGTTAGAGTTTGATTGGGGGCAAGAGTCAAGTTATTGAATTGCACTAATGGCCCATACATTCCATACCCGGGAACATTGAGCATAATCCAGACATCGGTAATTTGACTTTGATTGGTATTATTGGTCAGTATGCCGGTGAAGGTGAAGGAGCCTCCGCGCGGAACTGAAATCGGCGGATTATTGGGAATCATATCTATCGAAACGATTGGAGTTTGGGAATTGGCATATCCCTTAACCTCAATATCATCGATATTCCAACCGCAGTATTGCCAGGAACCATCGGTACCACCCAAGCCAAAGCGAAGCTTGAAATTGACATTTCCATCGGCGACGGTCGATACATCGTAGTTCACAGCTCCCCATGCTGATTCATCAATAGTGGAGGAGCCGTTCTCGAAAAGGGCGACCCATGAGGTCCCATTATAAGCTTGAAGGTAGGCATGATCGTAAGTGCCGCTCTCCACGCCAAGCCAGCGATAGAAGGTGAGCGATACTCCAAAATGGCCGGAGCAGTCTATGGGCGGGGAAGTTATCCATTGAGTAGAGGTAATGCTGGCGTTATAGTCGCCGCCGGTTCCCGAAGTGAGATCATTTCCAAGGACACGGTTATCCGATGAAGGGCTATGATCGACCGATGGGTCAGGGCCTCCATAGCTATCGCTTCCTTGCCCTCCGGTAGCTACCCCGATTGTCCACTCGGCAGTGCCGCCGATACCGGTCCAGCCCTGATTAGTTGAGAAATCATCGGCGTAAATAGTCTCCAACTGGCCAGAGAATGGCTGCAATTGAACATTGACAATAGTAATGTCCCTATTCCTCACCAAGACATCATTCACAGTGACAGGGGAATATCCTTCCGCCGAAAATTGGATATTGAAAGTGCCACCCTGAATCATACGATGATAATTGCCGATATCAGGATCAGTGAATACCTGTGAGTTATCCGCATCGTGGTTAAGAACAATTATCTTCGCATCAACAGGCAATCCGCTTACGGCGTCGGTTACAATTCCTCTGATTCCAAAAAGGGATTGTTGAATCCATTGCAGGAATGACTGGCGATTATACCCCCAATATGCGGGGAGTTGACCAGCAGGAAGAAGCTGGGTGCTCGATATCTCGATAGTTACCTCGCGACCTCCCTGAAAGTAGGTCATATAATCCTGCCGTCCACCATCAACTTCATACCAGTCCCAGCCATTGGTAATTCCATCATTCAAGTCGGTCATATATCCCGGAGGGCTGTAATATTGGGCGGTATCAGCGTATTGACGGCTGATCTGAATGAACCAGGCATCATCGGCGTGTCTTGTTGACCAAGTATCCCAGGGATAATTGACCACTTCGGCGCCGCCATGGAAATTCGCTGATATGACAATGTTGTGGGCATCAGCGAAGTTCATCATTGCGATGGTTTGCGGCTGCCAGGGCATGCCATCAGGATGTTGACCATCTTGAGGGTCGGGGAAATTACGGTTTAAATCGGAGCCATTTGCATTATAACGAGTCGCCCCATTGACAGTATTATTGCCGCCGTGGTAAGTGCCATCCGGATTTGCCAACGGGTTGATGTAAACTTCCATATTGTCGAGAATATAAGTCACTTCAGGGTCCACCCCATACCCTGTTAGCAAAGAATCGATCAATCGTAGCATCAGGACATAGCCGGTAGTTTCGTTGCCATGCATTGTGCTGGTGTAA
>Ga0210044_10003694_pt1 | contig 21715 bp, 17 predicted proteins | sample CryGey13umfilter_2_FD_183959 | JGI IMG/M metagenome (GOLD analysis project Ga0210044, IMG submission 183959) | Groundwater microbial communities from aquifer in Utah, USA - Crystal Geyser 4/9/14 3 um filter (SPAdes) (version 2) | ecosystem: Environmental > Aquatic > Deep subsurface >... | reverse complement strand
TTAGAGGTCGTTCGATAATTTATAAAGATAATGGAGAAATAATTTTATTGAAATTTGCCCAAGCTGTTGAAGATTTTGGCAAGGTTGAAAGCCTACCAAAACTTGAGGGTAAGAGAATGATAATGATTTTGACTCCAAAAACCAAATAGTAATTTTTTAATTGTATAATAATGCCTAAAATGAAAACAAAAGCCAGTGCAAAAAAACGGTTTACGATAACCGCTACTGGTAAAGTAAAAAGAAAGCATGCTTATAAAAGCCATATTTTGACTAAGAAGTCTAAAAAACGGAAACGTAATTTGACTTATAGTGCCATGGCCGATAAAGCAGATGTAGCTAACATCAAGAAAATGTTAGCAATGTAGTTTATTTAATGTTTAACCATTGTTGTCAGCTCAAAAAGTGTAATTAGTTTTACCGCTGCAACAAGAAAATTTAAAATTATGCCAAGATCAGTAAATGCTGTAGCATCAAGAACACGTCGTAAGAAATTGATGAAATTGACTCGTGGTCAATTTGGACGTAGAAAAAATGTTTGGACGGTCGCCAAGAATTCTTGGGAAAAAGGGCAGACTTATGCCTACCGCGACAGACGAGCTAAAAAGCGTACTTTCAGAGCTTTGTGGATTCAACGAATTAACGCTGGTGCACGAATCTATGGGTTGTCTTATTCTGTTTTTATGGGAAAACTTCATTCTAAAGGAATCGAAATGAACCGCAAAGTTCTCGCCGACTTAGCAATGAATAATCCAGAAGCTTTTAAAGCCATAGTTAATGCTGTGAAATAGAACGCTTTATAATAGGTAACTTAATTAAACTACAATCTTATGATTGTGGTTTTTTTTTGCCTAATTTTTTTAAGTCAAAATATTTTATTCATTGTTGTCCGTAATAATTTAGTAGATTTCTCCCTTCGGCCAATATGACAATGGTCTCAGAGATTATTGGAATTTTGTGTTTGATAGCGGTGAAGCCTCCATCAAACACCACCATAAAACCGTAATTATCTGATTCTAATTTCTACCAATGGGAGAAATCTTTGAATCTTTTTATTGGATGATTTTACTCGGACAATGATGTATTTTATTATTATTTATCATAAAATATTTTACAATTTATTATTTATCAATTCTACTGATTTCATTTAATTTCTATATTTGCCATCAGAAAATTAAACTTAAATTATAATATTATGGCATTAAAAGCAGAAGATATATTAAAGGAGGCGCTACTCCTTGAAATGAGAGGTAAAGCTTTCTATAAAAATGTAGCAGAAAAGACTGATAGCAAATCAGCAAAGAAAATTTTTGAACAAATGGCAGCGGAAGAAGAAGTTCATATAATGTTTTTAACAAGACAATTTCAAAATTATCAAAAATCTAAAGAATTTTTGAAGATTACGGATTTTGTGGAACCCAAAGAAGATGAACTTGCTATGGCTGTTCTTACAGAAGATATCAAGAAAGAAATTAGTGCAGCAAGTTTTGAGGCAGCAGCAATTTCTTCAGCCATCGATTTTGAAGCTAAGGCAATTGAACTTTATACAAATAGAGCAGCAGATGCAATCGACAAAAACGAAAAAGAAATTTATAATATGCTTGCACATTGGGAAGATGGACATGCTAAAGCTCTTATCGAATTAAACAATTCTTTGAAAGAAGATATATGGAATGATAATAGCTTTTGGCCATTTTAAGGGAAATGTATTAATTAAAAAAATGCCGCTTTGAGAAATCAAAGCGGCATTTTTTGTAATTTAATTTTTATTTATTTCCTGATTCCATTTACATATTTTACAATAAAGGCATCAGACACCTTTTCTTGAAGTTGTGCCATTTTTGATTTTGCATCATCATAAGAATTAAATGAACCTACTAAATATTTGTAAAGTCCATTATGTGATGTTTTAATAACTTTATCGGATATACTCAATTGATTACCTATGCTTATTGGCGATAAATCTTTTGCAGATGCTGCAATCTGAATACTATAGCTAATGCCTTTGCTTGATATTACTGTGGATGGAACAGATGTTTTTGCTTCCGAAGTCCCCTCCATTTTTAAGGCATCTTGAATGTTGGCAACTCTATTATTATTAACATAAGCCACCACAAATGCATCAGAAGCTTTTCCTTGTCTAAGTTGATCTTTATAAGCTTTAGCTTCTTGATATGTTGAAAAATTACCAGCTGTATATTTTGAATAGCCATTGATAAATTCTTCATTGATTTCCTTATCTATTCCATATTGCCTTGAGATTGATTTAGTTGTAGATTTTCCACCATATATAGCTTTTACCTGAACTCTATAAACTAATCCATCCACAGATCCTGATGTTTTAGTTTCATTAACTACTGGAGATTCAACTATTGGTGTTTCAACTTTAGGAACTTCTGCTATAACTGCTGGAGCAGTAACATTAATACTCTCTTTAAATTGTTGAATTTTTTCTGTGCCATTTTCATCGTAAAATATAATTCCAGGAATTGAATAGCTACCAGAGACCGATTTACTGGATATTAAATAATAGCTTAATTGAATAAATTCTTGTTGGCTTGGAAAATTATCCCATGTAAATGTTATAATTTGATCAGCGAAATTAAATGTAGAAGTTGCATTTTCTTTTTGAGCAACAATAAATCCAGTAGGAATTGTTTGTTGCAATTTAGCTTTCTCATTAAGGGCATATTTGCTCACCTTGATATTTACAATAACACTATCCGATATTTCCATTGAAGCGGGCATCATCAAATCAACACCTAATTCGGCTTTCGGCTGTTCATTATTGTTAGTTGCAATTGAGCTATCTGTAGGAATAATTTCATTTTCTTTTTCGAGCGATGGTTTCTTAGGCTGTGGATAAACTCTATAAACTGCTCCAATAGAAGTATATGCGAAAAGGTCATTTGCTTGTGAATTTATTGTACTATGGGCATCTAAAAAATCATCAAACGCATAATTGAAAGTATTTTCAAAAGTAAATCCCAATTTTTCATTAACATCAAATCTAATTCCCCAGCCACCTACAGCTTCAATTGCACCAGATTTTTTTGTATTAGTAACAGCATTTGTAATTAAACTGTATTCAGTGGCATTATATAAATTATAAGCTGCCCCGCCTCTAACGTAAAAGTTAAAAAGGTTGATTATTGAAGGTTCTCTAAATATATCTAACACATCTATATTTAAGTTAAGTCCAAATTGATTTATTTTAGAATGGAAATAAAGATTTGCAGCATTTCCATCGCTCCAAGTGTAACGAGTGCCATTTAACTGGCCTCCTAAATATTGAAAATCAACACCTAACCAAGGATTAAAGTTCTTTTGAATTATCAAACCATAACCAAAAGCACTTTTGTCGCTTTTAAAATATGCCGAAAAAGGATTTAAAATGTCATTATTATTATCGCCCCAAAATAATGTCTGTCCCATATTTACATTAAAAGTCCATGGTTTATATTTTAGATTATCAGCATCTTGAGCATTAATATTAATCGAAATTACTAAAGAAGTAACTAACATTAAAGTGAATAATTTTATTGATTTCATTGTCTGTTGATTATTATGTGATTATATGTATAACAAAAGTATATTAATTTGGTTTACATTCTGCATTTATTTTCTTTTTTTTTAAAATATGAGCAAAAAAATATTTTATGTAATTCAGTTTAAATTTTATATACATTTGCGGCCTTAAATTATTTATTAACTTTTATAGAAAGAGAGAGTATTATTATGATTATTGTACCCATTAAAGAAGGCGAAAACATCGACAGAGCTTTGAAAAAACTCAAGCGTAAGTTTGATAAAACTGGAACTTTGAAAGAATTGCGTCGCCGTCAGGCGTACATAAAACCTTCCGTTGTTAATCGCGAGCAAATGATAAAGGCTGTTTATGTCCAGCAACTTCGCGAAAAAGAAGAAGGATTATAATCAAAAAAATAATTAAAAAAATTTTTAGGCTTTCTCGAAAATCTGAGTATATTTATTCAAATTTTTAGAAAGCTTTTTTTATGAGCAAAATTCAGGAATTTATAGACTACTTGCAATTCGAAAATAGATATTCACAAAATACTTTAATTGCTTATAATGAGGATATTAATAAATTTTCTGAATTTATTTTCAACGAATTTCCAGATACAAATATTCAAAATGTAGAACCTTATATGTTAAGAGCATGGATGGTTAATTTGAGCGAAACTGGACTAAAAGCAACCTCCATAAATAGGAAAATTACTTCATTAAGGTCATTCTATAAATATTTAAAAAAACAAACTGTAATAAATCAAAATCCCGCCTCGCTTATTAAAGCAATGAAAAAGCCAACAAATCTGCCAGTTTATGTTGAGGAGGATAAAATGCAGTTTTTATTAAATGATATTGATTTTGGCAACAATTATAGCGGACATTTAAGCAGAGCCATTATAGAAATGTTATATGCAACAGGCATGAGAATTTCAGAACTTACTGGCCTAAGAAATAATAGCATCGATTTCTACAGCATGTATATTAAGGTTCTGGGGAAAAGAAATAAAGAACGAATTATTCCATTAACAAATAAGATTGTAGACATTATTAAAGAATATTTAATTATAAGGAATCAAGAATTTGTTGAAAATAGAAATGAAATTTATCTATTTTTAACACCCAATGGTAAGAAAATATATAATAAATTTGTGTATAGGCTGGTGAATCATTATCTTGGCTTGGTTACTACGGCTTCAAAGAAAAGTCCGCATGTAATAAGACATAGCTTTGCTACCCACATGTTAAATCATGGAGCCGACCTCAACTCAATAAAAGAGATATTAGGTCATGCAAATTTGGCTGCCACTCAAATCTATACACACAATAGTATAGAAAATTTAAAGTTAGTTTATAAACAAGCCCATCCAAAGGCTTAAAATTAAAAGGAGATAAATTATGGAAATTGCAATTAACTCAGTGAAATTTAAAACAGATGTTAAACTTGAGAAGTTTATTGAAAGTAAAGTTTCAAAATTAATTTTAGTTCATGATGGAATTTACAAAAGTGAAGTTACTCTAAAACTTGACAAAGATGAGCAGAATGAAAACAAGATTACCGAAATTAAAATAAACCTGCCAGGAGTAGAATTGTTTGCAAAAAAGCGCAGCAAATCTTTCGAAGAAGGCACCGATTTAACAATAGAAGCCCTAAGAAAACAATTAGTTAAGCATAAAAATAAGACAAAAGAGAGATAATAAATATATGATAATCAATTATATAAGCTTGTTTAACTAAATATATCCAAATATATTTAAATAATATTTGGAAGTTATGATATGTTTAGTACATTTGCAGACCCTTTTTATAGGGTCTTTTTTTGTTTATTGAAATGATGAAAATCTCATGCCGATGTAGCTCAGTTGGCCAGAGCAGCTGATTTGTAATCAGCTGGTCGGCGGTTCGAATCCGTCCATCGGCTCGATACTTTATAATATGCATTAGTAATTTTTTTGGGGAGATACCGAAGCGGTCAAACGGGGCAGACTGTAAATCTGTTGGCTCAGCCTTCGGAGGTTCGAATCCTCCTCTCCCCACCAAGGTTTGTATGAAAGGCAAAGATGTTTGTTTTCGATAATTTAATAATTATCATTTTTACTTTTCATCTTGTGCTTTGAGTTTAATAAATAGCAAAAGCTAGCGGGAATAGCTCATTTGGTAGAGCGACAGCCTTCCAAGCTGTAGGTGGCCGGTTCGAGCCCGGTTTCCCGCTCAATTATTGCTATTGTAGCTCAGGGGTAGAGCACTTCCTTGGTAAGGAAGAGGTCATGAGTTCAAATCTCATCAATAGCTCTTTTTATTTTGAAACAATTTTATTTTTATTTAACTTAATTTATTCAATTATGGCTAAAGAACATTACGACAGGTCGAAGCCACACGTAAATGTTGGTACTATCGGTCACGTCGACCACGGTAAGACTACTCTTACCGCTGCTATCACTGTTTGTCTTGCTGAAAAAGGACTTTCAGAAATAAAAAACTTTGACGCTATTGACAATGCTCCCGAAGAAAAAGAAAGGGGTATTACTATCAATACGGCTCACGTAGAATATACAACTGCAAACCGTCATTACGCACATGTTGACTGTCCTGGTCATGCTGACTACGTAAAAAACATGGTTACAGGTGCTGCCCAAATGGACGGTGCAATTTTAGTTGTGGCTGCTACTGATGGCCCAATGCCTCAAACACGTGAGCATATATTGCTCGCTCGTCAAGTTGGTGTTCCACGTATTGTTGTATTTATGAACAAAGTGGACATGGTAGATGATGAAGAACTCCTAGAACTTGTTGAAATGGAAATTCGCGAGCTTCTTTCGTTCTACGAATTTGATGGTGATGAAACTCCAATTATTCAAGGTTCTGCACTTGGTGCTTTAAATAAAGAACCTAAATGGATGGATAAAGTTTATGAATTAATGGATGCCGTTGACACTTGGATTCAACTCCCTATTCGTGATGTTGATAAAGATTTTTTAATGCCTATCGAAGATGTTTTTTCAATCACTGGTAGAGGTACTGTTGCTACAGGTAGAATAGAATCTGGAGTAATAAACTCAAGTGATGCTGTTGATATCATTGGTATGGGAGCTGAAAAATTAAAATCAGTTGTTACTGGTGTTGAAATGTTTCGCAAAATACTTGATCGCGGCGAAGCTGGAGATAACGTTGGCCTTTTATTACGTGGTATTGATAAAGATCAAATCCGTCGTGGTATGGTTATCGCTAAACCAGGTTCAGTAAAACCACATGATAACTTCAAAGCAGAAGTTTACATCTTGAAAAAAGAAGAAGGTGGACGTCATACTCCATTTCACAATAATTATCGCCCACAATTCTATTTCCGCACAACAGATGTAACTGGAGAGATTACTCTTCCAGCAGGTGTTGAAATGGTAATGCCAGGTGATAACCTCTCAATAACTGTTCATCTTCTAAGCCAAATTGCTATGAGCAAAGGTTTACGCTTTGCTATTCGCGAAGGTGGTAGAACAGTAGGTGCAGGTCAGGTTACTGAGTTAATAATTGACTAGGTTAATTAAGTTAAATATTTGATATGGTGTCTCTTTTATAGAGACGTCATATCTTTTTAATTATACTTAGCGAAACGGGAGTAGCTCAGTTGGTAGAGCTCTGGTCTCCAAAACCAGGAGTCGTGGGTTCGAGCCCTACCTCCCGTGCTTAATATATAATAGTTATGGCAAAAGTAGTAGATTATATAAAAGAAAGTTACGACGAGTTGGTAAATAAAGTTTCTTGGCCTTCATGGGCTGAGCTTCAAAATAGTGCCATCGTGGTATCCATTGCTTCCCTTATTATCGCCCTTGTGGTGTTTTTGATGGATATTTCGTTTAAAAATGTTTTGGAGTTGTTTTACAGTCTGTTTTAACAATATCCAATGCATAGTCGTAAGTTAATTTCAACGCATAAAATAATAGCGTAAGTAAATTTTATCATGAGTGAAATAGAAAAGAAATGGTACGTTGTTCGTGCAATTAGTGGTAAAGAATCTAAAGTAAAGGAATATCTGGAAAGTGAAATCGATAGATTATCATTTCAAGATTTAGTTGAAAAAGTACTTATCCCTACTGAAAAAGTTTATCAAATAAGAAATGGTAAAAAAATTAGCAAAGAACGTAATTATTTTCCTGGATATGTGCTTGTAAAAGCTGCATTATTGGGTGAAGTTGCTCATGTGATTAAAGGTGTACCAAACGTTATTGGGTTTTTAGGAGCCGAAAAAGGAGGAACTCCACATCCATTGCGACCTTCAGAAGTCAATAGAATACTTGGTAAAGTAGATGAATTGGCCGAACAAGGAGAGTTTGTTAATATTCCATTTATTGTAGGAGAGACAGTTACTGTAACTGACGGACCATTCTCTAGCTTCTCAGGAGTTATTGAAGAAATAAATGAAGATAAAAAACGACTCAAAGTTATGGTGAAGATATTCGGACGTAAGACTCCTTTAGAACTTGGATTTATGCAAGTTGAGAAAGAGTAATCTTCCACTATAAGTTACAATAGTGAATGATTAAATATTTTTTTTTAATCTTTTTAAAATCTTAAAAGATGGCAAAAGAAGTTAGCGCATTAATTAAATTACAAATCAAAGGTGGTGCCGCAAACCCATCACCTCCAGTTGGACCTGCATTAGGTGCAAAAGGGGTGAACATTATGGAGTTTTGCAAACAGTTTAATGCTAGATCACAAGATCAGGCCGGTAAGGTTCTTCCTGTTATCATTACTGTGTTTGCAGATAAATCATTTGAATTTATCATTAAAACTCCTCCAGTTGCAATACAACTTTTAGAAGCTTCTAAAATCAAAAAAGGTTCAGCTGAATCGAACCGTTTAAAAATTGCTTCAATTACTTGGGAACAAGTTAAAACAATAGCCGAAGCGAAAATGGTTGATTTAAATGCTTTTGAAGTTGATGCAGCAATGAAAATGGTGGCTGGCACAGCCCGCTCAATGGGAATTACCATAACTGGTGATTTTCCTAAAGCATAAACAAATAAACTAAAATTAAAATGGCAAAGTTGACCAAAAAACGCAAAGAAGTTTTAGCTAAAGTCGAAAAAGACAAAGCCTATTCACTTGCAGAAGCAGTCGCCTTGGTGAAAGAAATTACTACCACCAAATTTGATTCTTCAGTTGATCTTGACGTTCGTTTGGGTGTGGATCCAAGAAAAGCTAACCAAATGGTTCGCGGTTCTGTTACTCTCCCTCACGGCACTGGAAAAACAAAAAAAGTGTTGGTGCTATGTACTCCCGATAAAGAAGAAGAGGCTAAACAAGCAGGAGCCGATTACGTTGGATTAGATGACTATATCGAACGTATTAAAGGCGGTTGGACTGATATTGACGTTGTTATAACTATGCCGAGTGTTATGCCAAAAGTTGGTGCATTAGGTCGTATTTTAGGACCAAGAGGCTTGATGCCTAATCCTAAGACCGGTACCGTTACTATGGATATCGCCCGAGCAGTTAATGAAGTCAAAGCTGGAAAAATCGATTTTAAAGTTGATAAGTACGGCATCATTCACACATCATTCGGTAAAGTATCGTTTGAAGATAATAAACTTGTTGAAAATGCAAATGAAATTCTTCATTCTATAGTTAAACTGAAACCGACTTCAGCTAAGGGTACTTATGTTAAATCTGTATTCTTGTCTTCGACAATGAGTATGGGATTGCGCATTGATACTAAAAGCATAACTCTTTAGATTATTAACCTTTTAACATACAATTGTTATGAGAATTAAAAACAAACAACTAATTGTTGATGAACTCAAGACAAAACTGGAATCTGCACCTGTTTTATATATCACTGATATATCAGGTTTGAATGCCGTACAAACGAGCAATCTTCGCCGAATCTGTTTTACAACTGGGGTCAAAATGCAAGTAGTTAAAAACACATTGCTTAAACGAGCAATGAATGAGGTTGATAATAACTATGAGGAGCTTTATGACGTTCTAAAAGGAAATACCTCCCTTATGTTTTCAGATACAGGAAATCTTCCAGCAAAGCTTATAAAAGATTATACTAAAAAATTCAAAACTACAAAACCTCTACTTAAAGGCGCTTATGTTGAAAGTACTTGTTATGTTGGCGAGAATCAATTAGATTTCTTATTTAATATTAAGTCGAAAGACGAGCTTTTAGGAGGAATAATTTCTCTATTACAATCTCCAGCGAAAAATGTAGTGTCCGCGCTACAATCTGGAGGTGGAAAATTGGCTGGTATTATTAAAACATTATCCGAAAGAGCCGAGTAGTTATAATTTTTTTTAAGAAAGTAAATATTTTTTAACCAGTTCGATAAGAACATAAAATAGAAATAAAATGGCAGATTTAAAAGCTTTTGCAGAACAATTAGTTAATTTGACTGTTAAAGAAGTTAATGAATTAGCAGCAATTTTAAAGGATGTATATGGTATTGAGCCTGCAGCAGCTGCTGTGGCTGTTGCTGGTCCCGTTGCTGTAGCAGCTGAAGAAGCTGAAGAAAAAACTTCTTTCGACGTTATTCTTAAATCTCACGGTGCATCAAAATTAGCTGTAGTTAAGTTGGTAAAAGAACTTACAAGCCTTGGATTAAAAGAAGCTAAGGAATTGGTAGATTCAGTTCCAGCTACAATTAAAGAAGGTATAGCTAAAGCTGAAGCTGAAGCACTTAAAACTCAACTTGAAGAGGCTGGTGCTGAGGTTGAGATTAAATAATAAGATTAATATTATACCTTATTAGCATAGACCTTTTTCCGATATTTCGGATTAAGGTCTTTGCTGTATATTTATTTTATTTTTATAATTCACTAAAGCCATAGACTTTGACATCATTAGATAAAAAACAACGTATTAATTTTGCTTCTGCAAAAGTTCACGTGAAATATCCTGATTTTCTGGATATTCAATTAAAATCATTCAAGGATTTCCTTCAATTGGAAACAACCCCTGAAAATCGTGAAAATGAAGGTTTATATAAAGTATTTACCGATAATTTTCCAATTACCGATGCGCGTAATAATTTTGTCTTAGAGTTTCTCGACTATTTCATTGACCCACCGAGATATTCCATAGAGGAATGCATCGAAAGAGGTTTGACATATAGCGTGCCCCTCAAAGCAAAACTTAAATTGTATTGTACAGATCCAGAACACGAGGATTTTGAAACACAAATTCAAGATGTATATTTGGGCACAATACCATATATGACTCCTAAAGGTACTTTTGTTATCAACGGTGCCGAAAGAGTAATAGTTTCTCAATTACATAGATCACCTGGCGTATTCTTTGGAACAAGCCGCCATGCAAATGGTTCACAGCTCTATTCCGCTAGAATTATTCCTTTTCAGGGTTCTTGGATTGAATTTGCTACTGATATAAATAATGTCATGTTTGCCTATATCGATCGCAAGAAAAAACTCCCTGTTACCACATTATTGAGAGCTATTGGATTTGAAAGTGATAGAGATATACTCGAAATATTTGACCTTGCCGAAGAAGTTAAAGTTAGTAAAGCTGGTTTGAAACGCGTTTTGGGTCGTACTTTAGCAGCTAAAGTTCTTCGCACTTGGATCGAAGATTTTGTTGATGAGGATACGGGAGAAGTTGTATCTATTGAACGTACTGAAGTTATTGTCGATCGTGAGACAGTCTTAGAAAAAGAACATTTAGATCCTATTGTAGATAGTGGAGTTAAATCAATTATCTTACACAAAGATGATAATTCTATAAACGAATTTTCAATCATTTTTAATACATTGCAAAAGGATACTTCCAACTCAGAAAAGGAAGCTGTAGAATATATTTATCGCCAATTAAGAAATGCTGAACCACCTGATGAAGAAACAGCAAGAAGTATAATTAATAATCTATTTTTTAGCGAAAAAAGATATGATTTGGGCGATGTGGGTAGATATAAAATTAATAAAAAATTAGGCCTTACCGTTGACGTAAACATTAAAGTACTTACAAAAGAAGATATTATAGAAATTATCAAGCATCTAATTAGATTGATAAATTCTAAAACCGAAGTTGATGATATCGACCATTTAAGTAATCGTCGAGTAAGAACAGTTGGTGAACAGCTCTCTAATCAATTTGGCGTTGGTTTAGCTCGTATGGCAAGAACAATACGTGAAAGAATGAACGTTAGAGATAATGAAGTTTTTACACCAATAGATTTGATAAATGCAAAAACATTATCTTCTGTAATAAATTCATTTTTTGGTACAAATGCTTTGTCACAATTTATGGATCAAACTAACCCGCTTTCGGAAGTTACCCATAAAAGAAGAATTTCAGCTTTAGGACCTGGCGGTCTTTCTCGCGAAAGAGCTGGTTTTGAAGTACGTGACGTACATTTTACTCATTATGGACGACTTTGTACTATTGAAACTCCTGAAGGACCAAACATCGGTTTGATTTCATCTCTTGCAGTTTTTGCTAAAGTAAATGAACTTGGATTTCTTGAAACACCTTATAAAACTGTAAAAGATGGCATTGTTCAGTTAGACGAAAACCCTGTGTTTCTTACAGCAGACGAAGAAGAGGATATGATTATCACTCATTCAAAAGTAAAATACGATAGCACCACTGGGGAAATAACTGAAGCAAGAGTAAAAGGAAGAAAAATGGCTGATTATCCAATTGTGGATAAAACTAAAATAGATTATATAGACGTAGGACCAAATCAAATTGCCTCTGTAGCAGCTTCATTAATTCCCTTTTTGGAACATGATGATGCTAACCGTGCTCTTATGGGTTCAAATATGATGCGCCAAGCTGTACCACTTATGAAACCTGAGGCTCCAATCGTTGGCACTGGTATTGAAGCTTCTTTGGCAAGAGATTCTCGCAATATGATTATGGCTGAATCTGATGGTTTTATTTCTGAAGTTGATGCAAAGCACATTGTTGTTACTTATAATAGAAAAGAAGAAGAAAAATTGATAAATTTTGATAGCGAAAAGGTAACTTATAACCTAATCAAATTTCAAAAAACCAATCAATCAACATCAATAAATCAAAAACCTGTCGTTAGAAAAGGACAAAAAGTTACTAAAGGTCAAATACTTTCAGAAGGCTATGCCACCAAAGATGGTGAATTAGCTCTTGGTAGAAATTTAAAAGTAGCATTTATGCCTTGGAAAGGATACAATTTTGAAGATGCTATAGTGATTTCTGAAAGAGTTGTTCGCGATGATATTTTCACTTCAATACATATTGACGAATATACCTTAGAAGTTAGAGATACCAAACGCGGAATTGAAGAACTTACAAATGACATTCCTAATGTAAGCGCAGAAGCTACAAAAGATCTCGACGAAAATGGTTTGATAAGAATTGGAGCAGAAGTAAAAGAAGGAGATATACTAATTGGTAAAATTACTCCTAAAGGTGAAACAGACCCAACACCAGAAGAAAAACTTCTTCGCGCAATATTTGGCGATAAAGCCGGTGATGTTAAAGATGCTTCACTTAAAGCCTCCCCTTCTCTAAAGGGTATTGTTATTGACAAAAAACTTTTTGCAAGAGCAATCAAAGATAGACGCTCAAAATCTATGGAAAAAGATGGCCTTCAAAAAGCCAAACATATTTTTGACGAGAAAAGTGGAAAGCTAAAAATTCAACTTGTAGATAAACTTGTTGTATTGGTAAACGGCAGAACTTCCCAAGGTGTTTACAATAATTTTAAAGAAATTGCAATACCAAAGAAAACCAAATTTACCCAAAAACTATTGATGTCAATTGAGGATTATATAAATATTAATCCTACTAAATGGACTACCGATAAAGATAAAAATTCTTTAATACAAAAAGTTATATATAATTATGGAAGGAAATATAAGGAAATTTTAGGCGAATATAATCGTGAGAAATTTGCTATCTCCGTTGGAGACGAGCTTCCATCTGGTATTATTAAACTTGCAAAAATTTATATTGCTAAAAAGCGTAAATTGAAAGTAGGTGATAAAATGGCTGGCCGACATGGTAACAAAGGTATAGTAGCCAGAATTGTTCGCGATGAAGATATGCCGTTTTTGGAAGATGGAACACCAGTAGATATAGTACTTAATCCACTTGGAGTTCCTTCTCGTATGAACCTTGGTCAAATTTATGAAACCGTGCTCGCATGGGCAGGTAAAGAATTGGGGCTGAAATTCGCAACACCAATTTTTGATGGAGCTTCTTTAGATCAAATAAATGACTATATGAAACTTGCTGGATTACCAGAAAATGGTAAAATCCATCTTTATGATGGAGGTACAGGTCGTAAATTTGATCAACCAGCAACCGTTGGAATTATTTATATGCTCAAACTGCATCATCTTGTTGATGATAAAATGCACGCCCGTTCAATTGGACCTTATTCTCTTATTACTCAGCAACCTTTGGGCGGGAAAGCTCAATTTGGTGGTCAGCGTTTTGGAGAAATGGAGGTATGGGCACTTGAAGCATTCGGTGCAGCCAATGTTTTGCAAGAAGTTCTAACAGTGAAATCTGATGATGTGATAGGCCGTGCAAAAGCTTATGAAGCAATTGTTAAAGGTCAACGCTCACCAATTCCTGGAATTCCTGAATCTTTTAATGTGTTGATTCATGAACTTAATGGCCTTTGCCTTAACATCACATTTGATTAGTTTTTAAATTGAAATTTAATTGCAGATAATAATATGGCATTTAGAAAATATGTACCAGAGAATAAGAACTTTAACTCTATAACTATTAGTTTAGCTTCCCCTGAAATGATATTGGAAGCTTCTAGTGGAGAGGTGTTAAAACCCGAAACTATTAACTACAGAACTTATAAACCTGAAAGAGATGGTTTATTTTGTGAAAGAATTTTTGGTCCAGTAAAGGACTACGAATGTCATTGTGGTAAATATAAAAGAATAAGATACAAAGGTATAGTTTGCGACCGCTGTGGTGTAGAAGTAACTGAGAAAAAAGTTAGACGCGAGCGAATGGGACACATTAAGCTTGTTGTACCAGTTGCCCATATTTGGTTTTTCAAAACACTACCTAATAAAATGGGAGCTTTATTGGGAATTCCTACAAAAAAACTCGACACAATTATTTATTATGAGAAATATGTAGTTATAAATCCAGGCTTAAAAGAAGCAAGCGGATTAAAATATCTCGACTTTTTAAGTGAAGAAGAATATTTTGATATCATAGATTCGTTACCTCAAGACAATCAATATCTTGATGATACCGACCCAAATAAATTCGTTGCAAAAATGGGTGCAGATGCAATTCATGACTTACTTGCTCGCCTCGACCTCGATGAACTTTCTTATACTTTAAGAGATTCAGCAAATAATGAAACTTCGCAACAAAGAAAAGCTGACGCTTTGAAACGACTTAAAGTTGTTGAATCTTTTCGCGAAGCCAATACAAGAATGGAAAATCGTCCTGAATGGATGATAGTAAAAGTAGTTCCAGTAATTCCACCAGAATTGAGACCATTGGTGCCTCTTGATGGAGGTAGATTTGCAACTTCCGACTTAAATGATTTATACAGGCGAGTTATTATCAGAAATAATCGTTTGAAGCGATTAATAGAAATAAAAGCTCCAGATGTTATTTTGCGAAATGAAAAACGTATGCTTCAGGAAGCTGTTGACTCCCTTTTCGATAATTCAAGAAAAGCAAGCGCTGTAAAAACAGATTCTAATAGAGCATTAAAATCTTTGAGCGATAGTTTGAAAGGCAAACAAGGCCGATTCCGTCAAAATTTATTAGGTAAACGTGTCGACTATTCTGGCCGTTCTGTAATTGTGGTAGGTCCAGAATTAAAACTTAATGAATGCGGATTGCCTAAAGATATGGCATCTGAACTGTTTAAGCCTTTTATTATCAGAAAATTACTTGAACGCGGCATTGTTAAAACTGTGAAAAGCGCAAAGAAAATTGTGGATAGAAAAGACCCAGTAGTTTGGGATATTCTTGAAAGCGTTTTAAAAGGTCATCCTGTAATGCTCAACAGAGCCCCAACTCTTCACCGATTGGGTATTCAAGCATTTCAACCTAAACTTATTGAAGGAAAAGCAATACAATTGCATCCATTGGCTTGTACAGCTTTCAATGCTGACTTTGACGGTGACCAAATGGCAGTGCATGTGCCTTTAGGAAATGCAGCTATTTTAGAAACTCAACTACTAATGTTAGCGTCTCATAATATTCTTAATCCCGCAAATGGGGCTCCTATTGCTGTGCCATCTCAGGATATGGTTTTAGGTTTATATTATATGACAAAACCTCGTAAATCTACACCAGAACACATTGTTCGTGGCGAAGGTATGACTTTTTATTCTCCAGAAGAGGTGAATATTGCTTTCAATGAAGGAGTTATTGACTTGCATGCAATAATAAATATTAGAATTCAAAATCCTACTGGAAATGATGAAAATGAATTTAAAATCATTGAAACTACAGTAGGAAGAGTATTATTTAATAACGTAGTTCCTAAAGAGTATGGTTATATAAACCAGATACTTACAAAGAAATCTTTGCGCGACATTATTGGCCTTTTAATTAGAAAAACTGGTAATGATGTAGCTGCAAATTTTCTTGATGATATTAAAGCCTTAGGTTATAAAATGGCTTATGAAGGTGGACTTTCTTTCAATTTGGGAGATGTATTAATTCCAAAAATTAAAGAAACTCTTGTAGAAAAAGCAAATCAAGATGTTGATGAAGTGATGAATAACTATAATATGGGATTTATTACTAACAACGAAAGATACAATCAGATAATTGATATTTGGACTCATACAAATTCACGATTGACTCAAACATTGATGAAAGAAATTTCAACTGACCGTCAAGGGTTTAACTCAGTATTTATGATGTTGGATTCTGGTGCTCGAGGATCAAAAGAACAAATTCGACAATTATCTGGTATGAGAGGTTTGATGGCTAAACCTCAGAAATCTGGTGCATCCAGCGCAGAAATTATTGAGAATCCAATTCTTGCTAACTTTAAAGAAGGACTTTCTGTACTTGAGTATTTTATTTCAACCCATGGTGCTCGTAAAGGACTTGCCGACACAGCTCTTAAAACTGCCGATGCTGGTTATTTAACACGACGCCTTGTTGATGTGGCTCAAGATGTTATAATTTCCGAAAGGGATTGCGGCACTTTGAGAGGATTGATAGTTGGACCACTGAAACGCAATGAAGAAGTTGTTGAAACATTATATGACAGAATCTTAGGAAGGACTTGCTTACATGATATTTATAACCATTCAACTGGTGAATTATTAGCGGAATCGGGAAGTGAATTAACTGAAGATATTGCCTTAAAAATTGAACAAGCCGATATTGATAGTATTGAAATTCGTTCGGTACTTACTTGTGAGTCTCGCAAAGGTGTTTGTGCTAAATGTTATGGGCGAAATCTTTCTAACGGACGAATGGTTCAGAAAGGAGAAGCTGTAGGTGTAATTGCTGCCCAATCTATCGGAGAGCCAGGCACTCAGTTGACACTTAGAACATTCCACGTTGGGGGTACTGCTTCCAATGTCGCTATAACTTCGAGTATAAAATCTCGTCATGAAGGCGTTTTGGAATTTGATGAACTTCGTTACGTCGATTATACTAATAATGAAGGTGAGTTATACAAAATTATTATTGGTCGTTCTGGCGAAATGAAAATTAAAGATATAGCTACAGGTGTTGTATTAGCTTCTCATCATGTGCCTTATGGTGCCAACTTATTTTTTAGTGAAGGAAGCACAATTAATAAAGATGATTTGATTTGTAATTGGGATCCATATAATGCCACAATTATTTCTGAAGTAGCTGGAACAGTTAAATTTGAAAATGTAATTGAAGGTCAAACATATAAAACAGTTTCTGATGAACAAACAGGCTATCAAGATAAAGTTATTATTGAGTCTCGTTTGAAATCAAAAAATCCTGTAATTGTTATAGTTGACAATAAGGGTGAAGAGCTCAGGAATTATGACCTTCCAGTAAATTCACACGTAATAGTAAATGAAGGAGACAAGTTAATTGCTGGAGTTCAGCTGGTAAAAATACCAAGAGCCATCGGAAAATCAGGTGATATCACTGGTGGTTTACCTCGAGTTACTGAGCTTTTTGAAGCTCGTAATCCTTCAGATCCAGCTATTGTAGCTGAAATTGATGGAACAGTTTCATTCAATAAAAAACTAAAACGTGGAAATAGGGAAGTGATAATTACTTCTAAGACTGGTGAAGAGAAGAAATATTTGATTTCTACTTCAAAACAAATTCTTGCTCAAGAGAATGATTATGTGAAATCTGGAACACCATTATCGGAAGGAGCTATGACTCCTGCAAGTATTCTTGCAATTAAAGGCCCTACTCAGGTACAAGAATATATAGTAAATGAAGTTCAGGAAGTTTATAGGCTTCAAGGTGTGAAAATTAATGATAAACATTTTGAAGTTATCGTTCGCCAAATGATGAGAAAAGTTGAAATTGAAGATACTGGCGATACCAAGTTTCTTGAAAAAGAGATTGTTAACAAAGTAGAATTTATGGAAGAGAATGACTGGATTTTTGACAAGAAAATTGTTACAGAGGCTGGTGATTCAGAGTTTCTAAAACCTGGTCAGATAATAAGTGCACGTAAATTAAGAGATGAGAATTCTAATTTGAGACGTCACGATTTAAGACTTGCTGAAGCAAGAGATGCTAAGGCAGCTACTGCAAAACAAATTCTTCAAGGTATTACAAGAGCTTCTCTACAAACTTCAAGCTTCATATCTGCAGCATCTTTCCAAGAAACCACCAAGGTTTTAACAGAAGCCGCAGTTAATGCTAAGCGAGATAATTTGCTTGGACTTAAAGAGAATGTGATTGTAGGTCATAAAATTCCTGCAGGAACTGGTTTGCGTGAATACGATCATCTGATTGTCGGCAGCAGTGAGGATTATTCCACATTAGTAGGCTCATCTTCTGGTGAAAATTTAAGCGATAATTTATAAAATTTATAAAATTTGGAAAAGGCGAAAAAAAATCGCCTTTTCCTTTTAAAAATATTAGCATGGAAAACAAGCAAAAACTAAATCAAAACGAAGTCAATATCGAATTATCTGAAGAAGCTGCTGAAGGTATCTATTCGAACCTTGCTATAATAACTCATTCTAACTCTGAATTTGTGGTTGATTTTATAAGAATGATGCCAGGAGTTCCTAAGGCTAAAGTTAAGTCAAGAATAATTCTTACACCTCAGCATGCAAAAAGATTGATGAGCGCATTGCAGGATAATGTCAATAAATATGAGGCAGCTTTTGGTGAAATAAAAGATGTAGAGGGTGGATTTAAACTGCCTATTAATCTTGGCCCAAATGCTCAAGCATAAGTTTTTAGCTTAATCTAAAACTTCGTAAGTGGAATTTTTACTTACAAATTCTGGAACTATCTCCTTCATCAATTTGACAATTTCCATATTATCATCACCTGATGCCATTGTGATTAAATTTTCAATTTGAACTTTTGTCAATTCGGGGTCAACTTCCCTAACTTTTGCCTTGAGAATTTTCTTATTTTCAGTAGGAATTGTATTTTCTGTGGATGCTAATAATTCCTCATGTAGTTTTTCACCAGGTCTTAATCCTGTATAAATTATTTGAATGTCTTTGCCAGTTTCAAGTCCCGAAAGCTTTATCATTTTCTTGGCAAGGTCTAATATTTTTATAGATTTTCCCATATCAAATACAAAGATTTCACCCCCATTTCCTGTAGCACCAGCTTCTAAAACCAAAAGAGATGCCTCAGGTATTGTCATAAAAAATCTTGTTATTTCGGGGTGAGTAATAGTTATAGGCTTTCTTTCTTCAATTTGTTTTTTGAATAATGTAATTACTGAGCCATTGGAGCCAAGAACGTTTCCAAATCGGGTTGTAATAAAGCTTGTTTTTATGGATTCTTTGTTAAGCGATTGAATGTAAATTTCGGCAATTCTTTTTGAAGCCCCCATTACATTTGTCGGGTTTACAGCTTTATCAGTAGAAATCATGATGAATTTTTCCGCGCCATTATTTAATGCATAATCAGCAATTATTTTCGTGCCTTTTACATTTGCCATAATTGCCTCAGCGGGATTATTTTCCATCATTGGCACATGCTTATATGCAGCAGCGTGAAAAATTATATCTGGTGAGAAATGTTTGAATAATTTTTTTACTCTATAATCGTCTCTTATATCGCCAATTACATATTCAATTTTACATGTAGCTGTTTGAATCAGCTCGAGTTCAATATGAAATAATGGAGTTTCGGCTTGGTCAAATAATATTAAAAGTTTTGGATTATAATTTATAAGCTGACGAACAATCTCACTTCCGATAGAGCCTGCAGCACCAGTTATTAAAATTGTTTTTCCTGAATATGATCTTTTTATTTCTTTTTGATTTAATGATATTTCATCGCGGTCTAGGAGGTCGACAATTTTAATTTTTTTTATCTGGCTTGCACTTAGTTCTCCATTAATCCACTGGCTCACTGGCGGAACATCCTTGATAATTACATTATATTTTAAACAAGTTTCAGCAATTTCTTTTTTTCTTTTCTGAGTTATATTTTGAACTGCAATAACAAGTTGATTTATAGAATTTTTTGATAAAAAATCGTCGAGAGAATTTCCGTTTTTAATGGATATGTGCTCTATCTCTTTGCCAACAATTTTTGGGTTATCATCGAAAAAAGCAAGAATATTATTTTTATGACGTGTATCCTGATTTAAGGCATTCTTTGCAATTATTGCTGCTTCTCCTGCCCCAAAAATGGCAACATTTTGGCTCTCTGAATTTGTCGATTTGATTTCGTTGTAAGTAACTTTAACCGATAGACGGAAAAATATTAAGCCAACAGCGGAAGTAATATATTCAATTATCAAAATCGCCCTTGGAATTATAAACTTATTCGAATAAAAATAATAAGAATATGTGATAATGGAAATGATAATACTACCCAGCAAAATCACTAAAAATACTCTTACAACATCTTGAGTTTCAGTATATCTAATTATTCCAGCAAATATCTTGCTTAGCAAAAATGAAATAAACCGAACAATCAAGATTATTGAAATCGCTATAGGTAAGAGTTCAATTTCTGAATCGGGTATATTAAAATTAAATCGTAATAAGTAAGCCAACAGCACAGATATAAACACAATTATAGTGTCGATTGCTAAAATTACGCTTCGAGGTGTGTTCCTATTTTTGTAAAACATCAATCTAATATTATTTAAAAAATTAAAAAGCAAAATTATAATAATAAATTTACATAATACCATTTGTGATTTTAATGTAGAAATATCAATTAATAGCTTGATAAAATATATTTGTGTAAACGACTTTTATGGATAATAATTTATACATTTGCATCTTAAATAACGCTTAAATTTAGAACATGAAAAATACAGCTTTTACAAAGTATCATATCGAATTAGGAGCAAAAATGGCTCCTTTTGCAGGTTATAATATGCCTATTCAATTTGAAGGCATTAATGCAGAACACATTACTGTAAGAACAGGTGTGGGAGTTTTTGACGTGTCGCACATGGGCGAGTTTTGGGTTAGAGGACCAAAAGCTTTCGACCTTGTTCAATATCTCACTTCAAATGATGTTGCCACACTTTTTAATGGTAAAGTTCAATATTCTTGTTTCCCTAATAATGAAGGTGGAATAGTTGATGATCTTCTTGTTTATAAATTTAGTGATGTAGAATATTTATTGGTTGTAAACGCATCTAATATAGAAAAAGATTGGAATTGGGTAAATTCTAACAATAAATTTGGCGCAGAACTTCTCAATGCCTCCGATTATACTGCACAATTAGCGGTTCAAGGTCCAAAAGCATTAGAAGCTATGCAAAAACTTACTGCCACAACTATTACAGATATGGAATATTACACTTTTAAAGTAATAAATTTTGCTGGAGTTGCTGATATTTTGTTCTCAACGACTGGTTATACTGGTTCTGGTGGATGTGAAATATATATGAAAAATGAAGATGCCGATAAAATCTATAAAGCAGTTTTTGAAGCTGGTAAAGATTACAATATTAAAAATATTGGTCTTGGAGCACGCGATACATTAAGATTAGAATCTGGTTTCTGTCTGTATGGAAATGATTTAGACGATGGAATATCTCCAATTGAAGCTGGCTTAGGTTGGATTAC